>Ga0187780_10000132_pt1 | contig 59230 bp, 74 predicted proteins | sample 1015_Q2_SP10_20__FD_132429 | JGI IMG/M metagenome (GOLD analysis project Ga0187780, IMG submission 132429) | Tropical peat soil microbial communities from peatlands in Department of Meta, Colombia - 1015_Q2_SP10_20_MG | ecosystem: Environmental > Terrestrial > Soil > Wetlands > Peat | place...
ATTCGAAATGTTACCCGCTGTCGCAATACGATGGGGGAGTCGGGCGTGTTAGGGATTCGCGTACAGCCCAACCATCCGGCTGACGACGTTGTCGGCATTCTGCTCTCGGCTTTCGAGGGGCTCCTCTACGGATGCGGCGATGCTGTGATTGGAGTGAATCCAGCGTCTGATTCGGTTCCCACCGTGGCCGCTATCTTACGCGCAATCAACCGCTTGATCGAGAACTACGGTATTCCTACACAAAGCTGCTGTCTGGCTCACATCACGACGCAACTCGCTGCCTTAGGAAGGGGGGCGCCGGTCGATCTGTTATTCCAATCCATCGCTGGTACGGAGGCGGCAAATCGCAGCTTCGGCGTCACCTTGGCAGTGTTGCGGGAGGGGCGTGACCGAGTGCTTGAACATCACGGTACGCGGGCCGCAGATTGGAAAGGCTCAAACGTAATGTATTTCGAGACCGGCCAAGGTAGCGCGTTGTCAGCGGAAGCCCATCACGGCGTGGACCAACTGACCTTGGAAGCACGTGCCTACGGTGTAGCGCGGGCATTCGATCCCTTTTTGGTCAACAGCGTTGTTGGCTTCATTGGGCCGGAATACTTGTACGACGAACGGCAGATCATTCGCGCAGGATTGGAGGACCACTTCATGGGGAAGCTCCTCGGCCTGCCGATGGGTTGCGATGTCTGCTATACGAACCATGCCGCTGCGGACCAAAACTCCGCGGACAACCTTCTGGTGCTGCTCACGGCGGCAGGCTGCAACTACTTCATGGGTGTCCCCTGCTCCGACGATGTCATGCTCAACTACCAATCGACTAGCTATCATGACGCGCTGGCAATGAGGAGACTCTTCCAACTTCGTCCAGCGCCGGAGTTCTTGAGCTGGCTGCAGGCCGCGGGCATCTATCATGAAGAAGAACCGGCGCTCCTGAACGCGCCGACGCGGCGACAACTCATGCAGGCATTTGAGTCATCGCTGGAGAGTCTTACGTGAGTTCGCGAGACATCACGAGTGAATGGCCGGAGCTTGAGCGAAAAGTTCGAGCCCGCACCCCTGCCAGGGTGCTCGAGGGACGGGTCGGGGGCTGTTATCGTACGTCGACTCAGCTCGATCTACGGGAAGCCCACGCGGCAGCCCGCGACGCAGTCCGTACCAGTCTGGATATGGAGAGGCAATTCGGTCAGGGCATGATCCAGCAGTGGGGACTGTTCGAAGTTTCGAGCCAGGCACGGACGAAGGATGACTATCTCTTACAGCCCAATCTGGGTCGGACATTCAGCGAGCCATCTCGAGACGAGTTAAGGAAGCGGTGTTCCATAGGAAACGACATACAGGTCGCCATTGGAGACGGTCTGTCGGTCACCGCCGTTTCAGCACAAGTACCGAGGTTGCTGCCGGCTTTGTGCAATGGAGCTACCGCGCTTGGCTGGACGGTTGGCCAAACATTCGTGATTCGCCATTGCCGCGTCGGAATCCTGAATCATGTTGGAGAAATTTTGATGCCGATCATTGCCGTGCTTTTGATCGGAGAGCGGCCAGGACTAGCAACGCCGGAAAGTCTGTCAGCGTACCTGGCTTATCGGCCACGCTTCGGCCAGACCGATGCTGACCGAAATCTAGTGTCGAATATCCACGCTCGCGGCACAGGAATCGCAGACGCAGTAGACCGAATTCTGAATCTTGCCACGCAAATGATGAAAGCGAGGTGTAGTGGAGTTCAGTTAGCGGTCGAGACAGCGCGGTTGGAGGAATAGGTAGGAAACTGTCCGCTAAGCCCGTTTGGGGCCAATGTATGGGCCGGCGGCGACTCGGCAAAGTGCTCTGGAAGTCGTCCATCTATGCGGCTGACGACAGATACTCGTTTTCGGCCCTGTTGTGATCAAGGAGGTAGAAGAAGCCGCGCTCGACGTCAACAGGACGCAGCTTTCGCTAATGTCGGCAGGGCAAGCCGCTCAAAGGCGGACACATCGACCCCGTACTTACCGACTCGCACCTGCCCGGCAAGATCAACGTGAGCGAGCACCGCGGACTTTCCATCAAAAGTGGTAATTCCGAAAGCCTTTGCGCACACCGTGCTCACGGATCTCACTCGTGGTGAATCCTCCGGCAACTTGCGGAAACTCCCGGGGGACCGCCTCGACCACCGACCTCTTTCCAACACCTGGCCTTCCGGTCACAAGCACGTTCTTCATGCATTAGGCGGCGTTTTGCTGCTCACTCTTGCGCTGCGTCAGCAACTCTGGAGCCAGGATCCAGCGTAGATGCCACTCTCCACTGTCGTCGCGGTCAAGGTGCACGACTCCACCCATCTGAAAAACCACCAGCGTGCGATCCTGTTGCGCCCCGAGCAGCACGGAAAGCAATCGGCTTAGGTATGGCAGATGTCCGACGATCATTAAGCTGCCCGATTCATTTTGCAATCGCTCGCGCATGGGTCCGAGATCGTCATTCGGGGCTAGGCCAGCGATCTGTCGTGGGCCCTCCCCAGGATGGAGGTGGGCAGCCATGATTTCAGCGGTTTGCCGCGCACGTTCCTTACCGCTATGTTCAATGCGAACGACGTGCAGCTTCAGTGAAGACAGGTACTGGGCCATGCGCTCGACCGTCTTCGTACCTTCTGTGGTCAAACTCCGCTGCGGGTCTTCGGCTTCGCTTTTTGCGGCACCGTGTTGAACTAAATAGAGCTGCATAAATACTCTCTGTTTTCACATGCTTTGTCCCGTCCACCAGCGGGGCAGATCGGCAATCGTATCGAACATCACATCGGGCCGAACTGTACCTTCGAGATCGCTCGCACCGAACTTTCCGGTCCTGACCAGGGCGCCTTTCAGGCCCGCCGCTTGTGCACCGGCCACATCGGCTTCGATATCGTCGCCGATCATCAGAACCTGGTCCGGAGGAAGGCCCAGTTTCGCGACCGCCGCCGCAAAGAAGCGAGTGGAGTCATTTCACGAAGAGGACAAGCAACACGTCCTCCAGATTGTGAAGGAGGTCGAGGCTGCGCCTTCGATGGTGTCATCCAGGATGCGGACTGGCTCTCGCCAAGCTCCATGCAGTCACTAACTGCGTCGGCTACCCGGATCGCTGGAGAGACTACTCCGCGCTTAATATCACCCGCGACAGTTGGGCTCCGAACGTATTTCGCAGCAGTGAGTATGAACTAACTCGGCAATTAGACCACATCGGCAAGCCGCCCGACCACGATGAATGGTGGATGACGGTTGCGACTCTGGATACATTTCCTGCTGGTTTGCTGGCGGCTCCGCTCTTCGATCGCTCAGCCGAAGACCCCATTAACTTCGGCACACTCGGTTCAGTTGCCGAGCACGAGGTGACCCACGGTTTCGACAGCATGGGGCGGAAGTATGACGCTTCTGGGAATTTACGCGATTGGTGGACTCCGGACGACGCGCAGCGCTACGAGCAGCGAAGCAAATACCTGGTGGATCAGTATTCCAGTTACGTCGCAGCCGAGGACATCAAGGTCAACGGCAAATTGACCCTGTCGGAAAACTTTGCCGATGGAGCGGGAGCGAAGCTCGCTTTTAGGGCTTTCAAAGACAGAACCCACAGCAATTCGCCCAAGAGCAGCAGTTTTTTCTCTCGTATGCCCTTGGGCATTGCGCCAACGTTACTCCTGAATACCTAATTAAAGCTGCTCGCTTCCGGAGACCGAAGCTGAGAGTCAATGGCGTCGGTTCTGATATGCCGGAGTTCCAGCAAGCGTTTCATTGCAAACCGGGACAACCAATGGTGAGAGCAATCCGGGATCAAGCAAACTTCAACCGATGGTGAATGGGGCGAGCAAAGTTGGTGTGGCGAAGGAGTAGATATGAAGACCTCACATCTCATTTTATTGACGTTATGCGCGTATCGCAGTCCGTTTTCGTTGTGGCGGAGCGCCCTTCTGTTCGCGGTGGGCTAACTTACATCACAAATGTGACTGTGGTTGATGTTGCTACCGGGAGAGAGGATTCGAATCGGACGGTGGTGATTTCGAATGACCGAATTGCGGAGATCCAGGACAACGGATGCGTCAAGCCTGCCGCGGGCGCGAGAGTTGTGAACGGAACAGGAAAATTCCTTATTCCCTGGCTTTGGGACATGGAACGCAGGACAATGCCAGTCTCCCGCTGTATATCACAAACGGTGTCATGAGGGGTACGGGAGATGGTCGGTCCGCTCCAACCGCGGAGCCACATGTACCTCCCAGCCGCCACTCGTCGCCTGTCGAAAAGTCCCACAGAAACTCTCATTCACTGAAACCGTCTGAAAGAGCCATCCCTTGGCACTTAGATCGCAACGCACGCCTCCAACTCTTTCTGCCGGAGTCGTAGATCTTTCAATTCGTTTTCGGTTAGCCTCTCAGTACATCCCGCAACCACGCACTTGCCCATCTCACCCAGCGATTTTCGATAGTCTGAATTCTGCGTAGTGAAAGCGACATCAGTAAGCGCCCGTAGTAGCCTCAAGCTCACCGCCACATCGCCCTTCGCGTAGAGGCGAATCTGATCGAAAGCTGAGCTGAGCAGCCCTTCAAAACTGATCCAGGGGATACTCACTCGCACCACGCCAGGAGGATCGAAGAACAGTGGCTCGACGGGATCCCTCGAAGCAAAACGAATCATGATGCGGCTCAATTGGTCGATGCAGCTGATTGCGCTGGTGGGATCATTGACAGCCGGCGAAATCGCTCGTAAGGCGATGTCGACAATTTGTAGCACGCCGAATTCGACATCCTGTTGCAAAGTCCTGGTAGGACCAATGTCGAATACCGCACGAAATTGTCTGCTGACCTCCTCAGTCAGACGTTCTGGTTTCGAAGCAAGAAGAAGTGGAGTTCCGGCTGGAACGAAGTGGCCGACCCGCCGAAGAACATGGACCTGCACGTGATAGGTTTTTGTTAGGTTGAGTAGCCCTGCTCTGTCCACATACCGGATATACCCAGACGTCTCATTTACGGCCGCCGGCCGCCATGTGGATCGATCTAGAGGGTAGGGTCCTCCAATGCGGGGATAACGCTGGGCCGAGGGCATCAGATCATCGATAATCGCTTCAGTTTCGGTGGCGATGCGATCGACGATGTGGTTGACACTGATCGCTTGGGATATGTGGTGGATGAAAACCAATAATAGACAGACGCACGCAAACGCCAGGATCATCGCGCCCAAAACAGTTGCCACTGGTGAAAAAGCATACGGAGAGGAGCGTGCTGCAGGCAGAGCCGCCATGCAGTAAGAAAACGTCCCAAGGAATACTCCGAGAGTCCACTGCGTCACGCGATCCCGCACGAAGCCCGTCAAAATTCGTGGAGAGAACTGCATGGACGCTAGAGTCAGGGTCATCAGGAGGATCGCGAACACGATAGACACGACCGTCATGATCGAAGCGGCGATGCCTCCGAGAATGACTTGTGCCACCTGAGGGTCGGCGTGTGAGGGAAAGAGCGCTTTCGGGACCCAGGCGCTGAATTCCGGAACCGCCTCCTCTGCTTCGGATAGCAGCGCTCCCGCGCAACCTAAGGCCAGAGTGATCGCCAGCGGGCGGACAAGGAAGCCGCCACGCAGGTTGTACATGACATGGTGGAAGAACAGGGGTAAGCGCTTAAGCACGATGCTCGTTCTCGGTCCGCAGGAAGAATAGGGCAACGTTCCGTACTGGGCAAGCGAAACCGGACGCTCCACTCGCCCCGTCACCCCTGGTGGTATCGATTCTTGCGGCGAGCCACCGCTCGGGAATCACATCCTGCTAGCGTCGGCTCTGAAGGGAGCCTCATTCAGAAAATCGATTGCACCGATACGAATTGTTCAATCATTCTTTCACGCTCGAGCCACTCCCGAGTTGAGCGCCAGCGGTTTTCTGCCGGTCACGAACTCGGCCACTGGATGTTTGATCGCGGGAAGATGTCCCTGTTCGCATGCGAAGAGAAGATATTTCTTAAAGAGTGGTCTTCGACGAACCCGGAGATCAGGGCAAACCGCTATGCGAGCGATCTCCTCATGCCCGTCTCCATGTCCAAACCGACGGCGAAGGCCTTCACGCGGATTGACTTCGACACCGTGAAATCCTTGGTCAAGGCATTCACGACAAGCCTTACAGCTACGGCTATCCCGACTGGTCAAAACAGGGGCCACTCCCGGCAATGCTCGTCTGCAGGCACGCTTTCGGAAACTGAGCCAATGATTCGCTGCCTGGCAGAAGAGCTCTGGTCGGCTTCGCGCAAAGACAGAACCGACCAACGTATACGATCGTTCAAAGCCGTTCGGTTCTTCCACTCGCATCTCCCAATTCTCGCTCGCGCGCAATCCAGCAATGGGCACTCGCCAGTCGCCTCGTCGGTCGGCAAATGCGTGTTCGATGCGTTCAGTGATGTCTCTGCACAGTTGAGTATCGCCCAGATTCTGCCGTTCGATTGTCACTCCGATTCCACCGCATTTTATCGGCTGAGTACTGCCCATCCGTGGTGCAAGCCGGTCAAAGCCAAGCACGACGGGATCACGCACGCGTCATGAACATGCTTATCCACAATTCGTGTTGAAAACCGGGGGAAATGTGGCGAAGAAGATCAGGGCAGGTGGACGAGATTCGCGCATGTCCGAGAAGCCAATCCGTTTATGCGCGATCATCTGCGCCAGAAAATGGAAAAGGCTGCGACATTGGCTATGCTCCAGCCGCCTGCTCCTGCGAGAGAGCGTGCAGCGTGGATGCATGTACCGTCGCAACCCTTGATGCGATCACCGCTTTCACGGTTCCAAACCCCAACTGCTCCTCGCAGAGACAGTCGGTTTTTTCGGGTCTGGTTGCCCTTCAGGTTGCCCTGCCGGGCTGATCACCCAGCTTACTTCGGACTGACGGAGTTTATCTCGCCAATCCTTTCAGCCGTCGACGGGGAACAAGCTAAACAGTTGCTTCACTGGTGTCAATGCAGATTTCAGGGTCAAAATGAAATATCTGTGAATGGAATTGTGGAAAACGCAGCTGTGATGCGCAGGGGCGCCACTATTACATGGAGGAGCCTGTGTCGACGGATGAGCTGAAGCGTTTGCCGCGTTATGCCGGGCTGAGACCTGGCGACGCACTGCGAACCAACGAGTATGGCCATAAGCGACATGTGGCAGGGCAGAGTCTAAGCGACGAACAGTTGATCCGCGTTATGGTCGATCATCCTGAAGTCATCCAGAGACCGATCGTGGTTCGTGGTGACAAGGCTGTACTTGCAAGACCGGTAGAGAAGCTCGAAGAACTCGGCATTAAGTGAGCCCCTGCGAATTGCGGATTATCTTAGGCAGGGGCTCACCCTAGTAACGTGTGCCGCGGAATATGCCATACCCTTCGAAACCATGTCCGCCATACGGGCTTTCGCTATCTCGGTTGGTGTTTCAGATATTAGGAAGAAGATCGAAGTACTCATCATCTTCATTCTTGCCGCCTTCTCCAGCGCCCAACTGTTTCTCTGACTGGATAAACTCGATGCGCTCGATCCATTTGACCATCTTGTAGCCAAGCTGATTCTCGACTCGCAGCCGCAGTGGAGCACCATAGACCTCTGGAAGTGGTTGGCCATTCATCCGCAGTGCGAGCAGGCATTCCGCCTTCAGCACATTTTCCAGGGTCTGTGTGTCGTAGTATGGGCCACCGTAGAGTGCTTCGCCAAAGGAGAAAAACGCTAGCACCTTGGCTTCCGGCTTCGGGCGGACGAGATCAATCAGCGTCTGCATTGGAATGCCGGCCCATTTCGCGATGCCACTCCAGCCCTGAATGCAGTGATGCATCGTGATGTACTCGACGATGCCCATCTTCTCGATATCCGCAAGCGAAAGCACAACTGGATTTTCGATCAGCCCGCCGACCTGCAGCTTGAAATCCTGAAAACCGCGCTCAGCGAGACGTCTCCAATCCTCTCGCACCGGCATTTTCCCATTGGGCCAGAAGTACGGCGAGATATCCTGCTCCGAATAGTTCTGGTGCGGAACGAGTCGGTTCAACGTGAGCAGTTGCATAGGGTACGTCACGGACTTCAGTGCGTGTTGCAGACCACGCGGATGGTTCCATGAAATGTAGTGCGCTGCAATCCATGAGAGAACAACCACACCAATTCCCACGAATCCCAGATACATGCCCATAGGCCGCAGATCATCCGTCCCCATCACGATGTGGTTCATGTTCCTCGCGAATCCTGTCATCACAACTAGCGTGACGTGCACCACGAGAAAAGCGAGGAAACTGAGCATGGTGAGGAAATGGATCGATCGAGCGGACTGCCTGCCGCCAAAGATCTTCGCGTACCAGGGAAAGCGGTTCACCACCGCCGGCGACATAGAGATGCCCGTTGCAATGGCCAAGGGCCCGAAGACAAAGACAACAGTGAAATAAGCAATCTGCTGCAGGGCATTGTAGCCATAAAAGCCATTTGGTTCTGCAGGCATATGAAATGTGGCGTAGTGGACCCAGGTGTTCCACGCTTGCAAAAGAACCATCGGCGACGTAGGGACAATCCGCCGCCACTGCTCGGTATCCAACAGCATGATGATGAAGAAAATGCCCGTGAAGATGAATCCGTGAACGTCGATGAAGTGCCAAACTCGCGCAATGCCGATCGTGTGTCTGTAGCCCGGCGTGCCGATGATTGGCGATATGTAGCGGGAATCATCTTTCGCCGTCCAGATGCGGTCGCGAGGAACTCTTAGTGGTGTAAACCGGATCCATTCGCTCCCCGGCGTGCAGTCATCATTGAAATAGAGACGAGGATGATCAAACAGGATCGAGAGGCCACTTCGGATCAGGAGCATCACAAAAAAGAAATTGAAAAAATGGCAGTAGCGCACCCAGAGCGGAAACCCATGCGGCCCAGCGAAGTTATTGGGATAGACCTGAGGGACCGGAGGAACGGTAGGCAGACCGGCTATCGCAACTTCAATCCAGGAGGCGAGAACCGCAGCCAGAACCACGGCTGCGATTCCGATGAGAATGGAGGGGCGAAGCCAAATCCGGAAGCGGCGGTCTTTGGGGTAGTGCACTGTCGCGTGCGCAACATCGAAGGAAATCATTGGTGAATCCCGTGGCTATGCTCGACCAAAGTGTTCGCTGCGCACGCGTTGAGGTTTCGACTGAAGACCAGAATCGTGGTGTCTTTCATCACAAGATGCCAAGAGTTTTGAGCGGCACCCGTACGAGCTGTGCGCTTGCTCTCGACGCTTCCGCTCAGTTTCAGCATACCTCGTAACACGATATATAATAAATGAGTTCGACGAAGGAAGGTGATGGCGACACGACCGCCAACTAAGAAGCATGTGGAAGCAAGCGAGACTCTGAATCGTTTGCCGCACTTGGTCGCTCCATTGCTGCGCTTCAACCTTCGGAACGAGCTTCGAAGGCTTCGGGAAGAAGACTCATGGCACCGGGAAACGGGGCGTAGCTCAAGGACCCTGGCGAAGTATGCTGACTTTCGGATCGTCCTGGTGCTCATGAGGGCCAACACGCAAATGAAAGAGCATCATGCCGACGCCCGGATTTCGATTCATTCGTTGGAGGGCAAGATCCGCGTCCATCTGCCGGATCAACAGGTCGAACTTTCTGCCGGGGAACTGCTGGTCATCGACTATGGCATAAAACACGACGTCGAGGCTCTCGAAGAGAGTGCTTTCCTGCTCACGGTTTCTTGGCCGGGAGGCACAAAAGAAGAGCGGCACCAGGCGAGCTGAGCGCACTTCCGCGGTCCACTCTAGTGTTGTGTGCTAGCCCGTTCCAAAATCCTGTTTATGAATATCGGTACCAGCCCTGGAATAGCAACGAGGCGATATAACGCGAAAAATCGCCGGGCGTACCAAAATCTACAGTTTTTGTGCCGGAAGCGCGCTGATGAACTCCGCGTCTTGACGTGTCTGCAGAGGCTGGCGCATGCGTGATGATCCCCTTGTTTTTCACCAGGTGTTCCAGCGAACGCGTTTAGCTTCCGAGTTGCGTCAGAGCGGGAGATCCTTCACGTACAAGAGCCAAGGCGGGAAGCCACTTCTACCTGCCACCACACCCAGTAGCGGCTGCGTCTTGCTTCTCATTCCCGTGATGTAGGCGTGCGGGCTAGGAACTTCCCCTTACCATCTCCTTATGAACCTTTTATTCGCTCTTCAGGCCTCCGCGTATCCAATAGCTATGTGGCCATGAACCTGGCATCGCGGCTCATGCGCCCTGGAGACAAAGCGACCATGTCCAACGATACGCCTCAGTCGTCACAAACAAAGAACTGGAAAGATATTTATGTTGCAGTTCTCCTCGAGGGCGACGAGCACAGAGTCCTCTCTCTCATTGTGGAAGCAGAGCGGGCGATCGTAGAGCGTGCGAGAGAGTTGTTCCGAGCTTCGGGCGATAACATTCAAGAAGAGGAAACCTTGTGCGACGCGCTCTACGCCCTTGAGCTCAAGCGCGGGGCAGTGAGGCAAGAGGTCCTGAACCCCTGAATTGCGCTGGAAGGCCCTTGACCCCCTCAGTTACGTGCGGATGGGAATGTAAGGAAATGGACGCGGGGACCGGGTTTCAGACGCACGCGCCCGGTACCGCGATTTTATGGGATGGCAAATGCCTTGGTACTCGGTCCAGCATTCGCTCGGCACTCTGCTGGCCTTGGCCGGCAGGATGCACCTGGTGTGCTACCTGCGGCAAGGATCCAATGTCTTCGAGACGTACTGGACGACAAACCGCGGTGTCGAGGTGATGGATAACAACTATCACTTGCTCGATTTGATCATCTACGGGCGGCAGGAGACGTGGGAAGAGTCGCCCCCCGGCTGGCCACAACAATGCACCTACACGCGGACTAGCAGCGGTTCGCCCACCTGGCAACCAGAGTGGCCGGGCGGACGTCCCATCGCCCAGTGGTCCCGCCTAGAGGCCGGGCGTTCGGACGATCTGGGAACCGGCGGGCGCTGAAACCGAGAGGTCGTTCGCCAGGATTGATTTGTGGCTTATGCGCACAGCGCCAAGCTGCTGCTGTTGGCGTCCTCTTGCGCTTCTTCCGACTCGGTGTCCTTGCCCTTGAGGTAAGCGAGCGTCACGTCGACAGATGCCCAGCGAGTAGAATTCGCACGCTGCTACAGGCGAGCACTTGGCTTCCGGTTAAGCCGACATTCCGGGACTTATCGCGTCGTGGCTCGAATCGAACCGCGAGCGACTACTTCTCAGGGTAGATAGGATGAGTCTATCCCTGATGACGGATCGCGTTACTCTCAATTACCAACGTGCTTTTCCGGATCGAGTCTGGTCAAGGTGTATTTCTCCGATTCCTCCGACTTGCCATTTTTCCAAACTATTTCCAGGTCGATCGTTTTATCGTCGATGATTCTATAAACGACCCTCTCCACGTGATCCGCATCCGCACTTTGCAAGTTTGTGATATCGAACATCTGAAACTCAAAGACCCCAGGTCGGGTATTCTCCCTCAGTCGCAACCGTGGCTGATTGCCAGCGTTGCAGAAGTGTGTCATCAACAGCCCTTGGCCGTCTCGATAGAACACAGATAGTTCCTTGCCAAACTGCTCGGTTACAATCGAGCCCTTGGAGCCGCTCTCGTACGTCATCTCAATGGAAAGGGTCTTCTGCCCCGACCGAATCGCCCACCTTCCCTCGAATCCCTTGAATGTTTCGAATGCACTATCAGAACTTCCTAGTGCCGCGGAAGAGGCCAGCATCAAGAAAAGCAGAAAGCCGACTTTACGCAAGATCATCCTCAACTCCTTCTTGAAGCATTTAAGCAGAAATCTCCTTCCTGATGTCCGCGTCTTTGTCGGGGCCTTCTTCGAACGGCTGGGCTCCATAGATCCGGGCTGCTGCTCGATCTGCGAGGACCTCTTGCAGGCGGGTTGCGCCGTGGCTGATACGACGGAACAAGAACAGATACGGCCTAAGGAAGTGAAACGCCACATTCGGGCCCGAAGGAGCGGGTTGATTTACTTGATCCTGATTATTGTCGCCTGCCCCTCGCCGCTCCATCCCGGCAGTGGCACCTGCCAGGGAAAATTTTGTGGGAGGTTGACCACCGGGTCGAGAAAAAGCTCAACCGTAACTGGAATCCGATTGCTGATTGAGTCGTGACTCGATGCTGTGCGGCCAAAAGCAGTGCAGGTTTCCTCTGATTGGCCCTGCACCTGACTCATGGATAGAGTCACTTGGATGTGTTCATGGGGCTGCCCACTTCGGGTCACCAGTACGTTTCCGGCAGTCTGAATATCAGGCCACCTGCCTTTCACTGTTAGACTGATCTGCGCAGTCCTGTTCCCCGCGCACGACACGCCAGAACCCGAACCGGAGTTGTTCGTGTCCGCTGGTGCTGTTGTCGTTCCCGAGAATGTGCCATCGTCCTGAAAATGGAGGGGAATCTCCGGAGGCTGGCCGGCTCTAAACCCAAACTGGTACGAGATAATCGAGGCCTGCCAGGTCGCGTGCGCGTTGATGCGCAACGCATATTTCATAGCGACACAACCGCACTCGTCCGGATCGTGAAACCTGCCGCCCATTGCCTCGACCCAGTCCTTGGAAAACTGCAGCATCTGCGGCCGAGTCATACTCCTGGGCGGATCTGGCAGGCTCTTGGTCACCACAAGACGGTCCCTGCCCTCCGCATTCAAGCCCATGGTGCCTGCAAACGCCACATCGAGGAAGGGCACCCCCCCACGATCGTTGGTCATGTGATCAATAAATGCCATGGCATCGCTGGGGAACTGCTGCTTCATCAGCATGCAAACCCCGACCATGTCTTTTCCTTTGAACTGCATCGCCTTCGGTGCTAGCCGCCAGCCGGGGAAATCGCCATGACACTCTTGACAGGGCTTGAAAGTAGCTGTCAGGTCTTCCTCGCCCTGGGGCGTAGGGATTACCTTGAACCCGTTTTCAGGATGGGTAGGTTCATCAACCTTGAAAGGGATCGTCCCTCCGTGGCAATTAAAACATCGCGGCTCCACAAATATCGGGGACAGCTGATCAAATGCTTTGATGGCGAACTCCGTCTGGTTGTCACTCAACGCGCAGACTGGTTCTTGCGCATAAAGCAGCACAAAAGATTTAATGAGCATCGCCGCGAACACCGTTACCCATCGCCACATGCGCGGTAGTATAGGGCAATGATTCTCGGGATCGCTCGAAAAGCAGGTTTCTTTTTTGTAATCCTGGCAGCGGCTCTTTTTGCTCAGCAGAAGAAGCCTCTCACCAATCAGGATATCGTCACCATGGTGAAAGGCGGCTTTTCGGAGAGTCTCATAATCATGGCGATTCGCGCGAACTCCTGCGCCTTCGATACCTCCGCGGATGCTTTGATCGCCCTGAAGAACCAGGGAGTCACCGACACTCTGATCCGCGAAATGCTGGCCGTGGAAGCCGGCAATCGGAGTCGTTCCACCGTAGGCAGCGACCAGACGCCCGCCGCCAGCGGCGCTCCGACAGTTCCTGCTTTTCCACAGCCAGGCAGGTCCTCAGTATCGTCTGGATCTGGAACTCGGACCAGTTTCTCGTCCCCGTTCCCGACATACCCACTCGATTTCTCTGCCGAACGCTTTTTCACCCAGGCCGGAGCAAGTCCGGCTTCGGACGGCAAAATTTTCGTCCATGAGGGCCGCTTGCGTTTTGCACCCGCCAATTCATCCGTAATTACGATTGTGGACCCGGTCTCCAGAACCGGCTACCAGGTATCGCCCGGGCAAACTGCCGAGGTGGTGCGGCGTTTCCAGGGAGTTCGCGGAGTGGTCAATCAGGATGGCCTCAGCAAGTTTTTCCTGCCTGTAGATCCGGACAGCCCCTGCATGTTCTGGTTGGATGTCGAATGCAGGAGCATGGGCGCCGAACAGATCGCAGGCCGTTCCTGCGCAAAATGGGAGGTCAGCCATAGGTTCGCCGAGCAGACCTGGATCAGCTACATCTGGGTCGATGTGAAACTTCACATCGTGAGCAAAATACAGTACCGAGATTTCATCACCGAGCTGAAAGACATCGTGGAGGGTCCTCCGCCGGTCGCCTTTGAAGTACCCTAAGAAAGAGTCTCTGAAAACCCTGACCAAAACTTAGCTCGCGGACGAATTGGTAATCGGCAGCCTTAAGGACGCGGGATGGCGGAACTGGCAGACGCAGCGGACTAGTTTTTCCGAAGTGGCAGCGCGAGCTGTTTAACACGATCCTTGAAGAGGAAGGGCTCCGTTTCGACCGGGAAGGTCGCCCTCGGACGGCCTCGGGCCCCCACGGGCTACAGCAAGAGCAGTGAGCCAGGCAGGTTTACCTTCGCTTTGCATTCGCCCAGAATAGAGAGTTCTTGACCTGGGGTCGGATGGTTAACGGGGTAGTGGAGGAGCCCGGAAAAATCTCCACCCCGCAACTCACGAGTTAACAGAGCGGGGAGATCGGCGCGCGGCGGGCGCGTGAAGCGTGGTTCTCGGCCGGGGCGGAAGGGGATGGGGGCGGGAGTCCTCTACCAAATTCAGGTGCAGACCGGCACGGAAATCGTGGTTCCGTCCGGGGCCGAGCAGGAAAAAGTCAGCGCCACTCTCGGTCCCGCGCTCGCCAGCGACGTGCTCGCGCAATCGCACGTGATACTCAATCCGGCGCTCCGCGACACTCAACTTCTCTACTTCGACGTCGGTAAGCTCGCCTCTTCTCCATAGACACACGCGACGCGCACGCAAGTCTTTCGGGCTCTTTTTCGTATCGTTCGCACGGTTTGCATCGTTTGGGCAAAAGAGTTCCCGGTACATTACTGTGGCTTCTTTTCCGTCGGCGGAGGAGAATCAGGGCCCATGTGGCCGGGCCCCATTATGCCAGGACCCATGGACTCCATGTGCTTCAGCATCGCGTCCATGTGGCCGACCATCCTTTCCCACATATCCACGCCAGTATCTCAGGAAACAGATAGAGCCGGTGGGGCGGTAGAAGGGTTGAGATGGTTAAGCAGCTGGAGTCTGCAGCAGCTCAATAATCCCTTTTGTCGGCAGAGGGCGTCGCTTTGCGCGTATCCACCAATATTTCGTTGCGCCGATAACTTACCGGCTCAATCCAAACGTTCGACGGTGAGTGCTTACGGTACTGGTGGCAAACGAAACAGACGTTTCCGCGGACCGACGCGCGCAAGCCCGGTTGGATGCATGGCGTCCCCATGTTACGTGCGAGACCACGTGATAAGGAATGGCGGTGTTGAACCATTTGGCCGAGCTAAAAAGCTGAAGCCAGCGCTTTGCAAAATCGGAAACGGCAATCAATGGGCCGATAATTTAGAGATGGGGCCGTGAGTGCGACGGGTGGTAGAATGTCGTTACGGATCAGTCGGGGAGCGGCATGAATCCCGAGAATGCGCTACGACGCACTTCATGTCGAATCAAGTCCAAATGTAACAATTGCAAATCCTCGGAGGCTTACACAATTTCTTAGGCGTTTTTCCTATTCGCGATTCAATGGCAAACGAAAGTGGATCAACTAGAGTTTTAACGTCAACTAGTTGAACACAAGAGGTGCGTTGGCAGAGTTGGTAGACGAAGCGGACTAGAAGTTGGTTGTGGAATTAAACGCTAACCTATTGTTTCTACTAAGCCGGGATGGCGGAACTGGCAGACGCAGCGGACTCAAAATCCGAAACTAATTAATCTTCCTACCTATAATCTTCTGAAAACAAGTATGTTGTTGACAGATTGAGCCAGCCAGAGTACTTTCACAACTGTTTCACAGTCCCGCATTTTTACCCTGGCAGGAAAGGATTCCGATGCCGGAGCAGCACGCGATCCTCGACGGCAAGGTTTATGTCTACAAGCGTCCGAACAGCAGCTTGTGGCAGTGCTCAACGTATTTTGCCGGCAAGAACCGCCGCATCAGCACCAAGGAAGAGGGCCTCTCGAAAGCCAAGGAGATTGCTGAGGACTGGTATCTGCAACTCCGCGGAAAACTCCGTAACGGAGAAATCAAGACCGAAAAGACTTTTCGCGAAGCCTCAGAACAATACTTGCACGAGTACGACATCATGACGCAGGGGCAACGCAGCAAGGAATATGTCGAGGACCAGCACGGGCGATCACGGCTGCATTTGGTGCCGTTCTTCGGAAGTCTAGGCTTGTCCGAGATCACCCCCGGCAAGGTTCAGGAATATCGCCTTCACCGGCACGAGGAAGCAATGGGCAAACGCGGCAAGCCACCGGCGCGCAGCACCATGCATCAGGAGATCGTGATCCTGCGTCAGACGTTGAAAACGGCGGTGCGCCATGGATGGCTGGATCGCCTTCCCGATCTGTCGGAGCCCTACTGCTCATCCCCCAAAATCTCTCACCGGGCATGGTTCTCTCCGGAAGAATACAAACAACTGTACGAAGCTACGAGAAAGCGTGCGCACGAACCGAAGCAGGAGCGCTACCGATGGGGATCGGAGCAGTTGCACGATTATGTACTCTTTGGGGTCAATACCGGCTTGCGGCCTGACGAGGCATGGCGGCTTCAATTCCGTGACGTAACGATTGTCGATGACGAGGATGCTGGTAAGAGAATTCTAGAGATCGAAGTGCGCGGAAAACGCGGGGTGGGCTATTGCAAAAGCATGCCCGGCGCGGTGCGGCCGTTTGAGAGACTGAAGGCGAGGCTCCGTCCGGTCTGCTTGGATAGCGCGCCCGGGGCAGAGAAGACAAACCATGGTGCCGCCACACCTAAGGAAGAATGGCGAAAGCCAGGACCCGCGGACCTGATTTTTCCGAAGTGGCAGCGCGAGCTGTTCAATACGATCCTGGAAGAGGAAGGGCTGCGTTTGGACCGCGAAGGTCGCCCTCGGACCGCCTACAGCCTGCGGCACACCTACATCTGCCTGCGCCTGATGGAAGGAGCGGACATATACCAGATCGCCAAGAACTGCCGCACCAGCGTCGAGATGATCGAAAAATATTATGCTGCGCACATCAAAACCAGGCTGGATGCTGCCGCGATCAACGTCATGCGACCGCACAAGTTCAAAAGCAAAACAGGAAAGAAATCTCCTACGAAATCCCAAGCTTCACCAGCGATTTCGGATCACCATCGGCAAAACTCAGGCAACTCTGCTGCCGGGAAACCGGCGATGTAGAACTACTCGAAGTCGGGAGACCTCTCGAAGTGGCAGCCAAGCCTCGCGAGACGTAAGCCGGTTTCGGGAGCATGGACTTTATATCCGACTGCGGCCAAGGCCAACCATATTCAGGGTGTAGTGGCACTTGCGAGGGCAGTGACCAGGTGCTTAGATTTGGGTGATTGAAATTGCTGATAGAAAATTAAGAAATTTCGTCACCCTCTCGGGGTGCTTCTTTGCCTGCACGTTTCAGAATTTTCCGTGCTTTCTTTACATTTGCACGACCGCTCCGCTCACGAAAAAATTCTTCCGTACGCAAGGCAGAAATTTTTTCTGCAACTGCTAGATTGATGAGCTGATTAAGGGAAATTCCCTCGGCCTCGGCGGTTTTGCGAGCTTCCTCGTGTAACGAGGATGCCAACCGTAAGGGGAAGCTGCTTTGTCTCACAACATTTCTCCATTTTTCATTTGCTTGTATGGGCCCTTAGTCGATGGAGAGCCTCGGACGGCCGCACAATCTTAACCGCAAAACTTTTTGCTGCAGCCGCAAAGTCCTCTTGGTTGAATGTCACCAGCAGGTCAGCCCGGCCGTTGACCGCGGTTTCTAGCACCATATCGTCAGTCGGATCAGACAGAAGCGGTCGCCACAGAAACCTAATCTGCACGGATTCAGCGACGCTTACGAGCGAATTAATAATCTCGTCGACTTCCGGCACGCTAAGGCCGTGGACTTTTCTGTGTTCTTCACGCGTTAACACGGCCTCGTACTCAAGAACAAGTGGAACCGACAATAAAAGCGTAAACTCCCTTTTCAGCGCTCGGTCTACTAGCTGCCAAGAGGCTCCGCCCCGGCTGCGCAGCGCAGCGACCAGAACATCGGTATCGAGCACGAAGCGCAAAATATAATGATATCGCATATGATATCATGTTTCAAGCTCGCCCGGTCTGCGAGATTCGGCACTGAAATTCCAGTCGCCTTGCCATCCGCTGCAGACACAAGCACGCACGTGCCTTCGTTCGTTCGACCTCCCGCCGGGTTTGCTCGCCGACCCGGCGCGAGGTGGAGCTGCGCGGTTTCTACCAACCTGCAGACGAGCCACAATACCTTTTTTGGCGTGGGTTTGAGTATATTCGGGTGGATTTCTGATGCAACTCGTTCGCTCATACTGATAGGGAACTGCGCTTGCGCAGAGGCGGCGAGACTTTTGCCTACACACTCGGTTGCTGCATTTTCGCCAGCTGGGCCGCCAAGCGCGGCCCAGCGCCTCTGCGCACGCCGTTTGCGGTACGCCCTCAGCCGGCCGCGATGATCGGCGCGTCCCTCCGGCCCACTGCCAGCCCCCGTCCTTGTCCGCGGCGGCTGTCTGCGAAGGCGTGGATGTCCTTCTCCCCGGAACGTAGGAAGTCTAGAAAGTCTACGCCAATGTATTTGCAGGTTTGACAGAGGCTCAAAAGAACCAAATGGTTGCGGAGGCCTTTTTCCGAACTGATTCCTCCGATTACGTGCCGAAACCTGGCAAAAGGTTTGATGGCGTGCTCCGCGTTGTTGTTGTTCCACGGGACGCCGTCATAGTTGAGAAACGTGAACAGCTTGTCTCGATTCTTTTCCAAACGCTCCTTGACCTTCACCGCTGTCTCACTTTGCAGGTTGCTTTCGGAGATTCGCCGGTAGAATTTCTTCACAGATGGAAGGTGCTTCTTCAAGAAACGGCTCTTCAGGCCGTACCGGTCGATACTCTCGACCATGGACTTAAGCAAGACCGCAAAAGCCAGCACGAGCTGTTTCAATTCCTCGTCGTAGGGGTGCTTCAGCACGTCGTCGTTCAAATCTCGTATCAGGTGGATCAAGCATTTTTGCTGAGCGATTGAATCATAGGCCGCATAAAAATCGGACACCAAAACGCCCGTGAAGTCTTTCAGCATGCTCTGAAGTAGGTCGCCTTCCCGTGTGTCACTATAGACGTAGACAACATCTTCCATATTCGCAAAGACCCACACAAATCCGTCTTTATCCCTGAGATTGACTTTCGTCTCATCGACATGAAGCAATCGGCCATGACACAGTCGGTTAAGTAGAGCATCGAAAGTCCCCTTGTAATTCTCCGCTGCATCGGCTTTGAAGCGGCCGATAGTGGAAGAGTCCAGAGGGAAGCCAAACAAGCGATTCAGCTTGGCGGCAACATGCTGCTGCGGCAATCGCAATTCGATGTTGAGGTAAAGAGAATAAACCATCATTCCAGGCCCATACTTGCCTTTACCCCAGCATGTCTCCTCCGGTTGGAAAACTGTTCCGCAGCCTTGACAGTGATATCGATGGAAGCGGTAACGAGCGACCCACCTCTTAATTCCGTGTCGCATGAATTTGAGATCAAAAATGGTCTTGCTGTACTTCGTATGTTTGAAGAACTTCGCCGAGGCACACCTCGGGCACGAACTCGGCGGTGCGGACTCGATGGTCTTGTTCGGCCTGATAAGTCGGTGCGGATTTTTGCCAGGAGCCGGTGTACGCTTAAGCTTCGCATGCGACTTCACGTATATCCGTCCCCGCTGATAGTCCCAATACGCTGCTCTGTTGATTACATCGAGGTCAGCGAAGGCAAAGGTGTTGCGCTTGAAACCGTAGGGGTGTTCCCGCCTTAGTGTTGTCGTATCAATAATTTCGTCAGGCGGCGAGCTCCCGGTAAGGGGGAATGCCTGGGTTAATTGGACAACTTTGGTAGCCACCACGTCGAGAGCTTTGCAATCGTCAGAGTTGTAGGTAAGGAGTGACGATTTCTGGTCGCGTGTTCTCGAGGCCGCCCATTCATGCCGCCACCTGATGGTTTCTATGCCTGTTACGGCAGACTCTGACCATTGAAACCCCAGATGCCCGGCGATCTCCTTCAGCCCATTAGAAAATGTCGGAAAGTAGACCTGTGCGAAAATTACGGATAGGAGGTTCACGGCAGAGTTGATCGTTTTGGCTGCCACAGAACCTTCAAGCGGTTTTCCGTAGCGCTCGCCCATCCGCTTCAGAAAAGTCCTTTCATAGCTGCCATAGTGGATCAGCACCGGCTTCTCAACTGCTTCGAGGATGGCAAGAAATTCCTGCCATATCTTTTCCTCGTCAGCCGCGGTATCTGCCCACAGGCTATGATGAACGCCCGAATCGCCACTGCCGACGCGGACACCGATGATGTAGTAGAAGTCGTGGTCGGGCAAGCCCTCGACATCCAAATAGATGGGCGTACCTTCGATCTTCAGTTCCGGCCTGCCCACGATGTGGATCTTCTTCTCCCGAATCGCCAGCGCCTTTAGCGAGTGGTGATACTTCTCCTCTTTGTCACGCATCCGTTTGGGCCGACGACGTGGCCGGAACGTATAGGAAAGTTGCGTAATGGTAAAGATTCCCTTGCTGTGAAGTTTCTTTCGCTCCTTCTCGCTCATGCCCGAGAGCAGGCTGAGCTCATCCGTCTCGATTGCCTTTTGCCGACAGCGGGTCTGAAATTCACACTCGCCGCAGTGTCGATTTAGGACAAGGTCGGGCGGAGTACGGCTGGAGAGCAGGGCGGCAACTCTCTCAATTCGCTTCTGAACCTGGCCATAAAGAGTCACTGTCTTTACTTTTAGTGCCCTATGGTCGTCGCCATGGATGATTTTGCCGAAGCCGATCTCGCGTTCCGTCACTTTCGACAGCACAAATGCATCAAAGGCCAGCAGCAATTTGTCATCCTCGCCTAGTTTGTTCGTGAAGACGAACCGAATCGGCATGAGCTGCGGTGATCTGCCCCGGCTTTCGGATCGTGTGCGTTCAAGGGCATGGACCTCAGAGGCAAGAACACAACTACTCATTCGTGCGTGCACGGCCAAGTTGGCGGCCAGACGCCACCTGGCTGCCTTCAGATTCTCTAGTGGCGGCGAAACCGCCGCTTCCTCTTTCGGTGTCTCCGAAAGAAGTCGCTCAAGTTCTGTCGCATAGTAGGATCGGTTTTGTAATGTTATCCATTCTGCATAAGCATTGCCTGAAGGCGGCTCGTCGGCTGCCCGGAACCAGCACTTGGTGGGGCATTTTAGAATCGCGTTGAACAGATCAGAGGAGATTCTCATGGAAGAAGGTATGCCTTTCCTTCAATTCTGTATTTCGAATTCATCGGCTGGAGGCGTCTTTAATTTGGCTTGTGTCGGACCCGTGAGCCCCGGAGGTTTTTTATTCGCCTGCGCGCAAATGAGTGTGACGTCGATTTTGCGAGTCGCGAAAACGCGTGTAGAATGCACCTCCAAATGAAGACTCTACAGAATGACTTGCGAGCCCCGCAAACTGGTGGATCGATTGAACAGGTTGCATGTGGAGAGTCGAACAGCGGAGCCGATGGGGTAGAGTGTCCGTCCATCAAGTGGGGTGAGACGCAGCTCTGAAAGACTGGGAGCGTTGGGAGAGCAACAGGGGCTGCTATTAGGCGCCCCCGCCCTCTGAGCCACGAAGCGTGGCTTTCCCCTCATTGGCGCCTCCCCCTGTCGGGAAACGAAACGAGCTGGAATGTTGGGGCGCATGCACTCAGGAGTGCGGATCTTGGCCGACGGTGTGCAGGCTGGATCATCTTCAGATTTTGACTGCGCTCTCGGAGCGACGAAGAAGCGATCGCACTGAGATCATCGTTGAATTTCGGACCATACCAATAGTCGAGCTCCCGGAAACAGTGCTGTCTTGGCGAGGCCAACCATGTCGGAGTCGAGCTGGAGATGGCGAGTCGACGGTGAGTTGGATATCCATCACTGCGGTTCGGCCTTCGCCTGTAAGGATTCGCTCCAGGCGCCTGGTCACATCATGCTTCTACACGCACGCTCCTGAAACTGGTTCCAAAAAACTGTGGCCTGGGAAGCCTGGTACGCCCGGCAGATCAAGCAAGGGTCCAGGTTGTAATCTCACATCCCAAGCTGGTCGAGACCGGCAATGGACCCGGCCAGGACCTGGGTCGCAGCGCAGCGGACCTGCAAGTGATGCTGACCAGGCATGCGGAGCTCCTCGAAGAACTGACTTGTGATCGCCACGCTCGGCCAACGCAATGGGCTTCCAACGCGGCCGGGGGAAGTCCCTCTCTTCGACTTTCGGTTTCTGGAGCTGAAAGAGATCCTGATGAAGGCGGGACAGCACCATCAAGCTGCCCGAAGAAACCCAATTCCTGTTTTTTTACGACGAACCACATCGAGATGCCCTTGATCATGCACGGAGATCGCCAGGCGCTTGAAGGAACGATCCTCGCGCAGTACGAGAACAGCTCATGCATACCCTGTAAGTAAAAGCGAGGCAGAACGGATCATGAGGGGTGGTCCGATCTTCGGCATAGACCACCTAACTGTTGATTCGGCCGAGTATTTTGCGCGAGCGATCCTTCGATGACGCCCCGCTCTGTTTACGGGGCGCTCTAGAAGCAGTAAAAATTCTGATGCATCAACCTCGACTGCTAAATCAACAGCGGCATCGAGGTACGCAGCTCATTTTCGTAACCTTGTGATTTTCGATGCCATTCTGGCTGGCGAACGCGAGACATCTGGCCCGACCATCCATCAGGATGGTGTGAGCAGGGCACACAAATCTCGTCCGGTGTTGCAAAATCCGTGATGCGGGCGACGATCTGATTCAGGAATGAGATCCAAACGCAACGATCTATGCGATCTATGCAGGTCCTCGGGAACTTCACATTGATTACACACACTCTCGTTGTTCGGTTCAGATGGAAAAGAAAACTTGATCACTCGAGACGGTTTTATATCAATCATTTGAACCAAGTTCCGGGATCGTGAAACCTGGTACACGAAGCGGACATTTAGTCCGTTCTGTATCGGTCGTAAAAACGGGGTCCAATTGTTTACCGTTGCACAGCGCTGTCAGCGCTGAACGGCAATTGCAACGCCTCGTCTGTTCAAGTAACCTGTTGGTAAAAGTCCTTTGGCTATGGCGCCGGGATGGCGGAACTGGCAGACGAAGCGGACTCAAAATCCGAAACTAGATCATGTTCCTTCCTATAATCTTCTGAAAACAAGTATGTTGTTGACAAGTTGAACCACGCAGAGTACTTTCACAATTGTTTCACAGTTCCCCATTTCGGGCCTGAGACGAAACCATTCAGATGCCGGAGCAGCACACCATCCTCGGCGGCAAGGTTTACGTCTACAAGCGTCCGAACAGCAGCCTTTGGCAGTGCTCCAGTATTTTGCCGCTAAGAACCGGCGTATCAGCACCAAGGAAGAGAGCCTTTCAAAAGCCAAGGAAATCGCCGAGGATTGGTATCTGCAGCTCCGCGGAAAACTCCGCAACGGGGAGATCAAGACCGAAAAGACCTTTCGCGAAGCCTCAGAACAATACTTGCGCGAGTACGACATCATCACGCAGGGGCAACGGAATAAGAAATATGTCGAGGACCAGCACGGGCGGTCACGGCTGCATTTGGTGCCGTTTTTCGGCAATCTGGGCTTGTCCGAAATCACCCCCGGCAAGATTCAGGAATACCGCATTCACCGGCACGAGGAAACAACGGCCAAATGGGGCAAGCCGCCGGCACGCAGCACCATGCATCAGGAAATCGTGATCCTGCGTCAGACCTTGAAAACGGCGGTGCGCCATGGATGGCTGGATCGCCTTCCCGATCTCTCCGAGCCGTACCGCTCATCGCCCAAAATCTCTCACCGGGCGTGGTTCTCTCCCGAAGAATACAAACAATTGTACGAAGCCACGAGAAAGCGAGCGCACGAGCCGAAGCAGGAGCGTTACAGATGGGGATCGGAGCAGTTGCACGATTATGTACTGTTTGGGGTCAATACCGGCCTGCGGCCTGACGAGGCATGGCGGCTTCAATTCCGTGACGTAACGATCGTTGATGACGAGGATCTGGGTAAGAGAATTCTAGAGATTGAAGTGCGCGGAAAACGCGGGGTGGGCTATTGCAAAAGCATGCCCGGCGCGGTGCGGCCGTTTGAGAGACTAAAGGCCAGGCTCCGTCCGGCGTGCTTCGATAGCGCGTCCGGGGCAGAGGACAGCAGCCATGGAGCCGCCAGCTCTAAGTCTAAGGAAGAATGGCGAAGGCCAGGGCCCACTGATCTGATTTTTCCGAAGTGGCAGCGCGAGCTGTTCAACACGATCCTTGAAGAGGAAGGGCTGCGGTTCGACCGGGAAGGTCGCCCTCGGACGGCCTACAGCCTGCGGCATACATACATCTGCCTGCGTTTGATGGAAGGTGCCGATATATACCAGATCGCCAAGAACTGCCGTACCAGCGTCGAGATGATCGAAAAATATTACGCGGCGCACATCAAAACCAGGCTGGATGCTGCCGCGATCAACGTCATGCGACCGCATAAGTTCAAAAGCAAGACAGGAAGCAGAGCTCGTACGAAATTCCAATCTTCACCAACGACTTCGGATCACACTCCGGAAAATTTAGCTACGCTCGCCCCTTCCCGAGAAGCCGGCGATGCAGAACCACTAAACTAAAAGGTCAGCGGTAAATGAGGTGCACCCGACTTAGCCCGAACATTACGTAGCTTTGCGCTCTGCCGAGACCTGCGGATATAGTAGCCGCATGAGCCGCATTCAATTCCACAAAACCTGGGTACAGCAGTGCCAAGCGACCCGCCGCATCAAAAGGCAATACGGCATCAAGAGCGCACTCGACTATCTGATCGGGGAGAAGCTCATGAACTTTGCTGATGCGGCGGAACGGTATCCGAAGTTTGCCGCCGAACTTCCGCGGTTTCAAGCTGCGGTGTGGAACATCTTCAACCCTTACGAGCTTGCTGGGTATCTGAGTAGCCTTAAGCCTGCGAAGAGAAAGAAGCTGCGAGAGCTTCTCTACGTCAACACTTCCTCGACATCCCGAAGAGCAAGCTAGACCAGATCCGGTAGCGCCTCCCGTGGAATCAATAGACGGATAGATCGGGCCTGCCCTGGTGTTCGCTCAATCAGCCCATTTGCTTCTAGGGCCAAGATCATCTGATGCACTGAGGGGGGAGAGACTCGGAAGTACTGCTGCATTTCCGCCTCTGACGGAGAGCACCTGTGGATTTTGTTGTAGTAGTAAATGAATGCCAAGTACTGGCCTTGCTTATCGGTATAGGGTCGCTTCACTGGTTTGGAGGATTGTACTTGAACAGCTGGCACGACTTCACGAGGTGTTGTTCGGGGATGAAGGTTTCCACTGGCCAGGAAGCAGGTGGTTAATTTCTGTGATCTTGATGGAAGCGTAGGCGGTCTCTGCCAGCGTTGGAAATGAAGTTTCGATTGTTACCTTGCGGTTCATGTTCTCTTGGCATAGGGCGAAAGTGCCGTTCAAGCATCAAAATTCATGCTTTCCAAAAGACTCCCTCGTCTAGCAACGCTCTTCGCACATCAACGAAGTCAGGATCGTTTATCGCCAAGACAGATATTGTCACACGTCCGATCCGCGTTCGCGCCTTCAACTGGGGTCCATCCCACCTAAAGTGCTCGGACCATATATCGCGTCGGGGATGAAAAAGGCGGACAATGTCGTTCGTGTCGGGATCAACCCCGGCGACATTTGGCCCCTTGAAGCGATTGCAATGGATGCAGGCTAGAGCGAGATTTTCAAGCTCGGTTTTGCCCCCATGTTGTCTCGCAATGATGTGATCTATTGGGAATGGCGCTGGGTGAAACGCCTTGGGCAACTGGCAGTATTCGCAGCGATTCCCTGCACGCTCCCAAACCCTTCGAATGAGATCAGCGTTCAAAATGCGTTATTGAGTGGAACGCCGCAGGGCGCGGCGTCCTTTTGACTGCATAATAGCGAGCAAATTGCTCACGTGGAGATAGCTATCCAGTTCAGCCTGCTCTTCGGCAGTCAGTTTACCCTGCTGAGCCGTTTCCGAGAGCTGGTTCATGCGAGCAACGTCGTGTTCCCCAAAACGAATAGACAACAGGTATGAGGCTGCGCTCTGCGACAAGTCCCCCTCTTCAACTTGAATTACACGTGAGAGAATCGCCGCTTCAGTATTGGGGCTTGTGATGTGCGAGCTCATCTTCGTTTTACCTAGTTAATTGTGCCATTCTTGGAAAGAGTTGTCATGAGAATCTATGCAGCGAACACAAGGCGAATATGCTATTGCTACTTGCCAACGACTTCGGATCACATAGAGTCGGTAGGGACCCGGCGACGCTCTAACGCGGTTTCCTTGGCAAGCATTCGACAACTTTCTGCGGTGATCCCGGTGAAATCCGCTCTCGACGTTTACACCGGACCTGTACCGCCTAATTCAGTCTGGCTCGACGAGTGGGCCGTTCGTGATGAGCTTCGAATCCACTATGCCGATCTCGACCCGGCGGTTGGCAGCACGCGCCTGGTCGCTGTCGCCCGGAACGCGCGGGTCGGACTTGCCAAAACCCTTGGCGCTCATGATTGTTGGGGAAATTCCGGCCTGCACCAGAAAGTCGCGGACGGCTTCGGCGCGACGCTGTGAGAGTTGCAAGTTGTACGTCTGCGTGCCGATGTCGTCCGTATATCCGTAGACAGCAACCGTATATCCCTTAAGCGTCATCAGGATCCCGGCGATGCGATTGAGGATGTCGCGGTATTCCGGTTTAATGTTTGCCTTATCAAAGTCGAAGCGAATCGACTTGCTGTCCAGCGTCATAACCAAGCCCATCGCGGTACGACGCGTTTCGGCGATTTGCCCGAGAGCTTGTTGCAGTTGTTGAAGTTCCGACTCTCGCTCTTGCCGATATTCCTCAGCCTGCTGTGTGGCTTGATCCGCCTTTTGCTGCTCGGCGGTGGCCTGCTGCCGCGCAAGTTGCGCCTGCGCCTCCGAGTTCAATTGAGCCTGATTCGCCAAGTCGCGCTGTTGAGCCGCTGCCCGCGCGTTCGCAGCGGCTTCTGAAGCCTGCTGAGCCGACGTCTGCGATTGCTCCAGTGCCCGCTGGACCAGTCGGTTGAGACCTTCCGTCTGCTGGCTGAGCCGTGCCAACTCGCCCTCCACGCGACGGACCGATATTAGATAAACAAACCCAAGAACCAAGCTGAGCGCGATTGCGATCACTCCCAGAGCCAACGCTAACTTCGCTTGAGACTTGGCAGATGCATCCTCAAGTGCACGCTTATCCGGGTTCAGCGGCACTCGTGAAGAGTCCAGCATTTGGCAATCTTAGCTTGGAATTCTAGATTGAAGCAAAACGAGATAGCTCGCCGGTTAGTGATTCCGATTCGGCAGCCTTACCGCCGAGCATCTTTTGGCAGGTCTTCCCGGCAACTGCACGATTATGTACTCTTTGGGGTCAATACCGGCTTGCGGCCTGATGAGGCATGGCAGCTTCAAAAGCATGCCCGGCGCGGTGCGGCCGTATGAGAGACCTAATGGCGAGGCTCCGTCGGCGCGCTTGGATAGCGCGCCCGGGGCAGAGAAAATAACGCATGATGCCGTTACGCCTACGGAAGAATGGCGAACGCCAGGACCCAGTGTAGGCATGGTAGGCGCGAACGGCTTCGAAGAACCACAGTGTCGCATCGACGGTGTTGTACTCGGGAGTCTCCCCGGCATCCGGAAAACGGTTCGGCAGCATGACCTGATCAACATGTTGCGCATACGTACGCAGAATGTTTCGTGCAATATCGAAGCGTCCAGTGGGAAGCGTGAGCCAGGGAAGCGCGATCATGGCATCTCGGCCCCAATCGCTGAACCAGTGATATCCGGCGATGATGCTCTTCTGATCGCCGCGAGAAACGATGTACTGATCTGCAGCGGTAGTCAGTGAGGTTATGAAATCGTTTTTGGCTGGCGCGTGTTTTCGTGATCTGACGACGGCGGACGATTTCGTCTTGTTCAAACAGCTCAGCGGCATCGACCTTCCGGGTCTCGGTCGATGCAATAAGCGTGGCTGTCGGCCGCTGGTTGAGGTCGAAACGAAGCACACGCGGATTGAATAAATCTTCCTGAAAATCGAGACCGCGCTCACGTTCAGCCTCGTATTCAAAATTGCGGTACCAGTGGCCGGTGCTTTCAGTCTGGGCGGCGTCATTTGCGAAGTAAAGACTAGGAAGTCCGCCATATGGAGAAACGCTGATCAATTCCCTTTGTATGTCAACTCTGCCGTCGATTGTTCGGTTTTCGTGAGTGAGATTGTGGTAATCGCGGAAAGCAATTAATGGACGCAGTTCAAGCTGCACACGAACCGCACTCGGGGCATTGATCAATTCATATTTGGTGACCGTCGTGTTCTGGCCGTGCACCATAAACAGCTTCTTCTCAATTTCGACTCCTTCTACTCTAAATGTGAAGATCGGAAACGGATCGAGACGGAATTGCGTCAGAAATTGGAAACCTTGCGGATGCACGACGCCCGGGTAACGATTCGTGCCAAGGTCGTACCCGCGGCCATTCACGGTCAGAGGTATCGGACTGTTCTAATTCTTCGCGACGTGCAGCAACTGAGCATTGCGGAAACAGCAAAGGCGCTGGGCATTTCGGAAGAAAACGTCAAAACGCGGACGGCGGGCCGTTTATCGCGATCCCGTACTCAGCCGCTATGCCATCGATCCAGCCAAGCCAATCCGCATAGTGGTAGATCACGGCCACCTGAGTCTGTGTGGGACCGTCGCCAGCACCATGGACAAGCAACTGGCGGGTATTCGAGCCAGTCAGGTGTTCGGCGCTTTCACCGTACAGAACAACCTGCAAGTCGAAAAGAAATCCTAACCGCCCAGCGGTAGCCCTGCACCCTGCCCGAAACCCGTTATTCCACCCTCCATGGGAAGTTCCTGACCGGACGCGAACGCCCCTCCCTTGAACAGATCATGAGGGGGGAGTCGAGCTGCCAACCTGCCATTGCCTGCTGCTGGACAGGCGATATCGCCGGGCATACGTTTCCGAAAGGGACCAGGCAATGATCCTGTTTGCGCTCATGGAGCCAGATGAGGGTGACGTCCATAACGTGTTTGTGGATGGGATGCTAATGAGTCCAGGCAGTGAGGACTATAAGTTGCCGCCTCCCCCTGGGCTCTCAGACGAGCTCCGTCGGTTCCTGGATCGCCAAATTGAGGTTTCCCGAGGCACCTGAGTCAGGTTGCTGGAGTTCCAAACGGATCGGGGTCAAGCTAGGTTGGTTTCGAAAACGCTGCTTCGCAGCGGCTGAAGAATAGCTCTGAGAAGCCGATGCCACCGCCACAGTCCAACCACTCTTCACAGCGCCTCCTTCAGTGAAGCGCAACCCCACTTAGAATGTTTTGCAATCGGCCTGCACTAATCGACGGGGTCGCGCCCGTTTGAGTCGCAACCCATGATGCAAGGCGATTTGCAGCCTCACTGATTTCCTCGAGCGAATGGCCGCGCAGATAGTGATGAGCTAGACAGGCCGCGAAGGCATCTCCTGCACCGATGGCGTCTGCGACCTTCACACGGAAGCCGCTATGCTCAACCGTATGACTTTCCGTCACAAGCAAGCTTCCACGAGCACCACGTGTTATGCAAACCAGCCGCAACTCATACGCGCTCAGCAATTGCTTGGCGAGCATTTCTTGGCTTCCATCGCCCAACTTTAGCAAAGCTGACACCTGGAGCAACTCCCGTTCGTTGAGCTTGACGATGTGTGCATGCTGGAACGATGTACGCAGCACATCTCTGTTGTAAAAGGACTGGCGCAGGTTAACATCACAGATGCGGAGCGCCTTCTCCGGCGCGCTTCGCAGGAAGCATTCAATGGTGGCCGCGGATGTCGGTGAGCGCTGAGCAAGCGAACCGAAACAGACAACATCTGCACGGGCAGATAACTCCTCCCAAGCTGCAGTCCATTGCAAGAAATCCCACGAAACGAAATCTTTGATTGTGAAGTTTGGCTGGCCAGAAGTGTCAAGTGACACGCTCGCAGTACCGGTTTCATGCAGATCGTCGCGCTGCACATACGATGTGTTCAGACCAAGTTTTTGCATGACGCTACAAGCGTCGCGTCCCAAGTCATCGTTGCCAATACGACTGGCGACGACGCCTTGGTCTCCCAGCACCTTTGTCATGTAAGCAAAGTTCGCGGGTGCACCACCCAATACCTTTCCTGAGGGCAGAAGATCCCACAAGACCTCGCCCAACCCAATCACGAGTGCTGGCTTAATCATGAATTCATCTCAACATCGTCCCTCGCCTCACGATGCCCGACTTTATTGAAAAAGCCTTGGCGCGAAATCGGCGAGGTACTTGCGCCACACCGTCCAGACGTGAGCCCCCGAACTTTCGACCCACACATGTTTGACTCCGGCTTTCTCTAGTGTCTGGTGAGATTCTTTCACGGGTGCGAGGAGGAAATCGTCGTCGCCGATGCCAATCCACAAAAGACGAAGTCGCTGATTTATCTTCGCCGGATCCGATAGAACGCCATCGTATTCTTTGGTCGTATCGGTTATCGCAATGGCGGGACTAAATGCGCCGATATACGCAAATTGATCCAAGTGATTCAGTCCGATACGAAGTGCTTGGGCACCACCCATGGAAAGACCCGCCAACGCCCTGTGGTTGCGATCTGGTATGGTGCGGAAATTGGCGTCAATAAACGGGATTAAATCGTGGGAAACGACTCTGTCAAAAGATGCGTACCGTTCATCCATGAAGAAGCGCAACACCGACCCGGAAGGTGGTGCATTTGCAGCCGCGGGTCCGGGTCGAGGCGGAGGAGGCGGTTGAAGGTGGACACCCGTCATTCCGTTCTCGTTAACTATGATCATCGGTGTTGCTTTACGAGCGGCAATTAAATTGTCCAGAATAAAGTTTTCATGGCCCTGGTCACTCCAACCTGCTTCGTCTTCGCCCCATCCGTGCTGGAGGTACAAGACTGGATAGCGTGAAGTGTTTTGGTCGTATCCTGGCGGTGTATATACGAAAATTTTTCTTGTCTCGCCTGTCGTTTTCGAGAAATACCACTCTGTGCGCACCGTGCCGTGGGGCACATCCTTGATCGCCCCCGCCGCCTGCATTCAGCGCAAAGATTACGAGCGCCTGCCCTGGTCCAAGGAGTTCATGATTCAGGGGCCCACAAGCGAAGACTGCCTTTATCTGAATGTTTGGGTGCCAGTAAATTTCAAGGGCCGCAAGTTACCTGTCTATGTGTTCTTCCACGGCGGTGGCTTCATGGAAGGCGCTGGGTCCGTGGACGTTTACGACGGTACGAATCTCGCACGGCGAGACCTGGTATTCGTGACCGTCAACTACCGGCTTGGTGCGTTTGGATTCCTGGCGCACCCTGAGCTTAGCGCTGAGTCTCCGCAACACGTGAGCGGAAACTACGGCTTTCTCGACGCTGTCGCTTCTCTTCAATGGGTGAAAGAGAACATTGCCTCGTTTGGTGGTGATCCGCGAAAACTCACAATTGGCGGGCAATCGGCCGGCTCGGGTCTCGTGCACGATCTTTCTGTGAGCCCCATGGGGAAGGGATTGTTTCGCGGTGCCGTGGCCGAAAGCGGAACATCTCTGGTTTCGATTCCGATGAAAACACTGGCTGAAGCCGAGAAGGACGGAGTTGACTTCGCAAACTCAGGAAGCGCGCACTCGTTGGCGGAGTTTCGCAAATTACCTGCGGAAGACCTTTTGCCTCCTCCAGGATCTCCCAGAGTATTGCGCTTTGCTCCTGTGATCGACGGATGGGCAATCCCAGATTACCCCCTGAAAGCGACCCAAGAAGGAAAGGCCAATGATGTTCCCCTCCTCACCGGCATGCAGGCCGATGAAGGCAGCGGCTTCTCCAAAACCTACGGCAAGATGCCGGTTGATGAATGGCACAAGCAGGTACAGGAAAGGTACGGTGATATGGCTGCCAAATTCAACGAACTCTATCCATCGTCGGACGATGCCTCAGCATCGATGGCACAAAAGGCGAGTGCAAGAGAACGCGGACAAGCAGCGATGTACCTGTGGTGCGCAAGGGTATTCAATAAGCAGAAAGGGAAGATCTACACCTACTACTTCAATCACGCGATTCCGTGGCCGGAACACCCGGAGTTCGAAGCATTTCATACAGGCGAAATGGTGTACATCTTGTCTAACCTCGATAAGCTGGCTCGGCCATTTACGGAGGTGGACCGAGCGGCAGCTGCTACTACATCCGGTTACCTCGTGAACTTCGTCCGCAAAGGGGATCCGAATGGTAAGGGTCTCCCTCGGTGGGACTTCTTCTCTAAGGAGCATCCTGCAACGCTCGAGATCTCTGCGAGGACCAGGATGCGTCCTTTAATGGATCCGGCAAAGCTCGCATTCTGGACCACTTATTTCGAATCATCACAAGGGAAGAATGCTATCCCGTTCTGAGGAAACGGTTATTCGATTAGAAAACTACAGGTTTCTAACGCGCACAATTCCGTCGAAAAAAGCCAATGTTTTCGGGGTTCCGTGAGTCGATTTTGGAAGGGGTTTTCTAACGCCTTATCTCGCCCCACAAAGGGAACGGGTGTGCACCAGGCCCAGGAGCCTTGAGTGATGTCACGATCCCGGCCAACACTAACGTTGACAGTTGCAATGACGACGCAGTTGAAGTAGAGTTCTTTGTCGTCGAAGAGCGAAGGGGTCGCGTCAAGACACCGTCGTTCCTATTATCCACGTTCGACTCTATTTAGTTGCCCATGGGTCCCATCATGACCCGCCGATACTGACAAACAACACGTAGGACTCAACCAAGAAGGTGTCGCTGGTTCAAGGCTACCTCGTGGTACTGAATCACTGGCACACAAAGGTGTTTTTGAACAAGAAGGGAGAGTGGTTTCCGAACCCACTCCGCTTCAAGATTTCCGCGTACACGATCATCAACGCAGACAGGAGATGACTCATGGATCGCATGCTAGTAGTAGTTTTCCCGAACGAAGGTAAAGCATATGAAGGGCAAAAAGCTCTTCAGCAGTTGGATGGTGAAGGCAGCATCACTGTCTACGCCTATGCAGTGCTTACGAAGAATGCGGATGGGACCGCAACGGTAAAACAAGGGGATGATGTGGGGCCGATCGGCACTCTGCTCGGGACATCCTTCGGAACTCTCATTGGCGTACTAGGAGGCCCAGCAGGTATGGCCGTCGGTGCAGCCGTTGGGATGGCTGCAGGTAGCACCGTCGACCTGGACAACGCTCGTGTCGGCTCCGACTTTATTGACGATGTCCAGAAGGCTCTTTCGCCGAACAAGGTCGCACTGATCGCCGAAATTGAGGAGGAGTGGATCACGCCCGTGGATACGCGGATGGAAGCAATCGGCGGAACTGTTTTCCGACGCGCTCTTTGGGAAGTAAAGGACAAAGTTGATGATGAGGATGTCTCCGCCATGAAGGCTGACCTCGCTCAGATGAAAGCTGAGCACGCCAAGGCTCAGGCAGATCGGAAAGCGAAATTTCAGGAAAAGATCAACCAGCTCGACTCCAAGATTCAGGCCCATTTGGAGAAAGCGAAAGAAAGCCGCGAAGCAGCACAACGTCAGGCTCAAGAAAAGGTCAAGATACTCAAGGCAAAGGCAGAGGCTCTTAAAGCAAAAGCGTCCTGAACCGGTAGACGGGCCGTCTAAAGATCGGATAGTAGAAGCCCGTGCCAGGGTAATGGGCGCAGGCGGAGATTGAAATCATCAATGCCTGCGCTCTTTTTTCGTAAGCCAAGTGTAAGATTGGCCGCTTTTGATGAGGACGCCTTGAGGGATGGCAACGCGGCACAGATAAAGACAGTGGAGGTGAGTCATGGCTGAGATAACGGATATAGGTGGTCAACACAAATGTGCGCACGAGCAGTGCAGATGCGAGGTATCGACCCTGGAGACATACTGCAGCGACTACTGTTCGGATGCCGACGATCAGCAAGAAGTCGAATTGCAGTGTGACTGTAAACACGCTTCGTGTGCAATGAATGACGGCGATCCTCTTTCCACGTCATTGGATCAACAGGAGTAATTGGAGTTCTGGCTCTGCTCTTTGCCGATCATCAGTGTAGCTGCGGGCTTGCAATTCATGACGACCGGCCATTGGAGTTTGACTGTGCACACCTTATTGCCCATCGCTGCCGCAGTCACAGGAGACGACCCGCATGAGCCTGCCAGGTGGGTGCCTTAGAAAGAGACCTGCAACCCACAGGGGTTCCTCAAAGGCGCTCTAGTCATTCTGAACTTATTTCCCGTGTGGTTGAGCGGACTGCTGCATCCGCAGCATCAGTCGCCGCCAGTGCGATCTGGCTCTTCGCCATTACTGTTCTCGCCATCTTCCTGTTGAAGGATGGACGTCAGATGCTGGATGCGCCCATCGAGGGAGTCGAACGGCGAGGGCGCCGAACGGGCTTCGAGCGCATCTTGCGACAGATTGATACGATGCTCGGCAAGTACATTCGCGCGCAGCTCGCTCTGGCCGGTCTATCTTTTCTCTTTTATAGCATCTCCATGCTTGTCCTGGGATTCCCGTATGCCTTCGCGCCGGGGGCTCTGGGCGGCGTTCTGGAGTTTTTGCCGGCGGTGGGATGTATCCCTTCGGCTGTGATGATTCTGACAGTCGGATTCCTCACTCATTCCCACTGGATCTGGATGGCGGTGCTAGTGGTTGTCTGGAGAATTGTGCAGGATTATGTCAATTCTCCTCGGATCATCGGTCAGACCTTAGACCTACACCCTCTGACTGTCGTTGCGCTTATGGTGGGAGCTCAAGGGGGAGGCATTGCGGGCGTGTACATTTCGGTCCCGGCAGTTGCTGTGCTGAGAATCGTTTGGCGGGAATATTTCTCCCCAACTACCAACTCCGACACGCTACTCACACAGACGAAGACATGATACTGTGCAGGATCCTTGTAAAGGAGACGATGATGCCAACGTTACGTTTCTCGATATCGAGATTTTTCATCTTGCCGCTGCTGGCGCTACTCTCCGCCGCATGTGTGGCTCAAGCTCCCACCCCCGAGCCGGTCACCGACCAGGAAACCGAGCTCGGACAGGCAGTGTACAAGCAATTGGGGGAGAACGGAGAGATCATTGAGTCCTCTCCCTTGTACGACAATCTGAAACCGATTGCAGAAGCAATAACTCGCGTTGCACAGCCCCGCTATCCCCATCCCTTTAAGTTTTTTCTAGTACATGAAAAGCAGCCCAATGCATTCGCGACGCCCGGAGGCAACGTCTACGTGGTGGATTCTCTTCTGCACTTTGTGAAGAACACTGAGGAATTGGCCGGAACCCTTTGTCACGAGGTCTCTCACACCATTCATCGTGACGCCGTTGCTCTGATGGAGAAGGAGAAGAAGATTGAGGAGCGGGAAGTGGCTGCCGCGATCTTGCTGGGACCGACCCGAGCTCACCTTATTGCGATCGCCCTGATCGGAAAGCTGCACTCGCTTGGCTATTCACGGGACGCCGAATCGAAGGCCGATGTGACTGGCTCCGACATATGCGCAGAAGCCCCTTACAACCCGTGGGGACTGACGTGGCTGTTTCAGGATTTTCAAAATGCTGATGTCAACCAGATCCCGCAGCTTCTGTCGGACCATCCTGCCAACGGCACTAGGATAAGAACGCTCGAGAAACACTTTCAAGACAATCCTTCCACTTTTTCACAGTTTAGTCCCGACCCAAAATCAGCAACTCCATTCAGCGTGCCGAAAGACGCGCCTATGGTACTTCTGCGGCCAGACACCAAGGGGGGAAATTAGACTGGGATAGGTTGCAAGGCGTCCAGCGGCCTATCGAAACTTCATTACGGGAGTTGAGGAGTGTGAATCAGGCACGATTGAGTCGGAAACACAAGACTCGCATGCTGCGGGTAGGAGCGTCGCCTTGTATATGGTGTGCTGTACTCCTCCTTATGTCGGCGGCCTCGAGCTTCTGTCAAAGCCCAAATCGGCTGCACACATTTTTCAAGCAGAACATTGGTCTGGCGGATTCAGAAATTGCCGACATCGAGCATGGCAAAGCCGTCGCCAAAATACTGGATTCACCTTCTCCCTCCGAGGTCTTCGTGTTCGGCAGTGTCTTCATCAAGGCGCAGCCGAGCGCCTATGTGCACATAGCAGCCGATCTCGAGAAGCTCAAGTCTCTGCCAAGCTACCTTGCCATCGGGCGCTTCTCCAGCCCGCCCCAACTCTCCGACCTTTCCGGTTTTGACCTCGACCCTGATGATGTGAATGCTCTCAAAGACTGCAAGCCCGAAAACTGCGAAATACAATTGCCGGTAGAGAACATTGAAGAGTTCAAAAGTCAGATTGACTGGTCAGCTGCCGACCCCTCTGCGCAAGTCAACAATCTCGCCAAGAAGATGGCCCTGGAGGCGCTCGCCGCTTACCAGAAGGGCGGTAATGCAGCACTCGGCACCTACCGCGACAAAAAGTTGCCTGCTCAGGTGAGCGAACAGTTTCACGCGCTCTTATCTCGCTCGAAAGTTCTGCCAGAGAGGCTTCCGGCGTTTTATTTCTACTTGCTCGATTACCCCAAAACGTCCCTCCCAGACAGCTCCTCCGTCTTCTACTGGGAAAAAGTGAAGTTTGGACTCAAACCAACTCTTCGCATGAATCACCAGATTATTGCGCGTGCTGCTGGCGAGGATGGCCCGATCGATGTGGTTGCGATCAAGCAGTTGTACGCCAGTCACTATTTCCAAACAGCGCTTGACTTATACTTCTGCGTTCCTGGCGATAGCAGGGGGTTTTACTTAGTTACCGTGAAAGGCTCGGAGCAGGCAGGATTGACTGGGGTCAAGGGCGGGATGGTCAGGAAAGTAGCAATTGATAAAACACGATCATCTCTCGAGAAATCCCTTGAAGCTATTAAAGCGCAGCTGGAGAAGTGATTTATCGCTAAGGTCTTCCGCCTCGCTGACGGAGGCGAGGCCCACGAGTTCCGCCAGCGCCTGCCAATGCGATAATGTGCCGCAGCATCGTAGTCTTACCGGCGCCGCTGCCACCCAGCAGTACCATCACTTCACCCCTTTGAATGTCCAGACTGACGCGGTCCAGCACGCGCTTGCCTTCGTATTCAACCGTCAGGCTATCAACCGAGATCATCACTTCCGCCATGCGCTAATCCTTGTGCACCAGCTAGAAAATCGCAGTGAAAAACGCGTCCGCCAGGATCACGAGGTATGTGGACCTGACCACACCGGATGTTGCTGAACGCCCCACTGCATCGGCTCCCCCGCGTACCCTGAGACCCTTCATGCAGCCCACATTCACAATAATAAATGAGGCTCTTTAATTTAGTAGTCCGGTCAAGACGTCGCGCAACTCAATCGAGTTGAAGATGTATCGCATGTACATTGCGAACCGAATGTTTGTGGTGATGCGCATGAACACAGCACCCGCAAGAATGCCAAACGTGTTGCTCATAATGGTCAGGCAGGGGAGGGTGATCATTGCCGCGATATATTTCGGCGTGAGCACTAACTCGATGGGATCCATCGCCATTGTTTTCATCGCATCGATTTCGCTGGTCACTACCATGGTTCCGATTTCCGCTGAAAATGCCGACCCCGATCGTCCGCATATGATCAGAGCCGTGAACCCGACGCCAACGACGTCCATGACGTAGCGCTCCGAACCTGCGCAGTTCCGATCCGGTTTGCATTGCCAGAATGAATCCCGCGCACACCGACATGATTGCGATAATCGGCAGTCCGTCGACTCCGATCGCCGCCATCTGCTGCATGGCAGTTTTCCAGCGGCCGCGCTTGCCCGTGAGCGGCAATACCCGGGGTGAGGCGCGCAGCTCCGACAAGAACTGCATCGTGAGTCCACCGACGTAGGCAAGTCCTTGGATCACGGCGTTTCCGACGGCTTCCAGCACGTTCATGTGCCCGCCTCCTGCCCCGCGATTTCGAACAGTCGATCGAGATGCGTGATCTCAAAAAAGTAGCGAGGCTGATCGTGCATGCCACCGAGGATCAACCGTGTGCCCTGATTGCGGGCGATCCGAACCGCCTCTATCAGGGTGGCTAACCCGGAAGTATCGAGATAGGAGACGCGGGACAGATCGAGGGATACGCTCGCCGGCTTTGTGCGTAACGCGTTAGCCAGCGCTGTGCGCATTTCGCCCGAGTTTGAGACGGTGATTCGGCCTTGAATAGCCACGGTTTGATCCATCCCCGCATTTCCACTAACGATGTTGATGTCGCCCAACATTTCAGCAGCTTTCGCTTGCACAGAATCTCTGCCTATTCCCATCCGCACGAGTGGAACCCAGCAGTTGGTCGGCAGCTGATCAGTCTTCCTGTTGCAACGCGAACGCCACACGCTATGCGCGATGGTTTTTGATCTGCCAGAGAGCCAGCCCAGCGGCGATGAGCGACGAGCACATAACAATGTGAGAGGGCCTAAAGAACGATTTCTTGGGCTTCTCCTCTGTGTGCTTGTGTTGAAGCTCATCTAATCCCACCAAAGTGGCTGCACCGAGTTTCACACCAAATTCAGCAAGTTTGCGTAACGTCATTTGTTTCTTACCTCCCAAAGTGATGAATTTTCTTATCACGACCATGCCCCCGGGCTAACTGCGAATGACCTCTACGGAGCAGTGAGCGTACATGGCCACCGCCTCAGACACGCTCCCCAGAAGCACGCGATCAAGACCATGTACGCCATGTGAACCAACCACCACCAAATCGGCACTCGATGACTTTGCCTCATCTAACAAGATGTTGCGAGGGTCACCGAACAACGTTTCGGACGAATCGCAAAGCTTCAACCCTGCAGAGCTTAATATCTGGCGGGCACTTCTAAGCGCATCCTCGGCACGGCGCCGTTCACGCTCCAGAACTTCATCCAGGAGAACCGGGTCAAAAGCCATGGCCATTCCACCAGCAGGAACGATAGGTTCTCGGACGCTGATCACTCTAACCAAGGTCTCCGTTGGCCATGGGAGATTTGCAACTGCTCGCGTAGCTTTTTCCGAGCAGTTGGAGCCGTCCGTGCCAAGCAGGATCTTCATTCCACGGGAAAAAGCGGGGACACCTCGCGGACTAGGTCGTACGATCTCAACCGAACAGGCCGCAGCACGGAGAACGGCATGTGCCACGCTGCCGAGGAGAAAGCGGCTTACGGCACTCGATCGGTGAGAACCGACCATGATGAGATCTGCTCCCCATTCCTTGGCATACTCGGCAATGGCTTTCTTGGCCACGCCCGCTTGAATTTCCGAAACCACTTCATGACCGGACCGGCTGAGTTCGGACGTGGCGGCCGTCACGAGCGTTCTCGCCTCACGCTTTGCATCTTCCACGAGCTCGGGCGATCCAATCCACTCCCACATGTCCACAACGCTCTGTACGCAGAACGTGGTTCCGGACGGCCATGGATGGGATACTGCTTCAGCGATTACATACTGTGACGCACCAGAGGAATCGACTGCCACTAAGACTTTCATATCAGTCCCCACTTGCATCTGTGTGACTTTTTCGGTGGATACTTCTTGAACATTTTCTCGATCGCGTTGTTCGGTTTCCGTCTCATTCTTGTTCGTCGTGTCGGTAAGCGTACCCGTGGCTATGCCGCGCCAGACCATATCTTTCCTTGACACATCAACCAAATCGACGACCAGACTTCCATCCTTTTCAACTTCGCTCACCCAAGAACCAGGCCCTCTCGGCCATAACCAAAGCGGTGGGCCATATATCTTGCTATATAGGAATTCAGCGTAGACATATCCGTAGTTAGTCGAAACCCTCGACGATGGTTCATTCCTTGATGCCAGAGTTGTACACAACCTCGGGATCCGGATTCGTACTTCCGTCTACTTTCTTGAGCCCTTTTCGGTTAGCTGCCTGTCAATTGCCGCCACGACCCGTTGGGCCCAGAGCGCGTCGACCGGATGCTGGCTCTCAAGCCACGCGTAGGTCTTGAATCTCGAGAAATCAACGCTTTTTCGAACTGGACGTGCACCTTCTGGGCGAATGCCCCACCGGCCGCGAGCACCATCAGCGTGGAGAGAGCCATATGAGACAGTCTCATTCGAATCCGGACTTTCTGGCGGTGAGGTTCATCGCGAAACCAGAACTCGGACGGATTCAACGTCGTCCACCTCATCGAAAGCAGGCCGCCTGCCAAAGGCGGTAGCCTGAAGGTGGCGGAAACTATGCGAAATCTTAGGGTTCCCAGCTTCACTGGGGTAGAGTATTTCCTGGACAAGGCGAGTCCAGACTGCATTTCGCCACTATGACGAAAAAAAGAAGAGCAAGTCGCTGCCGATTGCCCTCGTAGCACGGGCATGCCAGGCACACGGGCGCGACGGGATGAACCGTCGTAAATACCTTTTGATTTGTGTGCTGATCTCAGGCAAGCAATCCCAAGGGACGGAGTTGCTCGTTCGTGAGGATGACGTCGTAGATTCCGTACGATTTGCCCGCGGTCAAGGCCCTGGCAGCGTCGTCTAGAGAACACCGGCCTGAACACCGGTTGTGGCCGCCAACAGCAGGCGCAACGGCCCAAAACTTAGATATTTCGCCATGGGCGAGGGGCCCCCGGGGCCAGAGACAGGAGCAGCCAAGAGCAAGAGTTCCTTGGTTTCGATAGGAACCAGATGCTACCAATAGGCGATCTTTCTTGAGCTGCGTTTTGGCACTCGTGATCCTCTCTTAAACGAATTCGAAACCTTTAACGGCCCCCCACAATTTGGCAGCCACATAGAATCGATGCGCTTTCAATTCCGCACTGTGAGGACGGAGCACCATGCATCGCACGCGGCCTCATAGGCAGTGGCCCAAGGCATGTGCGAAGCTGCGCCGATGCGGGTTTTCCGATGCAGTCCCAGAATGATTGCGTCGGACTTGAGCGTCTTGGCTACCTGCAGAATTTTCTCAGCCGGCGTTCCGAACTCGACCACAAATTCAGGTGCTACTGCTAGCTTGGCATTCTGAGATACCAATTCCTTAAGCCGACGAAGACTGTTAGCCCGACCTTTTTCCTGCATCTGCATGACATCGCTGGCAGTGGTGAATTGCACGGCCGCTCCCCACTGGAGAATCCTGAAGGGAGCCGGGACCAACGGTCAATACAAGGCAGCCGGCGTGACGAAAGATGTGCTCTGCCACTGAGCCGAGCAGCAGCTTGCTCATCCCTCGTCGAGCGTGCGTACCGATGACGACCAGTTCGATCTGTCCTGGTCGATGATTTTGTCCAACTCGTCCCAGACGTTCCCCTGACGAACAATCACTTCATGAGGCAAACCGCCGAGCGCCCCACCTTGGACAAGCCGGTTCTCCAATTCGCGGGACATACGCTTGAACATAGCAACCCCGCTTCAGGTTCTTCTGTTGCCTCGCTGGTACGGCGCTCCTTTAGGCTGTGTGTGAAAAGCATTGTCTCTACCTCTCGCGTGTCGGCCAGGAACTGGAAATTCTTGTACCTGCTCGCCCCGTTCGCGTTCTTCCTGCTGTGCCTTGGGTCGATACCATTTGAAGTAGATTGCCGCGCCGATGCCGGCCGTTATTGCCAACGCAATCAGCACATACATGACCGGGTGGTAGTAGCGCGAGAAGAAGTTGATTATTCGCTGGCCATAGGCGCGGGCGAGAAACGCCGCGACGAAAAAACGAATAGCGCGCCCCGCTGTCAGCGCTGAGACAAACTTTTTGCGCGGATATTGCATGACGCCGGCAGCCATCAGCACCGGGGTGAATGGAAATGGCGGCGGCAGTATGGCACTTCCAAGTATCGTCATGAATCCGCGTTTGTCGAACGCCTTGCAGAGTTTTTCTGCACGCTCTTTTCGTATTTTCTTTTCCAACGTCTGCTGGCCGCCTTTTGCGGACAGCTGATACGTAACATTGCCGCCAAGCACCTCGCCCAGCGTAGCCATCAAGGCGTAATAGGCCCACCACTGGTGCTGGTGTGCCGAAAGTACGATGAGAAAAATGTCTACGCTTCCCGCCGGGCATCCAACGGGTAGGTTGTCGGCGATGCCAAGAAGCAGTAGCCCTGGCCCTCCCAGGCGGTGAAGCCATTTCGACAGCGTATCGGATTTGGCGCCGACAAGCATCGAGCACTTCGCGATTGCCCATCGCATACGCTTTTCCTCGGCGACGCTACGCCGCAGCGGCCAGCGCTGTTTGATAAATAACTGCGTTTGCTTTCGCGGCTCGGCGCAGGAGCCAACGTTTCGCAAACTCCACAAGCACGAGATAAACGCCCGTCGCGACCGCAAGAAACACAAAGAAACCTGCCGGCATCGCGGTGAATCCCAGCGCGCCTGCAAACGGGCTAAAGGGCAAGAGAATCCCCACTGCCACAGTGGCAAGACAAGTCGCAATCAAGGGCTTGCTAGGGCGGCTGCGGAGAGGATTCTTCGCGGTACGGATGACGAATAACACGAGCGTCTGCGTTGCCAGCGATTCCACAAACCAACCCGTATGGAACTGCACTTCGGTCGCATGAAAGATACGCAGGAGCACGTAGAAGGTAAGAAAGTCGAAGATGGAACTAATGGGGCCGATGTACACCATGAAGTTGCGGATCAAACTAATATCCCAGTGCTGGGGCTTCCGCAGAAAAGTCTCGTCTACATTGTCGGTTGGAATTGTGAGTTGGGATAAGTCATACAGAAGATTATTTAAGAGGATCTGCATCGGGAGCATCGGCAGAAAGGGGAGAAAAAGAGAAGCTCCCGCCATGCTGAACATGTTGCCGAAGTTTGAGCTCGTGCCCATCAGCAAGTACTTCATGACGTTCCCGAACGCCTTTCGTCCCTCAACGATGCCATCATGTAGGACTTTCAGGCCGGGTTGAACAAGAACTACGTCGGCCGCGTCGCGCGCCACATCCACTGCACTTGAGACGGAAATGCCGACATCGGCCGCGTGCAGCGATGGCGCATCATTGATGCCATCCCCCATAAACCCCACGGCGTGACCATTGTGTTTGAGGGCCAGGAGAATCCGGTTCTTCTGAGCAGGAGAAATGCGTGCGAACACGCGTGTCTCCCCGGTGACGACACCCAGGGCTGGGTCCGTCATTCGGTCCAGGTCGTCGCCGGTTATAACTCGTCCCGAATTAAGTCCCACCTCAGTACAGACGTGGGCGGTGACGCGATCGTTGTCTCCGGAAATGACCTTCATCTCGACGCCATCGTCTTTTAGGGAAGCTAAAGTTTGGGCGGCATCAGGGAGAGGTTGATCGGCAAAGCTCAAGAAGCCGGCGAGCACCAGATTGCGCTCGTCCTTGACCGAATAATCTGCCTGTGCGGGAACTTCTGCATAGGCCACTGCCAATGAACGGAAGCCCTGATTATTCAGCTCAGTGCTCACCTTTTGCATACGCTTGCTGGCATCTTCGTTGATGGGTAATCTCTTTCCTTCGAGCTCATACCCGGAAAGGAGCGGGAAGATTCCTTCCGGCGCTCCTTTAGTAATGAGGAGTCTCTGTGACGACCGCTGAACCACAACTGAAAGCCGCCTCCGCTCGAAATCGAAAGGAATCTCATCGCACTTGGTGTAGTCGTCTGATTTTGGGGAAGGCTGATGGAGAATGACGTCATCGAGAGGGCTTCGGATGCCGGTTTCGAACTGGCTGTTAATGTAAGCAAGTTCCAACGGGAGCCGACAAGGATTTCCAAAAGGATCGAGTGACCGATCCAGCGACATGGTTCCTGCGGTAAGCGTGCCCGTTTTGTCGCTGCAAAGCACGTCCACGCTGCCGAGATTCTCGATGGCAGAAAGATGCTTAACGATGACCTTTTTGTGTGCCATCGCGATGGCGCCTTTGGAAAGCGTCACAGACGTGATCATGGGCAGGCCCTCGGGCGTCAAACCCACGGCCAATGCGACTGCAAACAGTAGCGACTGCAGAGGATCGCGGTGGCGTGCGATGCTGACCACCATGAGGAAAAGCACTAGAAAAACAACCGTCCGCGCAAGGAGCAGGCTGAATTTTCGCAGACCCTGATCGAAAGCAGTCTGTTCCGGATGAGCTCCCAGGCGCTCCGCAATGTCGCCAAACGCGGTCCGAGACCCCGTCGCTACGACTTCCGCGGTAGCCGTTCCGCTAACGACCGACGTACCCAGGAAAATCATGTTGCGCGCGTCAGCTTTGGTCGAGGCGGGCTCTGCCGTAGCTTCCTTATCAGCGGGGAGAGATTCTCCCGTCAGAGCGCCCTGCAGAACATAAAGATCGCGAGCTTTCAACAGACGCGCGTCTGCAGGAATGAGGTCCCCGGCAGAAAGGCGAACTACGTCTCCGGGCACTACCTCACGCCGAGGGAGTTCTTTCCACTCCCCATCGCGCAGGACAGTTGCCGTAGGGGCAACCTGTGCTCGCAGTTTTTCGACTGCACTTTGGGAACGGTAAGCCTGAACTAAGTCAATCGTGATGCTCAACAGAACAATGGTGGCGATAATTGCGGCATCTGTTCCCTCGCCTAAGAATGCCGAAACCGTCGCGGCAATCACCAGAATCACGACGAGAGGATTCGTAAGCGCATGCCAGAGGTCAGAAGGAAAAGAACGATGTTGCGCTTGTGCTGGCTCGTTCGGCCCGAACCGGCTTAAGCGTGCTCCAGCTTCCTGGGCTGTCAAGCCAACGCTGCCGACGAGCTCTTCATTAGCATTAGGCGACATGGCTAGGCTCCCCATTCGTTGCCGCGCAAAGAACGCTCAAAGGGGCGAGCCGTGATCGCTCCAAAGATGCAGCCGCCCACATGAGCGACGTAAGCGACGCCCCCCCCTTGCACGTCGGCCACGGAGCCGACCTGATTAAAGAGCTGAATTATGAACCAGACTCCAATCAAGAGTGCCGCGGGGATGAAAGTAATGCGGAAGAAGATCCCAAACAGGACCAGTGTCCGTATCTCATCACTCGGGTATGTGATCAAGAAAGCACCCATCACGCCTGCAATAGCGCCGCTGGCGCCCAGATTCGGAACCGTGGCATGAAGTATCGCGGCAACCTGCGCCAGAAAAGCTACCACGCCACTGAGCAGATAAAACACTAAGTAAGGCAGTGGCCCCATAGCATCCTCGATTTCGGGACCGAATGCCCAGAGGAAAACATCGTCGCTGCTGCTTATCGGAACTCGGGCATTCACTTCGGCTGGCATGGCGGCCGTTCCTCCCTCCCGCGCTCGCTCACATCTTGTGCAGCTTCAGCGCCATGGCGATCCAAGCCGAACCGTAGAAGATCAGATCGATTCCCACGAAAAGACCTACGACCCAGAGCCCTGAGACTGGCCATTGCGTCAAGAGCAAGACTCCCAGGATGGTCGAGATCGCTCCGTTAGCAGCTCCCCATCCCCAACCCGCTGCATGACTCCATATGGAGCCAAACAGTAGATAGAGGCCGCCAACCATGAAGAATATCGACATGACGAAGGTTACAGCCTCGGCACTGATGACCGGCTTGAACACCATGAGCGCACCGACTATTCCGAACAAAAGCGCCACAAGCAGGTGCAGGAAGAAACCTGCCCACTTCCCGACCATAAAGGAGTGTACGAACTCGATGATGCCGGAAAATATCAATAGCCAGCCGAAGAACACCATCGAGGCTACGGTGGCTGCGAAGGCCCTCACAACCGCGGCGATGCCCAGCAGCACCAAAACGATGCCAAACGCAAGGAACCATCCCCAGTTGTGAATCATCTCCGGGGTGACACCTACGATCACTTCGATTGGACCATACATACTCAGTTCTCCTTTCACTCTTCCAATACTGGAGCCGTAACGGAGCAGATCCTAAGCCCGGGCGCCATGCAAGTGACCCGTGTTTTCTGGCAGCTTCAAGGCTTTTATGGGTGGCTAGCGAATACATCAGCCGACTCACGCCGCTTATGACGAACTTTGTGCCAACAATACCGCCTATCAGTCGCATCGAACTGACTGGCCACAAGCCGCATAGAATCAACACAAGAAGAGTCGTGGCGATTGCGCCAGCGGTGGCAAACGCATTGGGCTGGTCGTGAACCAGATAGAACTTGAAAGGATGGTTGTATCGCGGTTGTGCCGACTGTGTGATGGCCTCGGCAATCGGTTTCAGCTGATCGTATAGAGGAGATGACTCGACGATCTCGCCTCTGGCCTTGAGTTCGTCAAAAACTTCCTGACCCAGTTGCAGCTCTTCGTCCTGATTCTGCGCTTGGACCGTTGATGGGCTTGCATTCAGGAGCGACGCGAGACACAGTACTGCAGTGCGGACGTACAAGATCGCGCTTCGGCGTATCTCAAACACATTCATAGTTTCGTTCCTCGAGACGCGGTCGGCGTTGCTGCGTATGTCGATCAAACGTGTGTTCCTTCTTCTTCACAGGGAGCGTGTCCGCAGCAGCACGAGAGCTCGACTTGCGCCGCGGCTTCGGCGCCTGAACAATAGTCGCTGCAATATTCCTCCGGAGGACCAACCTCGCACTGGCACTGCTCCCGCGCGCATTTCTGCTTGCTCTCCGTATTTGGGGCGTGCTCCATATCTGTCAGTCCCCCGTTCTTGCCAACCTTTGGCAGCAATCTGATCTCGTTACTTGTGACCGATAACGTTGGCAGTCCGTCGGGCGTACGGGAACTGCTGCCCGACTCGCCGCAGATCTCGGCGAATACGTCAAGCCAAGTTGAATAACGGCCACAAGGATCACGACCCAACCAACTGGCGACGCTGGCCGCGTCAGAAGAAAACCAAGAGCCGCCAGACCCAGTAGCGCGGTCACTTTGCTCATGAAAGCAAGCACCCTTTGACATCTATGAGTCTCTCTCTTCACATTTCCTGGTTCAGACATGGAATCCTCCCGCCAACACTGCTCGACTCGTAGTCCAGACATCGCCTTTGAGCTACCCTGTGGAAACACGTGGTCATAAATCAACTGCGTACTAGACTAGGCGCGGGTCTCCGCAGCCTTTGTCGTCGTGGCAGACGCTTTGGCCTTGAGGACGTCGGCCTTGGCTTTCGCCCGGCGCTCCGCTTTCTCATGCCGCTCCTTTGCTTTTTCCAACTGCTGCTGAATCTTCGCCTCGAGCTGATTGATCTTTTCGTACAGCTTGGCTTTGTGATCTGCATTTGCCTCCGCTTGTTCAGCCTTCAGCAGGGCGAGATCAGCCTTCATGGCAGCGATATCTGCCGAGTTCGCCGCGTCCTTCACCTCCGATAGAGTCTGGCGATAGGCGACGCCGCCAAGTTCCGCCATACGCAGGTCGACCCACCTTGTCCAGTCCTCGTTAACCTCCGCCACCAATGCAAACTTGCCAGGTTTGAGTTCCCTCGAAACTTCGGCCACGAAGTCAGCACTGACGCGCGAATTGTCGAGATCGGCTACGAGGCCAGTCAAGAATCCGGCCATTGCGCCAACTGCAAATCCCGTTGGCCCAACGAGGAGTCCGATGAGGCTTCCCAGGGAGCTTCCGAGCACCGTCTTGAGCCCTACCCGATCCTTTTCCTCATTGACGACAATTTTGCCGTCCTGCGTTTTTGTGATGATCGCGTAGGTGTAAAGCGTGAGCAGATCCTCGTGATCAAGCTCCTGTAGTGCGTCTCGCCCCTCGAAGGCCTTGCTGGCCTCGCTAAAGACCACTACCAATATGCGATCCATATAGTTTTCCTCCTACGCAAAGCAAACATTGCATCCGGATTTCCAAACTGGCCGGAAAGTCTTAAAGGTGAGGAGGTGCTAAAATCGCGGGCTTAGAGGAGAGACAGGAACTGTGCCTAGGGTGGGTGAAACTGCCGATCCGGCGCTATTCCGTCACTGTGGCGAAACTTCCAAACTGCCGACTCCACGCTTCTTGGTCCGAAGCCCGCGCCACACACGCTGCGCGACAAAGTCTATGCGGTTATTTCCGGGGCGAATTGTCCCGTCCTCGCGGTGCGAACCAGCATCAACGAGGTGCATCCGAGCAGTAATCGGCGCATCCATTCCGGTCGATGACGCTGTTTGTGTCATCTCTTGGGTTTCGAGCCCTTGCGACCTGGCCGGTCAGCTGGCGCTCTCTTTGCTTCATTCAGATTTGCTTTTACTTTCCTTGCCAGTGTCTTTGATTCCCGGACTAACTCGGCTTCATTCGCGTTCACACGGTCCTTAATTTCTCGATCCTCTCCGGTATTTGTTGGCATATTCAAATCGCCTTCCTTTCATATGCGGCGACAGATATAGGGCAAAACGCGCACCGCAAGTAAATGTTCAGATGTCCAGATGTCGGATTCTAGCAAAGGACAGTCCATACCACGACTTGAAGCCGCATCAGATGACTCGTGCCGCCAAGGGTTAAAGGGGGCAAGGGCAACGGGCCTGCTCCGGTTATGGAATCTCGCTTGCAGGTGAAAGGACTCACTCTCAATCTTGAGAGTGACAAGGATGGCTTAAGGAGAAACATCATGGACAGAATGCTAGTGGTGGTTTTTGACAATGAAACCAAGGCCTACGACGGAAAAAAGGCGCTCATGCAGCTCGATGGCGAGGGCAGCATCAGCGTCTACGCTTACGCGGTAGTGTCGAAGCACGCCGATGGTACGGTAACAGTAAAACAGGAGGACGATTACGGACCGATCGGAACCCTGCTTGGCACCTCATTTGGAGGCTTGATCGGGTTGCTGGGTGGGCCGGCAGGTTTCGCGATCGGCCTCGCGACGGGGGCAGTTGCCGGCGCGGCGGTTGACCTGCGCAATGTTGGCATCGGTGGGGATTTTATCGAAGACGTCAACAAGGCATTGACGCCAACCAAGTTTGCAGTGGTCGCCGAAATTGACGAGGACTGGACCACTCCTGTCGACACGCGCATGGAGGCGTTCGGCGGGACTGTATTCCGGCGCGCTCTTTCGGAAGTAAAACATACTCTCCATGAAGAGCACGTCGCTGCCATGAAGGTCGACCTGGCCGAGATGAAGGCCGAGCATGCCCAAGCTCGTGCCGACTGGAAAGCAAAGCTGCAGGAAAAGATCAACAAACTGGACGCAAAGATCCAGGAGCAGTTGCAGAAGGCCAAAGAGAGACGTGAAGCGGCAGAGCGTGAGGCGCAGGCAAAGGCCAAGGTGCTCAAGGCAAAAGCGGCGGCTGCGAAGGCCAAGGCCTCGTAGCGCAAGGCCCTTGGGCGTAGTTGGCACCCGTCCGAAGGGAGGTCGAAAGACCTCCCTTTTGGAAAACAATAGTGGAGGTATGGAATGTCTGTGCAGAGCCTGATTGACGAAACGAAGAAGCCTGCCGCTTGGACCATCTGTATGGGTGTTCTGACCGCAGTCCTGGGGGCATTCCTGATCGTTTACCCGCTGGCTCCGGCGAAGTTCACCACCGTTGTGCTGGGGTGGGTGCTGATTTTAGTGGGCATCGCTCAATTCGTGTTTGCGCTTCACTCTCAGAAGCCCGGCAGTTTCTTCCCGAAACTACTGTCTGCCGGAATGTTTGGAATTATCGGAGTTGCGTTCGCGTTCGCTCCAATGGCAGGAGTGGAAGGATTGACCAGTTTGCTCGGGACTCTGCTTTTGGTCCAGGCAGGCCTTGCCACAATAACAGCATTCCAGAGTGGCCGCTCGTGGGCTGGGGATGGTTTCTGCTCGAAGCTGCCACCAGCCTCGCGTTGGGTATGTTGATTTTCGTCAATTGGCCGTCCGGTTCCGTCTGGGCGATCGGAACGCTGGTTGGTGTGGCAGTTTTGATGGTCGGCATCGCCAGAGTCGTTGTTGCCGTGAAGATCCGGAGTGGCGTCAGCAGTGTGAAGCCCTTCCCTTCTTGCGGCGTAGGTGTGAGCAACGAGCCGCCGAATACGCAGCGTTCCGTTTCATGATTTCGTGTGAGAAAGGTCGCGCATGCGTTCTACCGTCAAACTCGGGAAAATCTCAGGAATCGAGATAGGGCTGCACTACAGTTGGTTCATCATTGCCGCCCTGATTGTTTTCTCTCTTGGCGAGCACTTCCATCATGTAAACCCGAACTGGAGCATGTTGCAGGTCCGGATCACTGCGCTGGTCACGGCGGCTCTGTTTTTCGTCACATTGCTACTGCATGAACTTGCGCATTCGCTTGTAGCCCAGAGAAGGGGACTGAAAATCAGCGCGATCACCCTCTTCGCGCTGGGCGGCGTCTCCCAAATGCAGGACGATGCCACCGACGCGAAAACGGAATTCTGGGTCGCGATCGCCGGCCCAATCACCAGCCTGCTTATTGGTTTCGGCTGCCGGGCCATCGCGGGGTTGGGCTGGCGGCACTCGACCGAGCCGCACACGGTGGTGACTGAAGTCCTGGTATGGCTTGGGTATATCAACATTGGGCTGGCGCTCTTCAACATGATTCCCGGCTTTCCCCTCGACGGCGGCCGAGTGCTGCGCTCGATCATCTGGGGCATCACCAAGAATGCCGATCGTTCCACCCGCATCGCCGCACGCGTCGGCCAGGTTGTGGCCCTTTTATTTATCCTCGATGGGATCTGGCAATTTTTTTCCGGCGCCGGCTTCGGCGGCCTTTGGATCGCATTCATTGGCTGGTTTCTGATGGACGCAGCCAAGGCAAGCTATGCCGAAGTGGGGACTGCGTCGGCGCTTCGAGGTTTGCGTGTTTCCGAGGTCATGTCGGGTGACTGCGTGATCGTGAACCACGGGATGAGCTTGCAGGAGTTTGTAGATATTTACCTGCTGACAACGGGTCAGAGATGTTTTGCAGTGGATGACCATGGCCGGCTGATTGGGCTCGTTACTCTGCGAGATGTAACCAAAATTCCACGCGACCGTTGGGAGCGGACGACCATGAGCGAGGCCATGCGTCCGCTAAAGGAATTGCAGACGGTGAGCCCCGATACGCCGGTTCTGGATGCGCTCAAGCTTATGGTTCGCAATGACGTCAATCAGCTTCCGGTGGTCGCCTACGGTTCTCTGCAGGGAATCGTGTCACGTTCGCAGATTTTGCAACTGCTGCAGATTCGTAACGAATTGCGCTTGGCGGCCGCTTACCGTCCACCGTCTGAACTCAGCGCCAGGAATGAAATGGACGTGCGCACCATGTCGCAAATGTCATCACGGCACTCGCGGCCGTCGTGAACGGGATCAAGGATCGAGGTATGCCATGGCAGAAGTTCTGGATCTAGGCGCTCAACGTAAGTGCGCGTACTCACTGTGCGAATGTCAAGTCTCATCCATTGAGGCGTATTGCAGCGATTATTGTTCGGATGCGCACAAGGGCAATGCGATTGTAAACACAGGGCTTGCGTGAACCTGGCATTCGGCCGGTATGGAGAGTTCTCCAGAGGGAATGAGGAGCAGCCATGCTCATAAGCGTTCACTTAGTAGGCCCGAACCAAGTCGGCTCCCATGTACTCATCAATGAAGACGCAACCGTAAGGGATGTTGCCACGTCGAAGTATCACCTGTTTTGGCGCACCGTGAAGAGGAACGGATCGGTTGTCCCCCTCACTGAGAGAGTCTTGCCGGCGACACCGTAGCTGTAGAGGACGACACTGTAAATGAGTCATAACGACACAACGAACGGATGGTGCGCCGAATTTCCCGGCATCGTGTTGTCGACTGGTGTTGCGGTCCTCATTCTGTCCTTCTGCCTGTCTTTGCACGTGCGAATATCCGCTTCTGACAACCTTGCGGGCATCACTTCGGCCCAGCAGGCCCGGGAGCAAAGCCCGGAATCCGGAACGCCAGGACGCACGCGGGTGGCCGAGGGAGAATACAAAGTTCTCAGTCAGGCCGGGATTGGATCGTTCGTCCCCGCCGTCTACGACTTCACGGAATCGTGGACCCTCTGGAGGCTCGAGGATGGAACGTTCGAAGTCAACGGCACAAGAAACTACCGCTCGCCTGCCGATGAAGCTCACAGCGACAACTTCGAGGCCCGCCTATCGGGCGATCTCCGCGTCGTGGAGTTAAAGGAATTCCGAAGATTACGATGGAGGCCGGATATAGGACTGCTCACCTGCGATTTTCTGCCGGGAAAGGTCGCGTGTACGGCGAACTCAAGGGATAAGAATCAGAATATGAGCCTGGACGTGCCAGTGCAAGCCGCGGCCGGCTTGCTTTGGCCGATTTCTGCATTCTCGTTGAGCAGCATCACGCGGTCCGCGAGTCATGATCCGAAAGCGATCACACCGGTTGAGCTCCTGACATTCGAGGAGATCAGTAGTGCCGACCCGGTATTCACCACAACTCTGGGCGGACACCTGAAATATCTCGGGCAGGAGAAGCTCCTTTTGGCCGGTCGCGAGTGGTTAGCTGACAAGTTTGAATTGAAAGTAGCAACGCACGCACCATTTCTGCTCTGGACTTCATCCCAAGGCCTACTTCTCGCATTTGCTTACGAAAAGGACAGCAACAAGACTCCACAGGAGGGAATGGTCTTAGCCAGTTTCCACGACTCGGAGCTTGTCCCCAGCCCCTGTCGCCACCGTAACTGATGTACCTTTTGTCAGTTCGTCGCCGGATCAGTAGTCGAGGAGTTTTCAATCCCAAGGGAATCCAGCCAGGCGGTTCGCAGCACGGCGACTATGGGGACCGAGAGATAGATACCCGCAATACCTCCCACTTGACCTCCGATCATGAAAGCAACTAACACGAGCAGGGACGGTAGCTGCAAATTGCGCCCCATGATGCGAGGAGAGTTCACATAGTCCTGCACGACCCTCCACACAACGATCAAACCTGCCATCCAGATCCAGTGCGCGTGCACCAGGGCGCCAATCGTGAGGATCACTGCGGCGGAAGAGATCCAGCCCACCGCCGGAAGGAACTCTAGGACACCACCGACGATGGCCAGAGGCAAGGCATACGGGAACCTCAGGATCAGCAACGCAGTGCTGTAGAAGACAAATGACAAGGCGGCCAGCATGAGCTGTGCGCGCATATAGTTGGCAAGCGTCACATCAATATGCCGCAAAAACTTCCCAAGAGTTGTTGGCTGGCCCTTCCGCTCAACGGCTTTGAGAATCGCGTCCTCGATCCGACTGCGATCTCGCAAGATAAAGATGGCCAACACAGGAATGACCAAGAGCCATGCCGCGTTGGCGGCGACGTGTGCTGTAGCTGCCGCACCGCGCTTCAAGGTGGCAGCAATGAAATCCTGGTGACGAGCTAACCAATCGTGTATCTGCAGTTGCTGAACCGCGCTCAAGCCGTGCTCGACTTCCAGCTGGGAGACAACCTGGCCAGTGACAAGCCCGCGCAGAATTTCGGGCAGAGCCGAGTTGAAATTCTTTAACTGGGCGGCAACCCGGGAACCAAATTCATACCCTAGGCCTCCAAACACAATCGTGCCAACAAGGTACACTTGGGCAATCGCCCAGTTGCGATGGCCCCGCCCCAGGCGCGAGTGCAGTTGTACCGCCTTGACTGCGGGTTCCAGCAGATGCGCGAACAGAATAGAACCCAGCAGAATAAGAAACGCAACACGCGCCAAATAAAGGATAGCCGCCGCGATCAGGAAGAGAATCACGGTCGTGACCACATTTCCGGTTCGATCGTCGACTGAGAACATTGTGGTCCACTCCTCGCTATCTGTGATCAGCGTTCGTCTTGCTTATGCTTGCAGCTCCCTTGATCGCCTGCTCGATTCGCGCGGGATCCCCCAGATAGTAGTGACGAACAGACTTGAGGTCGTCATCAAGTTCCTCGACCAGAGGCACTCCAGTAGGAATGTTGAGATCAACGATCTGTTGCTCTGGGACATCTTCCAAATATTTCACCAGGGCCCGCAGGCTATTGCCGTGGGCCGCGATCAGTATTTGCTTGCAGGATCGAATACTGGGGGCGATCAGCTCATGCCAGCATGGCAGGAAGCGCTCCACGGTGTCCTTAAGGCACTCCGTTAGGGGAAGTTGTTGTTTTGTCAGGTCCTTGTAACGTGGATCCTTCCCGGCATAGCGTGGGTCCGTCTCCTCGAGCGCTGGTGGACGGACATCGTAGCTCCGGCGCCAGAGTTTCACTTGTGCTTCCCCATATGTCGCCGCTGTTTGGGCCTTGTTGAGCCCTTGCAATGCGCCGTAATGCCTCTCATTGAGTCGCCAGTCGAGCTGGATGGGAATCCACATGAGATCCATCTCATCCAAAACAATCCATGCAGTACGGATTGCCCGTTTCAACACCGACGTGAAAACGAGGTCGAAGCTGTACCGCTGCTCCTTAAGCGTGACCCCCGCCGTTTTGGCCTCCTCTACGCCTTTCTGTGAAAGATCGACGTCTGTCCAACCGGTAAAGAGGTTCTCTTTGTTCCAGACACTTTCTCCGTGGCGGAGCAATACGATCTTGCGCATCTTCAATATCCCTCTTGCCGCTATGCCTTGGAGAGTTCAGCCAGGTGAGCAGTCTCCGCCGGGGAATTCTCGCCAGGATTCCTCGCCAACGCTTGTTGCACATCAGTGCCCGTCACTGTTTCCTGCTTCAGCAGCTGCTGAGCCAGGGTTGTATGCGCGGCGTGATGTTTCTTCAATAGGGACTGAGCACGATCATACTGCTCCATCACAAACCGCTGAACCTCTCCGTCAATCGTGTATCGCGTCTCCGGGCTGATCTGGCCGTTGTCTTCGATCGAGCCGCCCAGATACTGCAGTTGTTGGCCTGCGTAGCGCACGGATCCGAGTTTTTCGCTCATGCCGAACTCGGTGACCATACGGCGGGCCAAATCCGTCGCCCGCATGATGTCGTCACTGGCACCAGTGCTGATCGTGCCGAACTCCACCATTTCGCCGGCGCGCCCACCCAACATGGTGGCGATTCTGTCGCGCAGCTCGTCAATCGTGAGCAGGTATCGATCCTCAGTTGGCATTTGCATCGTGTAGCCTAAGGCGCCACGGCTATGGGGAACTATGCTGATCTTGCTGACAGGTTCGCCGTGCGGCACCAGTTCAGCCACCAGCGCGTGCCCTGCCTCGTGGTAGGCAACGGTAGTGCGCTCCTGCTCGTTCATCACCCGACTCTTTTTCTCGGAGCCGGCGATGACTCGCTCGATGGCGGTCTCGAAATCATCCATTGTGACTCCCGTCGCATTGCGCCGGGCGGCAACCAAAGCCGCCTCGTTTACGGCATTTGCCAGATCCGCTCCGCTGAAACCGGCCGTGATTCGAGCTGCTCGGTCAACGTCAAACACTGGATCCAGCTTCACGTTCTTAGTGTGAATCTTCACGATCTGCACCCGGCCAATAAGATCGGGGTTGCCTATCGCGATCTGGCGATCAAACCGGCCTGCGCGCAGTAGGGCCGGATCAAGTACTTCCGGGCGATTTGTAGCTGCCATAATGATGACCGGCGCGCTGGCATCGCTTTTGAAGCCATCGATCTCCGCCAGTAATTGATTCAACGTTTGTTCGCGTTCGTCATTGGTTCCCAGCTGCGTTATCCCTCCGCGGCTCTGGCCAATGGCATCAATCTCATCGATGAAAATGATCGCAGGCGAAGCTTTGCGTGCTTGCTCGAAAAGATCGCGGACCCTTGCTGCGCCGACGCCTACGAACATTTCGACGAATTCAGACCCAGTCGTCTCAAAGAATGCGACTTGAGCCTCGCCAGCTGTGGCTTTGGCCAACAAAGTTTTCCCGGTGCCTGGAGGTCCGACTAGCAACACTCCTTTCGGAATGTGCCCCCCCAGTTTTGCGAACTGCTCCGGGGCCTTCAAGAACTGGACGGTTTCTTGAAGCTCTGCGATGGCTTCATCGCAGCCGCCTACATCCTTGTACGTGACAGTAACGTCCTCAGGCTTGAGCTCAATCGCCTTACTTTTGCCGACACCAAAGACGCTGCCTGGCCCCGCAATACCAGATCGCTGATACGCCATGTACCAGAAACCGCCGAGCAATAGCATCGGCAGAAGATAGCCCAGCAAAATACTACCCAGGGGACTCGGAGGTCGCTCGAAGCGGTAAGTCACATTTGCACTTTGCAATCCTTCAATCAATTTGGGATCACCGGTAGGAGCAGGGACACTGGTGAATGGGACGGCGGCCGGAGGCCCGTCCGCTTTGGGGTTCTTCATCTGACCGGCTATGCCCTGCTGGCCGATGGTTACCTCTACGATTTGACCGTCCGCCAGCTTCTTCTTGAACTCGCTATAGGGGATCTCTGATCGTCGGGCCAGGGGGGTCAGGAAAAAAATCTGAAAGAGCCATAGCGCGATTAAGCTCGTGATCAAGTAGCTGAAGCCGTAGCGGATCTGCCGGTTCTGTTGTTCCTCGCGTTTCTTCTTATCGTCGCGATCGGGTTTTCTTGGTGATGATTGTCTTTCGGCCACGATGTACCTCCTCGGTATCGTTCAATTCCGTTCCCATCCTTGATTCGTGTTCGTTGCCTATCCGACCAATGTCATGCTTGCGGAAATGTGCCGCGGTGATTTCAAAAAGGAGGTTCGACGGGAGCGTTCAGGATTTGCACGTTTCATGACCATATCGGCCCGATCATTCCGGTTTCGCTGGAGTTCGCCATCGAGTGCCTGATCGCATACTCTCTGGACAATGCCATCCAACGCGCATCGTGCTCTAAGCAAATCCGTTCACAGACCGTCAGCGGCTCTACCTCAACTCCCAGCTCCCTGCCGTGCTCGCGTAATTGCTCAAACCACTTGTCCAGCTCGGACTCTGTTCTCTTCGTACCGATTTTGGAGAACAATTCCACGATGACCATCCAAAACATTGGAACCGAAACACCGCACGGTCGCTCGTCCAGCATCACGATCTTGCATGTCTCAGTGTTGCCTCCTGCATTCGGAAGACCACACACGAAAAGCGGATCGTTTGGTTACAAGGTATTCTGAGTACGGAGCTTACGGCGACCCAAGCCAAGACCACAATTTCTTGGTCGCCGTTCTGTACTTGAACACACCGACCACACCTCGTCAGAGTGACGAATTCTTCCCTCGCCGACAAAGCGGTTCCCGGGGACTTGCTCCTGAACCCATATCCTCAGCCTGGTCCGCCCTGCCGAACGCTCTGGCAACGCAATTTGCGGACGCAACATGGTCACTCTCGTGCTACCGGAAGCTACAAAGGGGTTGGAACGTAACTCGGACGCAGGAAAACGAGGTAGTATGCATCGCATAGTGGTGATCGTTTTTGATAACGAAACTGAAGCTGAAGAAGGAAAAAACAAGCTGTCGCAACTGGATAGGGAAGGCAGTATAGGCATCTACGGGTATGCAGTGGTTGGGAAAAAGGCGGATGGCACGGTTGTCCTAAGGCAAGTGGATCGCCATGGGACGCTCAGTCCTTTCGCCAATTCGCTAGTTGGAAGCCTCTGTGATTCCGCATGTCCGGCCCCTGAATCGGCTGCAACGCAAGCTGGTGACTCTGCCGCAGATTCGAAGAGAGCCAAGAGGGGAAAAGACTTCATCCGTGACATGACGCAGATCCTATTGCCGAACCGAGTGGCAATTGTGGCGGAGGTGGAGGAAGAATGGCCGCCCGTCCTGGATCGCCGCATGGAGTCGATCGGAGGAGTCATTTTCCGGTGGACGGTATCAGAAGTGCAGCACGCGGTTGATATGTAGAACGCAGGTTTGAGGCGCAATGGAACACCGCGACTCGTAACCTATTATTAAAGCCAAAATGCGCGCCAGCATGCTGAGGTTAACGCCGCAATTCTCTTCCAATCGTGCTGTTCGAGAGTACGTAGAGAAAATATTTGCCGGCGGCGGGACGTTATCGCGAACGAGCCGCAAATGAGAGCAAGCTGGGGATCGAACTGGCCGGCCGCTTGGAATCGCTCGCCGAGGGCTGGAAAGACGTGCGATTCGGTGCGGCAACCACACACAACGAAGGAACGCAATGTGCTTTTGAAGTTCAGATCTTTTTAGGTGGACTCGATCCACAGGTGGTGGAAGTAACCGCAAGCTGATGGCAAGGTCTTCCGTCAAAAAATGGAGCCAAGCCAGCACCCTGTCTCGGACGGTTATACCGTGTACTCGACCAGAGTACCAGCGAATCGGCCGCTAACGGACTACACCGCGCGCGTCATTCCGTCTGAGCCCCAGCAGCGGTACCGCTTGAAGCGGCCCCGATCCTCTGGCAGAAATACCGACGAGAGGCGACGTTCGGACGGCCGGGTCCATGACCCAAATTGTGGCGCCAAACATGCCGTCCAACGCCCGTTAGGTGCTGGAAAGCTGGTTCCGACACAGGTCTCCGATAATGGGACGCTATTGAGGCCAGTGAATAAGGAGAGCTGGGTCGCGGAAAACCTCGATGACAAAACACCGTGAGATGGTCCTACTTGTGGGGCTTTCCCAGGCACATCGCCCGGCCAGCGGCGTGCAAGATGAACTTCGTGTTTTTTGCCAGCCAGGGCGTTCTTCCAGACCTTCGCTGCCCTGACTATTCGGACTATCGCGTCCAAGTGCAGAAGTTTTATAAGACTGATGAGTTCGCCAGACCTCTGGCGACGCCGGAACCGCTGTTGGATGGTGGCGGCCCCACAGGAAGCCGTCACCCATCCATCCGGTCGGAGAGAGCGCTCATTTAGGCAGCGATATCCAGATAATCGACAACCTCATTCACTCCCGGAGCCGACCACGCAGCGCCCTCGGCTTCTTGGCGCTCGGCCCAGGAAGAAACCTTCCCATTGAGGACTACCTTGTCTTTCACGACGCTCACCTTGATTTTGTCCGCATCGATTTCAGCAGCCCGACGCAAGGCCTGCTCAATACTCGTTTTGACCTCAGAAGGCGACACTTCAGGCTTCTTGAGAGTGATCATGTTGGTCACCCCCGTGACTCCAGTCAAATTGCAAACAGCGTCGGCCGCGTCCTGTTGATACTTGTACTCAACCTCGCCCTCCAGCGTGATCCACCTGTCTTCCACTCTCACTTTGATGCGGTCGGCCGGGACCCAAACATCCCACTGGAGCGCGTTAATCGCCGCTCTGGCGATGTCTTCATCGATGCGAACGTGATAAGCGGGCAAGTCGACCTTCAGTTCTTCCGCGACTGCCTTTACGCCCGCCACTCTTTCTGCCGCATGCACGGCTGTGTACTTCGCAGCGTAGCTTTGTACATTACCTGTCAGACCCACGATTCCGTCTTTCGCGGTCACGCCGATCTGAGAAGCGCTGATGCTTGGTTCGTATTTCAGTTCCTGGAGAACATTCTGTTGCAATTGTGAATCGTGTTTTTTCATATTTCCTCCCAAAAACTTGGATTCATACTGGAGTTATCGATCGGCAGACCTGAATCCGTGGTTCGCCAAACGGAATTCCCATGGCCCCATCGCAGTCAAGTTGAATCTCGTTACTTCCGCAGCTTGCGAAGGGCATCTTAGGGATCGCGCAAGAACAACTCTACAGTTGAGGCTTGATGGTGTAGTTCCACTCAGGCAAGGTTTCGTGGCGCTGCAATCGTAGTGAAGAAATTTGCTCCGGTGTGGGTTTGAGACCGCA
>Ga0187780_10000133_pt1 | contig 59165 bp, 64 predicted proteins | sample 1015_Q2_SP10_20__FD_132429 | JGI IMG/M metagenome (GOLD analysis project Ga0187780, IMG submission 132429) | Tropical peat soil microbial communities from peatlands in Department of Meta, Colombia - 1015_Q2_SP10_20_MG | ecosystem: Environmental > Terrestrial > Soil > Wetlands > Peat | place...
ATCCTTCTTTGCCCATACGCACTTCCGTAGCCTTCATCGACTAGTCCTCACCGGGAATCGACGACGTGAGCCCGATCACCGATTGCGAATATCAACCAGTTTCTTGTATCCTTTAAACGAATGAGTTCATACACTCCTTCCAGCTTTTCCCCCAAAAGAACGACTTTAATTTTGTCCTCGTTTCTTTCGAGCAGATAATAAGATCCAGAATCAAATATCCTCACAGTCCCCGCTCCGTAAAGACCTTCTACGATTTCTCCTTCAAAGTCTATATAATTCACGTCGTGGTCATCGACCTGCACAGCCAGTCGCTTCACTTTTGTGATGCGTGGGACTTCCTTAGGAATTGCCCAACTCTTTAAGACGCCATCCATTTCGAGTCGGAAATCATAGTGATGATGTGAAGCAAAATGCTCTTGCACAACAAAGCGCTTACGCGGGTATCGCATCAATAGTATGATTCACGTGATACGCAATAACGCTTGCGTCGCAAGTCAATGAGACGCTTTTATTGTGAGCTCCAAACACATAATACTCGTGCACTCGCAAGTTGGTGCGATCGCGTGCGAACACGTTAAAGCAGAAGCGCTTCCTACGAGCTCTTTCGCGAAACAGAAAGATATAATAACAGACGAGGCCAAGAAAACGTAAAAATGTTGGAAGGTTTCAAATGAAGGTAAACGGTGTCAAGATTGATGATACCTTTGCAGAAGCATTTCCGGTGTACGCGGCGCGCGTTTTGATCACGGGAGCCACCACCGCACTGGCAGAGACTGCTGCAACGGTGGCGACTGGATTTGCGACTTCAGTCATCGGCTGCAGTGCAGAAGCGGGAATCGATCGATATGTCCTGCCTAACGAGACTCCGGATGGGAGGCCCGGCGTTATAATAATGGTCGTTCATCCGTCTAAAAAACAGATAAAGAGCAACCTCATAGAAAGAATTGGAGAGTGCGTTCTTACAGCTGCGACAACGGCGGTATTTAACGCACTTGAATCTGATGAGACAGTGCCAGTAAAGCTCCATTTCTTTGGCGATGGGTACGAGTACCAGAAAACTGTCGGCGGTCGAGACGTATGGGCGATACCCATACTGGAAGGGGAATTCATCTGTGAAGAGATCTATGGCGTGCAAAAAGGCGTAGCGGGGGGCAACTTTTTCATCTACGGAGAGACCCAAGGCTCTGCCCTATTAGCCGCGCAAGCGGCGGTTGGAGCCATTAAATCAGTCGAAGGAACGATAACCCCGTTCCCAGGCGGAATCGTTGCTTCTGGTTCCAAAGTAGGCTGTCCGACTTACTCAACCTTCATGAAAGCATCAACGCATCACAGATTAGCGCCCACGCTCAAAGACAGAGTGCCCGATTCGTACGTCCCTGACGGTGTAAAATCGATCTACGAAATCGTGATATGCGGACTTGACGAGGAGGCCATCGCGGAATCAATGAGACGAGGTATACTTGCCGCAACACGTGCTCAAGGAATCAAGGGGATATCCGCAGGCAATTACGGCGGAGAACTCGGCCCGTATAAGTTCCCTCTCCATGAGATATTAGGCGATTACGCGGATCAGAAATGATCGGTGTAAACCCTATTTCCCAATAGCGACTCGCAGAGGGCTTGATCTGTCTCTTAACCAAAAGAGATAAATATATTCTGCCTTAACTTAAAGAAGATAGTGGTTCATGGGAATCACAAAAGAGCTTCAGGATGTGACAGGTGAAGGAAAATGGTGAAACTAGGAATCGCGAAAATAGGCAACATCGTGAGCGGTCTGATGACTGATTTATTGCTCGATGAGCGCGCTGACCGGGAGGATTTTGAAGCCGTGACCGTGACGAGTGGCACGAAGATGAAAGAAGAAGACGCAGCAAAAGTAGTTGATGCACTGCTCAAATTCGAACCCGATTTGTGCGTTGTCGTATCTCCCAACGCAGCCCAACCAGGACCAACAAAGGCGAGGACGTTGCTAAAGAGTGCTGGGAAGAAAGTCGTCGTTATCACAGACTCTGGTAAGCTGAAAGATAAGCTTGAAGAAGAAGGAGGATTTGGCTACATACTCATTAACGCTGATGCAATGATAGGTGCGCGACGGGAGTTTCTTGACCCCATAGAAATGGCCATTTATAACTCGGACCTCATGAAAGTGCTCGCGGCGACCGGCACGTTCAGGGTATTGCAAACTGCGCTTGACACGTGTCTGACCGCCATCAAGGAAGGCAAGGAATGCGAATTGCCCAAGATCGTCATGACAGCAGAAAAGGCGACAATTGACGAGTTCTGCAACCCCTATGCAAGAGCCAAGGCGATAGCGGCGTACGAAATGGCGGCGAAGGTCGCTGATATCAACGTAAAAGCGTGCTTTATGACGAAAGAGTGGGAGAAGTACGTGCCTCTAACGGCTGCTTCTCACGACATGATGCGCAGCGCGGCTAGGCTCGTAGACGAGGCACGCGAAATTGAGAAGGCGGATGACACCGTAAAGAGAGCGCCTCACTCGAGGGACGGCACGATTTTGTGCAAGTCTAATCTTATCTCAAAGCCGGAATAATCGCCGTTTCTTTCTTTTTTTCCAATTTTGAGGAGGAGCAGGATGTGGCCTGCCGGACTAGCGAAGCGAGGGTGTAGCTGTCAAAACGTCGGTTAATCGAGGATGAATGGACTAACGTAGAGGCCTTCAATCTTTATCAGCCTCTTTATGGAGTCGGCGCTAAAAGGGATTCTCCAAGCCTTTTCGAAGCTGTCCCATTGCGATCCTGGCACTTGTCTTATGTGAGCGTCGATGATTTCAGTGTTGCCTACGACCTTGATCCACTTCTTGTTACGCGTTCCCAGTGCCCACGTATTCTGCGATGATGTCGATAAGCAGCGCACTGTTGGATGCAGCACTACTCCGCCGTTCCTGAGGTTCTCGATGGCTGCTCGATTTATTGGAAACTGCCACGTTTTTTCGTCTTTGTCCCAACGGCCATTTTGTATTGCGCTTAACTTATGACGTGCACCCAACGTGCTTCCACGAACGATTAAGGTTGTGCATTCATCATCCAACTCACACAAGAGTCGATTTTCAGCGTGCAGGTTGTCATGTTGCAACTTTGATGCTTTTCGTTTTTTGGGCTCCTGACTCCGTGACCCATTCGTTCTATGATCCTCTGCCTTTCGGATCAATTCTTGTGGATTGTCGAGGGTTTTAAGGGCGATTTTAGCGTGTAGCCTCACGTCTTCGTACTCGCTTTGTGAAGAGGCGTGTACTAAGACGTTGTAGGCGGAATCGTTTTTACCGTAAGCAAGTGCGATCGCTTCAAGCGCTTCCACTGCGTTGAATCGCTGGTGTTCATTGCTATCATTCAGTGCTTTCTGTAGCACGTCCACTTTTTTAAACCGTATGAGACGATCGAAGTCGTATTCGCCCATTTTATCACCAGCGTTTCCTTCTTTAATTCTTATTATATGAAGAGCGGAATATAAATGTTTGCCGAAGCACGCTTGCATCCAAAAGCTGAATCAGCACGCAGTTAGCGAAACGGGACCGATATGCTTGCGTCGACATCGCAGCAAATTGCTATAAGTCAGAATCGTCCAAGCGTTTTAGTCATTATGGGAGTTCGATTGATCGTTTGAATCGGGATTGGAGGCGAGCTTATCCTCCAAGCCAAGGTCCTTATAGTCGAGCGTGGTCCATTCGTCCTTTTCGATGGCCCGCATTTGTTTGCATTTTGCTTTCGCAGCTTTTAGTGCTCCGCGCCACGAGCCGTAGTCTTTGACAGCCTTGTCGTACACCTCTGGATGCTCGGTTTCTGCATTTGTTGCAGTCATATCAAACCTGTTTCGATAAAGGGTGATGATGACATCCAGTACATCGTAGTTCAAAGCAACCTCGAGAGCTCTGTCCAAGGTTCCATATATAAGTTCAGCCACGAGCGTCAGCTTAGGATTGTCGTACAGCCCGTCTACTCCTAGCTGTCTAATTTTTTCTCTGATGAATTCTTCGAGCTCTAGATCCGACATTTGTGAGTAATATATTGTCTGAGTATAGAAGAATTGCGGTGGGAGCGCTCATTTAAGAGTCTGCTCTTGTCGGTCTATTTTGCTTGTCAAGACCGTGTCTTTCGAATGCGTCGACAAGAACGGTTATTAGATCATGCTCTCGGACCGGTTTTGCATCGGCCAACGAGTATGACTTATTGAGGCTTTCATAGACCCTGACGGCTGTTGGCTGCTCCAGTCCGGCAGCGCTTAGAATAGCTTTGTCATAAAAGATCTCACTTGGGTGTCCTTCCGCAATAACCTCTCCCTGAGCGATGATGTAAATCCGATCCGCGAGCCTAGCGGCTAGATCCATGTCGTGAGTGGTGAAGACGATACTCATGTCATAGTTATTTTTCAGATCAAGCAGAACGGATTCAATCTGATGAGAATGCAAGGGATCCAAATCGCTTGTGGGCTCATCTGCTACAATCACCTTGGGCCCCATCGCTAGAACGCCTGCGATGGCGATAAGTCTCTTCTCCCCTGCGCTTAAGTAGTGTGGTATTCTGTTCATCAGATGGATGGCACCGACACTTTTGAGCGCGCTTGATGCAATGTCATGGGCTTCCTCGATGGTAAGTCCTTTGTTAAGTGGCCCGAACATGACATCATCAAGCACTGTGGGCGCAAAGACTTGGCTATCGGCGTCTTGGAACACCAGTCCAACTTCGGTAATTATGCCCGTTTTCTGGGTAATCTCTCGCTCTAGTATGACTAATCTTCCGATACTAGGCTTCAACAAACCGTTAAGATGTTCAATGAGGGTGCTTTTCCCGGCCCCGTTCGCCCCGCATACGGCCACAATTTCGTTCTTGAACAGAGAGAAACAGACGTTATGCAGCGAACTCGTTCCATCGGGGTAGGTGTGCTTGAGACAATCGACGTGAATCAATTCATTGTCCTTAAGTTCTCTGTACTCGCAGGCACTGGTGTTAGTTTTATCAGACATTTTCTATCAGAACCTCCCCCAAAAATAGAAGCAAGCGGAAGCCAAAGCCGTAAAAAGCACGAGCGCGTATCCGCCGTGAGACGGTCCCGGCACACTATAAGATGAAATGAGCCGTCCGTCATATGCCCTCGATTCCATCGCTTTTGCTACGCGTTCAGCTTTATCAAACGACCTAATGAAGGCGAGAGCAAAAACAGAGCCATAGAACTTGCCGCCTTTTTTAAGACCTGAAATGGTAAAGCCTCCTCGAGTCTCCATAGCGGTCACGGTCATCTTTAATCGATCTAGAGTTAGTAATATGAATCTGTAGGTAAGAAGAGCAATCTGATTTAAAGGGGAAGGCAACACTCTCGATACTATATGCGTCAAATAGTTATATTTGGTTGTCATCAGCAGCATTAAGCTATATACCACCCCGATGAGCGTTCTAACGACAAGGATAACAAGAAATGCCACCCCTTGCGAAGTCAGTTGTATCGGGCCATAGGTTATCAAGCTAGAGCCAGGGACGGCCCACATAAGCACAAACGCGATGCTTAAAACGAAAAACACTGGCAAAGTGCACCAATAGGCAAGTAATGAGAGTGGCAAATTTGCCAGCAGGTAGATTAAAACGACGACGAGGAGCATCGCAAGTAGTAACTCCATGTTGGATACAATTGTAAGATCAAAGATGATGACTGGAAGCAGCGCGGCTTTAGTCCATGGGCTGACTTTGTGCACCCAGCTATTTCCGAACTCTGAATAATGCGTGATTAGGCCCAAGTCAGGCAAATGCTTTTCAAATACAAGCACTGTCATTGTACGTCTTAAGCGACTCGATTAGCGCGTTTGAACGAGTAACTATTATTACTACAACGTGCATAAAGTCTTCTCAAAGGGCGAACCTGGGTGCTTGAAAAGATCCCTGACTATACGCTAGGAGAATCCGCACCGTGCGACAAACGCGTTATCACTGCCCCAACTGTTCATAAGTTCCCGAGAATATGAGAGCTTTCTACGTCGGTCGTTTCCAGCCATATCACTTTGGACATCAGGAAGTCTTAGAGGAAATAGCTAGGGAATCCGAGGAGATAATAATAGGGGTCGGCAGTGCGCAACTCAGTCACACGTACTCTGATCCGTTTACTGCAGGTGAACGAATACTGATGATTACACGCTCGCTAATGTATTTGGACGCGGTGTTGTATGTTATCCCAATCGAAGATATTCGCCGAAATGCCGTGTGGGTGTCGCATGTTACGTCAACGATTCCACCTTTCGATATGGCATACACGAATAACCCGTACGTCGTGCGTCTGTTTGATGAATCAGGAATTCAGGTGAAGTCTTCACCGCTCTACCAGCGTGAAGTATATTCAGGTTCAGAAATCAGAAAGCGAATGCTTAACGATGAGCCCTGGGAACACTTAGTGCCACAAGCCGTGGTAGACGTCATCGAGCAAATTGATGGCATAAATAGACTGAAAGAGGTATCGAGACAGGATACGTCTCCCGATCCTTACACGCCGTAATCCCTTGCAGCCGGGGCACGAGCCAGTCAGCAGACGGCGAAGTGCAAAGAATATCTTAGCAACAAGAGGGCACGATACACGCGCAGCATGCCAAGACAGTTTAACCTAAGTATACTTTTGTGTCTTGCTGTGATCCTCCTGTGTTAAGACACTACAGGCAATAGGTCTCATCGAAGCGTTCCTCATTTATTTCTTGGTGATGTTGATCAAACGAATAACGTACTTATCGCCGATCTGCTCTGACTTGTAGGTATACTTGTACTGAGGAAAACGCCTTTCGAGTCCCTTCAATTCCGCTACCCTTTCATCCAAGCATCGTTGTGATCTGCAGACGAATACATATCTCCATCGAGGGAGTGCTTGGGGATCATCAACAAATCTTGTCATCGCCAATTCACATCAAATGTCGTGCTTCGTTATGTGCGCGCAAATATGTTGTATTCAACGTCGGAATGAGTTATCTGCCTAAGCTTTTTATGCATAGTCGTCCGCAGTATTGAAGTCATAAGATGTTTGTCTGCCCGGTCACCAACGATTTTGTATAGCTGAAGTTTGCGGCTGCATCTTGCGAGTGTGCGCTTATCGGCTTTGATTTGACCACAACAGGGGCGGCAGCTAGTCAACGCTATCGAGGTTTCGGAAGTCGCGCGTGCTAGATATCTTGCTTGCTGAAAAGGTACCCCTCTTTTAGGCCTTACACTCGTGTGGCTTGCAGCTAACTTTTATAGGTCCGCGGCCAAATACTAATACGAATGTATTTGACCCGCGAAGAGGAGCGTGCGCTAGCTGGGGAATTCGGCCATGGAAAACAAAAAGCCATGGAAATCCTTGCCGCACTTGGAGACATATACGGCGCAGAAAAGCTGATACCCATCGAAAGTGCACAAATATCAGGTGTCTCGTATAAAACGATTGGCGATGCCGGGTTGGAGTACCTTATGGACCAGACAGGGAGTGTCGCGGTCCCAACGCTGTTAAACCCTATGGGAATGGACAGGTTTAGATGGAGCGAATTAGGAATCGACAAGCACTTTTTTGAAAAGCAAATGGCTATTGTAGCGCAGTACGGGATGCTTGGAATTGATGCACAGTGTACCTGTACACCCTATTACATTACTAGTCCGCAGAGAGGCACGCACGTCAGCTGGTCTGAATCTTCGGCCGTATCCTATGCGAATTCCGTCTTAGGAGCATGGACTAATAGAGAAGGCGGGCCGAGCGCCCTTGCATCCGCTCTTATCGGCAAAACGCCAAATTATGGATATCATCTCCGTGAAAACAGGATTTCAGACGTGTCAGTGAAAATAGATTTTCGGCTATCTGGAGCCGATTACGGCGCCCTTGGCTACGTGATAGGCAAGGTTGTTAAATCAAAAGTGCCTGCCTTTTCTTTTACTTCCAAGCCAACTAATGATGAGCTGAAAGCGCTTGCTGCTGGGATGGCCGCAACTGGTTCTGTCGCTCTTTTTTGCTTAGAAGGGGCCCGTGCACATCAAGAAACCATTGAATTGGTACCAGCTGAGGTCGACCTATACTCGTCAGGGGAGCCAGACGTAGTGGTTTTAGGTTGTCCTCATTGCTCGCGTTTAGAACTCGCTGAGATTGCGCGTCTATTGCGGGGGCGTATAGTGACCAAGCCCCTGTGGATATGTACTTCGCGGCACATCGCGAGTCGGTCTGTTTCGCTGATAACGCAAATTGAAAAGACCGGCGCTCGTGTGATATGCGATACTTGTATGATTGTATCGCCTGCGTTTGAAAATCGATGTATGATGGTAAATTCAGGAAAAGCGTTTGAATACGGCCCGAGTCTATGTAAATCGGAGACAATTATCGCGACGACTGAAACCTGTATCGATACTGCTTGCACTATACACTGAAGCAGAGAATGGCACGACAATGCTTCACCGAATTAAAGGACGAATAATCTCAAAAGGATATGCTGAAGGAGTGGCAGTCGTTACGCAAGAGCCGCTCTCGTTCTTGGGCGGCGTGGATCCTAAGACAGGTATAGTCATCGACCCGAAGCATGAGCTCAAAGGCACCTCTATTGCGCAGCGGATCCTTGTGTTTCCAACGGGCAAAGGGTCTACGGTTGGATCATACGTCATATATCAGCTCAAAAAGAATAGAGTAGCGCCCGCCGCCATCATCAATGAACTAAGTGAGACGATTGTTGCCGTAGGTGCCATCATCGCGAGTATCCCACTCATGGACAAACTTGAGGTGGACCCCATCACAGCCATCAAAACAGGTTCAAAAGTGATTGTGGATTGCGTGCAAGGGTTCGTCGAGGTGGACGTATGACTGGTCCTGTAGAGCTAGACAAAATAAACTCGGTATTTTATGTCTACGAGATACGAAGCAAGGGTCCGACAATTAAGTACTATGGGGAGCCTCAAGTCGACGGTAGAACGCTTTACCAAGCTTTATGGAGTGATTTTTATGATAATGGATATAACATAGAGCTAAAGCGTGAACACGGAGAATTCGTTCTCACAGCGCGTCCAACTCAAGAGGATAACGACAAAAAAGCTGTGCACCTCATCTTAGTGGTTTTCACGGCGCTCACCGTAATGGTAACCGGGGCATCCTTGTTTTATGATGTAAATCCGCTTTCAAATCCCCTTCTTGTTTTCAAGGGATTACCTTTCGCCATAGCAGTGATGTTTGTGCTCGGCTCGCACGAACTGGCTCATTACTTTGTAGCTAAGCGTCGCGGGATGAAAGCAAGCCTGCCGTTTTTCATCCCGCTTCCATTCATATCTCCAATTGGAACATTGGGGGCGTTAATAAAGCTCAAAGGGGCTATTCCAGATAGAAAATCACTATTCGATGTAGGGATCGCAGGGCCTCTAGTGGGCCTTGTTGCGGCGGTTGTTGTCACGGTGATCGGACTCTCGTTACCGCCGATAGCCGCAAGCCAGCCGCACGGGCAAACCATGGTAATAGGAGTGCCTATCCTCTTTGCGCTGATCGCGAAAATCGTGCCGTCGACATCCAGTACAATACATCCCATAGCGTTCGCGGGATGGGTAGGCATGTTGATAACCAGTCTCAACTTGCTCCCTGTGGGACAGCTAGATGGCGGGCATATCGCCAGAGCCTTATCCGGAGAGAAGACGGCGTATATATCAGCCGCAGTTCCTCCTCTTCTTATGGCGACAGGCGTCTATTACTCGCTGAATGGCTTAAATGGAGAGACACTTATGTTTTGGGGTTTCTTTGCTTTGCTATTTGCAGCTGGCGGCCATCCGCAGCCTATTAATGATACGAAAAGACTAGATGTTAAGCGCTTGATCTTGGGAATTATCGCTTTTGGCTTATGTGTAGCTTGTTTTACCCCGATGCCTCTGCAAGCGTAACGATCCGCTTTGATAAGAGGAATATGTTTAGCTTGGCCGCGCTCCAAGCAGCCTTAACAATAGCCGGCATAAAGACTCACTTCTCCTCGACGCCACGAGACGGACTAATGATCTATAGTCTTTCGACACCACAAGCGACAGAAGTGTACAGAGAGGTAGCTGACTCGAATACCAAGTCGATCTATGTGGCAGGCGGCCCGCATCCAACGGCTAAGCCTCAAGAGGCTTTAGACTATTTTGACTACGTAGTAATTGGTGAGGGCGAACAGACGCTTCCTGAGCTCATTACTGTTGTCAATCGAGGCGGTGATACTGGATCAGTGCGCGGGATCGCCTACAAGAAAGCAGGCAGACTACACATCACAAGCCCAAGAGCGTACGTTGAACTCAATGAATTCCCGCCCTTTGAGGCAAGTTTACGATCCCCGATAGAGATCAGCCGTGGTTGTTCCCACAATTGCAAATATTGCCAAACGCCGAGGATTTTTGGCAGAAGAATGCGGCATCGAAGCGTCGAGTCTGTGCTTTTCTATAGTAAGTACTTGACAGATATAAGGTTCACCTCTCCGAATGCGTTCGCGTACGGATCCGACGGACTCTGCGCGCAGCCCTCCAAAATTGCACGACTTCTGAGATCGCTTCGAGGCAACGTCTATTTTGGCACGTTTCCATCAGAAGTCCGACCCGAATTTGTCACGCACGAACTGCTGCAGCTAGTGAGGGATACCTGTGCGAATACTTCCATCCACATCGGAGCGCAATCCGGAAGCGATGCAGTCTTACGAGAAGTCGCCAGAGGCCACACCCGCCGGGACGTTGAACTCGCACTGGATGCGTGTCAAGACTGTGACGTCACTCCGGTCGTCGATTTCATCTTTGCACTTCCTACAGAAACCGCTTCCGATCAATGTGAAAGCCTCGATCTTATCGACGAAATTGTGAAAAAGAAAGGCAAGGTACGTGCTCATTATTTCACCCCTCTGCCTGGGACTCCTTATGAAAAAGAGATGCCTGCGCCGATCTCGACAGAAGTAAATAGAAAACTCGGAAAACTCGCCCGTGATAGGCACTTAGCCGGAAGATGGGAGTCCTCTAAAAAAGGAAAACCCTTTAAAACAGATACCACATAGATAGCGACACAACCTGTGTGATGCTCATGAGATTTCTTGCCTTATCAGATACACATGGCGCGTTCACGTACGTTGAGCAGCTCTTATCCAAAGCTGGCGACGTTGATGCTGTATGTGTTCTTGGGGATATAACGGATTTCGGGCCAAATTCCCTAGTCCTAGAACTGCTTGCACTCATCGGGGAGGATATCCCAACGCTCATGATTCCAGGCAACTGCGATCTACCCACCGTCATTGAAACCATTGAGGAGTCGTCGGCCGTCAACTTGCATCTTAAGAGCTTTGATTTCGATGAAGTAAAGTTCCTTGGTATCGGGGGCTCAAACCCAACTCCTTTCAACACTCCTTTTGAGCTCAGTGAACAAGAAATGGAAATCTACGTGCGAGAACTACTTGCAAACGTGGGGAAGATCTCAGTGTTGCTTTCTCACACGCCACCTAAGGGTTTCTTAGATTCAGTTAAAGCAGCGCATGTCGGCAGTGAGGCAATTCTTGAAGCAGTAGGCGTTGTTGATGTCATAGCTTGCGGACATATTCACGAGCAGCGAGGTGTAGTGGCCGCTGGCAAAACCACCATCGTCAATCCTGGAATGGCCGCGCGTGGCCTAGGTGCCTTAGTTGATGTAGTCTTAGAGGAGGAACCGCACGTCACATTAATCGAAGCCTAGTGACTCGCAAAGATGGATGGGCGCTCGCTTTGCGAAGCAGGGTTTCTGATACGCGTCTCAAATGATAAGCTCGTGCGATGCCTATGTCGCTAAGACTTGCAAGATACGTCCCTTGGCCTATTCAGACCGATATTCTTTTCAGACCGCTATTTCAAAGCTTTCCAGATTTCGCACTTCGTCTTCGGAAAAATGTAAATCGCCTTGCAGATAGTTTAACCTCTTGTTTCGACAGTCTGTGCTTCATGAAAGCCAAAGTGCTCGAGGGTCGTGCGCGCTTTTGCGCATTATCGATTCTGATTTCATGTTCAACCCTGATTTGGTATCTCCGTCCAAACAGGACCTTCGAAGGTAATCTTGGCCTGGCTCCCGAAGGACGAGGCGCGGCGACTTGTGGGCAGCGCAAAGTCGCTCAGCGGGGAGTGACAGTATATATCGATTCGGGTTAGCTCGTCGATAACGGGCAAATCGAACTTCAGAAAGTCCTTCCTCAGACCGGTCGGAAAAAAAGCTGCTATCCCAAGCTCAAGCAAGCACATGGATAAGGATTTTTAAGTATTAGAAGACGTAAGTACCCCTATGAGCGTTCAACGAGGCGATTTCATACGATTATCCTACACAGGTCACTTAGACAATGGTGATGTCTTTGACACGACGAACGCGGATATCGCACAAGAGAACGGAATATTTGCTGAGGGCGTTACTTATGCACCTATAACAATCATTGTTGAGGACAATATGGTGGTAAAGGGACTCGATGAAGACCTGATAGGCAAAGCAGTCGGATATGAGGGGACAGTGACGGTTACACCAGACAAGGCCTTTGGTCAGCGAATTCCTGAATTAATCGAAGTAGTCCCTACGCGGCGATTCGAGAAGAAACCAGCGCCTGGAATGCGAGTTTCTCTCGATAATAGGACTGGAACAGTCGAGAGCGTTGTTGGAGGACGTGTACGCGTCGACTTTAATTCGCCTTACGCAGGCAAGACGGTGAGTTACGAATATAAAATTGAAGCGCTTGTCACAAATCCTGCCGGAAGGATCAAAGGATTGCTTACCTACTACTTGAATAAGGATTTTGAGGTGTCGGTTCGAGGCAAAAGAGCTACGATCAAGATACCCTACGAACTGGGCTTCAACCAAACCATACACTACTATAAGAAATTGCTTGCCGAAAAAATCATGCAGTTCACTGATATAGACGAAGTAGCTTACGTCGAGACACACAAAAAAACTGAACCTATCGCCGAAGAAAGCTTAAAGGAAGCACAGGGGGGGCAGTCTGATCAACCGGAAGGCGGTTCAGTATTGCCTTCAAAAGAGTCAGAATAAGCTCTAATGATTGCCGTCTCAAGAGAGTAAGCTTAGCGCGAAGCAGCACAGATCGAACGTTTAATGAACATTGCGTTGCTGATCGGTAGCAATGCGCTTTTTTGCTAAGCGGTCTTCTGCGCTTAACCTCACACGGACTAAGGAACTATCGATTTAGCTCAACGAGCTTCAGCGACTTTCCCTCGGCACACGCGCCAGGCACGTCTCCGAGAACGGCAGATATCACGTACTTTTCGTCGCTCGCAACCCCGCTTGGATGACACAGTTCGTAAATCTTACAGTCAAAAGTTTCACATTCATTCTGTTTGTACAAGATTCTTGACCCAACAAACGCGTTTTTAGAGTCGATTGCAGCGACGCTCGGACTCTCCATCACTTCAACTGCTTTCACGCCAATGTCATGCAACGCGCAATCATGCTTCATGTTGCCTCGCACTGCAACAATCCTGTATCTCCGCCCAAGATCTAAATTGAGGCACGTATTCTTCAGTTTGCACGTTTCGCACTCGTTTGTAGGACCATTGAATACGAACTCCGTCCCTATTTTAGCTAAATCGACGCCGATGAGAGTTATACTGGAGCTTCCTTTTGGCATACTATCAATCCTGTCTATGTCATCCACTTAGACTGTCGTCCGATAACAGTAATTATCCTTTTTTCGTTATAAATCTATCAATATCGCTTACTCGATTACCAGCGTGACCTTTGCCAACTCTTCAGCAGCTTTTCTGGTCAATCCTTCCCCAAGGATAGTGTAACGCTCCGGCCGCACGTTTTTTGCGAAAAGCAGAGCTTCAATGATGTATCGGTCGTCGATACCCAGCTCACGAGCGTTGGTGGGCGCACCGAGGCTCAACAATGACTGACGAATCTTTTGCCAGTCTGCGCCGTGCAAATACGCCATCATGATTGTACCAACTCCGCACTGCTCGCCATGCAGCGCCGGTTTTGGCGCTTTGATGTCAAGAGCGTGACTAAACTTATGCTCGCTCCCTGAAGCAGGACGAGAGGATCCGGCTATGCTCATCGCGACGCTGCTTGATACCAAAGCTTTTACTACAAGCCTCACTGATTCCTCCAGATTCGGCTTTATCTGCATGGAAGAGTTTATGATTATTTCGGTGGACATTAAAGAGAGCGCCGCAGCGTATTCGCTAAATTCTTCCCCTCGCAGTTTTCTTGCTAATTCCCAATCCTTGACGGCCGTGTAATTTGATATTATGTCGCCACAACCCGCAGCAAGCAGTCTGTGGGGCGCCTGGGCAATAATGCCCGTGTCTGCAATAACCGCGAGTGGAGTCTGAGCCTCTATTGACTGAGTTCCTTCCCTGAAACGTATGGATGCGCGCATAGATGCTATTCCATCGTGACTGGCAGCCGTCGGTACGCTGACAAACGGAAGATTTGCCGTGACTGAAGCGATCTTCGCTATGTCGATCGTCCTTCCGCCTCCAACGCCGATTATAAAATCTTTGTCCGATGCCCTGCTGGCAACTCGTTCCACCTCTTGCATAGTAGCAAGGCCAGCTGTGAGCACGTCGACAGATCCCCCTTCATCTCCCACGATGCGCTCGATCTGCCTCCCGAATGAGCACGTTTTTGGTCCACAAACGGCTAACCCGGGCCCATCAAGTTTAAGTTCTCTCAGGACGTCTGCAACATCAAGTATAGCGTCGTGTTCCATCACGACAATTCTCGGTAGTGACATCCATCGCTTCATCGGTGATCAATTGACAGTCGACATAGGCAGATTCATCAACGACTACTACATAAATCCTATTGTTTATGACACGGGATACAATGTTGTCAACACAATAACTTGGGCGGTAATACTCGGACTAAGTCTTTTCGGGATTGTTAAGCTCCTCGACAAGTTGAACGTAGATGTCGATGATATCTTCATACTGGCAGTATCTCCTTATCTCTTTGTGGGCGGCTCCTTGCGAGTCGTTGAAGACGCAGGAATCATTGCTGCTCCATTTAAATACCTTCTCATCACGCCTCTAATATACTTCGTCATATTTGCAGTGTGCGTTGTAGTCCTTATATTGTCCCTCGGATTGCAACGCATATCGCGGATTAAGTACTTCTGGCCTTTTTCGTTGATCGGCATCGCGTGGGGGATCATCAATGTCTGGCTGCTTTATACAAGAGCGGAATCGTTTGATGGGACTGTGTTGGTAGCCGTATTCTCGGCGGGCATTGTATTCGCCTTTTTGATTTATCTGATTGCGCGCTTCCTAAAGATCTCACTACTAAAGGATCGCGTTAACGCATATATAATCGATTCCCAGCTTTTGGATGCGACAGCGACGTCTTATGGAATTACGTTTTTGCCCTACGCAGAGAAGCACGTACTGCCCAATTTTCTCATCGACGTGACGCACTCGGGGTTCATCATGTTCCCCCTGAAACTCGTTGTCATCATACCCGTTTTGTACGTAATAGATCACTATTTAAAGAATGAATCGCAGAATTTGACTGGACTAGTGAAGCTTGCTATTCTTGCTGTTGGCCTTGCGCCTGCTATTAGAGACACTCTGCGCATGACTCTGGGTATATAAGCAAGACTTTTGATGGCGCAAAATAGTTTCCAGCGCAGAGCAAGTGCCGCGGTGGTACGGTGAATAAATCGGATTTCAGCGAATGGTTCAATGAGCTGCTAATCGACGCTCAAATCTTGGACGTGAGATATCCTATTAAGGGGTTCTGTGTGTGGTTTCCTTTCGGTTTCAGCCTGCGAAAACTCACGTACGATATGCTTCGCTTATTGCTGAACAAAGAGCATTCCGAGACCTATTTTCCGTTGCTAATTCCTGAAAATGAGCTATTGAAAGAATCTGAACACATCAAAGGATTTGAAGATGAGGTGTTCTGGATTACTCGAGGGGGCTTTAGCACGCTTGATATACCGCTCGCTTTGCGCCCGACTTCGGAGACGGCTATTTACCCGATGTTCAGTATCTGGATACGCTCGCATGCAGACTTGCCACTAAAGATCTATCAGATAGCAAATACGTTTCGATATGAAACCAAGCACACTCGGCCGTTGATTCGCCTCCGTGAGATTACGGGTTTTATGGAGGCCCATACAGCACATGAGAGCTGGCAGGACGCGAAAACGCAGACCGAAACTGCAGTAAAACTCTACAAAGAGTTTTACGATCGACTCGGGGTACCGTACGTGGTCTCACGCCGACCGCAGTGGGATAAGTTCCCAGGCGCTGATTACACAATTGCGTTTGATACACTGATGCCAGACGGCAAGAGTCTGCAGATCGGTACAATTCATCATCTCGGCACAAATTTCGCAAAGACCTTCGACGTCAAGTACGAAGACCGCCACGGAAATCAGCAGTTAGTTAATCAGACTTGCTACGGCATTTCAGAACGCTGTATCGCGGCTCTCATATCGATCCACGGCGACGATACGGGATTGATCCTACCCCCCGAAGTAGCCCCCATCCAAATTGTCATCATACCCATATTTACCACCGTGGTAGATGAAGATGCTCTGCGCGCTAGCTGCCGTGAGTTAGAGCGCGAACTCTCGAGTTACCGAGTGCGTGTCGACTTGACTGATGATCGCCCAGGAGCGAAATACTACAAGTGGGAAAAGCGAGGGGTGCCCGTAAGAGTGGAAATAGGGCCGCGCGATCTCGCAAATAATTCAGTGACCGTCGTGCGACGGGATACACGAGAAAGGTTGATCATATCTCGTTCAGAGCTAGGGCCTTTCATTGATCAGTTAATGCAAGACGTGCTCGCTAATATCTCTCAAAAAGCTCATGCTTTCATGCGCTCCGAAACAAGGACCATAGACGTTCCTGAGCAAGCAAGAGGCCAAAGAGGCATGTTTAACATCGCGTGGTGTCGATCTGAACTTTGTGGACGGAAGCTTGAAGAACTAAGCGAGGCAGATATATTGGGCGAGACTGAAGCGCCGGAAGCATATTGCCCGGTATGTGGGGAATCAACTAGGGTGCGGGCCCTTCTAGCGCGACCGTACTAGACGACCCTTGGCAGCTGCAACCTCGATGTGTGGCGTCGAGGTAAAAACTGCCCGCGGCACTTCGTGAGTGAAATTATGCCACTTGGGTATTCGATTCAATCATCCTCATTCATCGAAGCGCCAAAGATTTATTAGCAGCAAAACTACTCAATCTTGATGAACCTACAAGCTCTCGATCGCAGAATTGCAGAGTTACGGCTTGATGGCTACATTCAGTACGCCGCCTCCTCCTTCACAGCAAATATGTACTATTTGACTGCTTTCCTGACGGCAGATCCATTTCTATTCTTGCGCTCGAATAACAAATCGCTCCTGGTAGTCTCCGGTATGGAAAGAAAGAGGGCAGCGAGTTCTTCGTTTGTTGACGAGGTGCGCTCAAGAGATGACTATTTACAAGGCTCTCGCCGTGTAGAAACAGAAAATGCAACGGCCGGACTGATAGCTTCCGTGCTGAGCGCTGATCATATAAAACGGGTCGGAGTTGACGATGCTTTTCCGATAGGTTTGGCGGATGCGTTACGACGCATGGGCTATGACGTGCAGCCGTTATCTGGTTTGATTGAGCAGCAGCGGAAAGTGAAAAGTGCGAGAGAGCTCAAACTTATCCAAGAGGTGCAGCACGCGTGCGAAACAGCGCTCGATTCTGCAATTGATGTCTTGAGACGGAGCAAGACTGTCGATGAGGAATTGCATTACAGCGGAGCTACGTTAACGTCTGAGCGACTGAAAACGCTGATTGGCTGTTCGCTGATACGGCAAGCTTGCAGCGCAGCTGACACCATCGCGTCTAGTGGCAAAGACTCAGCTTTACCCCATGTTGCGGGAACAGGACCTATCAAAGCGCACTCGTCAATAGTCCTTGATATTTTTCCCCAGTCCGTTGAGTCAAGGTATCGTTCCGATATGGCGCGTACGGTAGCACGCGGAGAACCGCAAAACGAGCTCTTCGAGATGTATGAAGCAGTTTTACACGCGCAGCAAGTTGCCTTCAACACATTGAAGGCCGGCATCACCGGAGCACAGGTTCACGCGGCGGTCGAAGATCACTTCAGACAAATGGGCTTTCACACGGACTTAAAGAAAGGCTACGGATTTATTCACTCCACGGGCCACGGCGTAGGGCTAGACGTTCACGAGCTCCCGTTTCTTAGTCAGAAGGGCGACACGTTAGAGCCGGGTAATGTCGTAACAGTTGAGCCTGGTTTGTACTACCCCGAGATCGGAGGGGTACGATTAGAAGACGTAGTAGTTATTACTAGGAGCGGCAATAAGAGTATTACCCGCTTTGAAAAGAAATTGGTGATATGAGTGCAAGAAGCTGACGTATTGAAGAAGTATCGCGAAGCAGGGCAGATTCTGACTAGAGTCCGTGATGATGCTATCAAAAAAATTCGGGTCGGCGGAAAACTGCTTGACCTAGCTGACCATATAGAACGTTCGATACAACAAAACGGAGGCGAAGTTGCATTTCCGACAAATATCTCTCTGAACGAGGAGGCGGCCCACGCTACACCGTCGAAGGAAGATACAACCGTATTTGGAAAAGATCTGGTGAAGCTGGATATCGGCGTTCATATAGACGGATACATCGCAGATACAGCGGTAACCGTCGATTTAGATCAACATAAAGAGCTCGTTCAGGCCTCAAAAAGTGCGCTTGACGCAGCGATAGACGTTGTACAAGCAGGTATTGACACAGTATCAATAAGCACGATCATAGAACGGACTATAACGGATTACGGGTTCCTCCCTGTCGCCAACTTGACGGGGCACGGCCTCGAACGCTACACGCAGCACGCGCCCCCTACAATCTACAATAGAAAGACTCAAACCGGGGCGAAACTAAAAGAAGGGCAAGTCATCGCTATCGAACCATTTGCCTCAAACGGTAATGGACGCGTATACGAGACAGGAAAGGCAGAAATCTTCAGCTTTATTCGAGCTAAACCCGTGCGATCGCCCGATGCTCGGGCCCTATTGAAGGAGATAGAAAGGTACAAGACGCTTCCCTTTGCTAAGAGATGGCTTCAAGGACGCGTCGACTTAGGTCTGAAACAACTGGAAATGGCAGGCATCGTTCGAGCTTATCCGATCCTCAAGAACCACGGCCTCGTTTCGCAGTCAGAAGATACGCTAATCGTCAGAACAAACGGATGCGACGTGATAACGCGAGACGCGTGAGGCTCACTGAGCTATTTTTGAGCTTTTGCATTCAAGCGAATCTTTATATGCTTTTCATGCGCATAGAAGTCGCTTATACAGGAATGATACCGAATGGAAAACGCAGAAAGCCAGCTCCTCGATGTTATTGAGTTGCTTTTAACGGCGCACATCTATAACGATAACGACACTCTTGATGAGAACGACCTGCCACCTAACATCAGAAAGCACTACTGGAATATGAAAGAGCGAAAAGTTGATAGACCAGTAATCGTTTCGGAGAGCGCCATTGACAAAATCTATGGAATACAGCACGGGTGGACTTTGATACAAACGTTGCCTTTTGTTGCATTGGATGAGTTTGGCTCCCGCATTAACCTCACCGTACTTGATCTCGCTGCCAAATGGTTCGCGAATGAGGATTCAATGTCACGTGTTAAAATAAACCCAGTGCTTGCTTTTTATTTCGCGCAAAAGGGGTTGAGTGACATAGATTACCGAGAAGTGCGATTGCGCAACAGGCCTAAAGAAACGGATAGAGAGTGGATATATTCCCTCATCGATGAAATTGCAGGTGAAGGCGAAGAGACAGAGGATATGTTGAAACTTGTCGCGATCTCTGCACCCGAAGACGTTCGAGAGAGCCTTCACAAACTCGTGCTGACCGAAGAACAAATCGAAGAAGTCCAACAGATAGTCAAGGCGATCCAATATAGAGAGTACCTAAGAGAGATAGAGCTCTTTGAAATAGGCAAGCTGTTGTTCGTAGGCCCCCCTGGAACGGGGAAGACTTCCGTAGCGAGAGCGCTCTCAAAAGAGCTGGGTCTTCCCTTCCTAGAAGTAAGGCTCTCAATGATCACTTCACAGTACCTCGGCGAGACGTCAAAAAACATCGGAAAGGTCTTCAACCTCGCGAAAAGACTGAGTCCCTGCATCTTGTTTATAGATGAGTTCGATTACGTAGCGAAAACGCGTCTTTCTGATGAGCACGGAGCGATAAAAAGAGCGGTAAACATGCTGCTCAAAAGTATAGATGATATCAGCCTTGTGGATGACGGAGTTCTCTTAATTGGTGCGACAAACCATCCAAGGCTTCTCGACTCAGCCGCGTGGAGGCGATTTGATAAAGTCGTAAACTTTCCGCTTCCTGACGAAGATATGAGAGAAGAGATTTTCGAAAAGATCCTGTCTCGCATCAAGGGTACGTTCAATACTCGAAAATTGGCAAAGATGACAGATCAATGCACTGGCTCCGACCTTCGGCTAATATTGAGAGAGGCGGTATTAAGGGCGCTATCTGAAGAGCGAACAAGTCTGTCTCAAAAAGACCTAGAAGATGCCGTCAGCAATTTCAGCAAGAGATTTGAGCTCAAGATGATCGAATACGAAAATATCTAGCTAAGGATATAAAAAGAGTGTGCTATGAGCAGTTTCAACATCAAAAAACAAGGGCTTCATAAGCGGAGGCAGCGGACTTGGAACCTTGCGTGAACATAGGAATGGTTGGGCACGTTGATCACGGCAAGACGACCTTGGTATCTGCCCTTTCAGGCACCTGGACCGATCAACATAGCGAAGAAATAAAGCGCGGTATCTCGATAAGACTTGGATACGCCAACGTCACCTTCAGAAAATGCCCGCGATGCCCTGAGCCCGACGCGTATACTGTCTCAGAAGTTTGCAGTACGTGCGGCACGAAAGCAGAAACGCTGCGCACCGTGTCATTTGTGGACTCTCCAGGACACGAGACCTTGATGGCGACAATGTTATCGGGAGCTGCCATTATGGATGGTGCGATACTGGTTATTGCCGCAAATGAACCGTGTCCGCAGCCTCAGACTAAGGAGCATCTAATGGCCCTCGACGTAGTCGGCATCAAGCGGGTCATAATTGTGCAAAATAAAATCGATCTTGTCTCACGCGAAGACTTACTAGTCAACTACGACCAGATTAAAGAATTCGTAAGGGGAACAGTAGCAGAAGGTGCTCCTATTGTCCCGATATCAGCCCAACAAAAAGTGAACATTGATCTGCTCATAGAGCTCATAGAGAGGGAAATACCTTGTACGGCCCACGATATCACGAAACCCGCACAGATGTTTATAGCGCGGTCTTTCGACGTCAATAAGCCTGGAGCAGACATATCCAAGTTACTGGGGGGGGTGATTGGCGGGACGTTAAATCAAGGCGAGCTGCGATTAAAAGATGAAATAGAAATAAAACCGGGACGCAGCGTTGAGATTGGCGGCAAGACAGACTGGACGCCTATCACGACTACCGTATCTAGCATTATATCTGAAAAAGAGAAACTGAAAGTAGCGACGCCGGGCGGATTAATCGGCGTTGGAACGAAATTAGACCCTGCTCTAGTGAAAAGCGACTCTCTTGTCGGCCAAATTGCAGGCGCACCCGGAACGCTTCCTCCTGTCTGGAAGTCTTTCACAATGGAGGTGAAACTCCTTGATCGCGTAGTGGGATCCTCCGACGAACTCAACGTCGATTCAATTCGGACGAGCGAACCTCTGATGCTGAGCGTGGGCACGGCGACTACGGTAGGTGTCGCGACGAGTGCGCGCAACTCAGCGGTTGAGGTAGCACTTAAAAGGCCCATTTGCGCTGATATCGGCTCTCGAATTGCTATTTCAAGGAGGATAGGCTCTCGATGGCGCCTTATCGGAGCAGGAACGCTTATTAGATGATCGCGATACTCGATACCAATGCGCTTCTAATCCCTTGGCATTTTAAAATCGACGTGTTCGAGCAAGTGAGCAAGCTCGGGTTTGAACCATACACGATAGAACCAGTTCTTCACGAGTTGAAGGTGCTCGCCGAGGGAGGCTTCAAAGGAGCAGCAGTTGCACTGAGCCTTTGCCAGAGATGTGAAATTATCGAGGCGGCAGAGGGATCAAGTACGGATGAACAACTCGTTAACACTGCTCTTAAATACAAAGCGGCTGTTGTTACGAACGATAAGCGTCTGAAGCTACGACTGCGCAAGCAAAACGTTCACGTGATCCAGCTTAGAAATAGGAAATACTTAGAGGTGGATGCCTAATGAACTTATGGAAGGATATTGAGACTGGTCCCCTAGCGCCAGATGAGATATTCGTTGTTGTCGAAATTCCTAAAGGGAGTCGCAACAAGTACGAGTACAACAAGGACTGGAACGCGATTCATTTAGATCGAGTTTTGTATTCTCCGCTGCATTATCCTGGTGAATATGGCCTTATCCCACAAACGTATTACGATGATAATGATCCATTAGACGCAATTGTCATAATGGACGAACCAACGTATCCGGGATGCATCATTGATGCGAGACCAATCGGATTGCTCAAAATGCTGGACTCTGGCGATGCAGACGATAAAGTGCTCTGCGTGCCCCTAAACGATCCGAAATACGCGGAGTATAAGGATCTTGACGACGTTCCGAGTCACTTTCTGAAAGAGACGGCACATTTTTTTGAGGTGTATAAGCGGCTCGAGGGAAAAGAGACAACCATTATTGGGTGGGAGGGCGCAGATGCAGCCAAGAGGCGCATACAGTACGCCATTGCTTTGTACAGGAAGGTGATGAATGTATAAGAAAGCGAAACTGATCGACACCGTAAGGCTCCCCCCAGAACGCCTAGGACAAGATACGATAACTGTCGTAAAAGATCTCTTACGCGACAAGCTCGAAGGTCGCATGGATAAAACGCTCGGATCTGTAATCGCAATCACTGACGTTTTAGAGATCGGAGAAGGACGAATACTTGCGGGAGATGGCGCTATATACTACGACGTTACGTTCAACGCAATAACTTTCAAACCTGAGCTCCAAGAGATACTCGAAGGTAAGGTGGTTGAAATCGTTGAATTTGGAGCGTTCGTAGGCTTAGGACCGCTCGACGGATTGCTGCATGTGAGTCAGATTGCCGACGATTATATATCGTACGATGAGAAGAACGCTCGATTAGTAGGAAAAGAGACCGGCAGGGCAATCGTAGAAGGGGATACGCTGCGAGCACGAGTCGTTGCCGTCAGTCTCAACGAGAGAGAGCCCAGAGAGAGCAAGATCGGCCTTACCATGCGTCAGGCAGCATTAGGCAAGCTAGAATGGCTAGCCGAAACGCGAGAATCTGCTAAGAAAGATAAGGAGGGTCAAAGTGCCAGAACAAGTGTGCAAGGCGTGCCATAGGTTCGTGGAAGGGCTCGTCTGTCCTGTGTGTGGGTCAAGCTCGCTCGGGCGAGATTGGAGCGGATATTTGGTCATTATCGATCCCAAACGCTCAGAAGTCGCGAAGCGAATGAATATCGACTTGCCCGGAAAGTACGCGCTTAAGGTTCGTTAATTACCTAATGCTCGACGAAAAGTTGAGGGCCGAGCTCCAAAAACCCTTTGGTGCTCTCTGTTCGAAAGGCAAATGTGCAGAAAGGTTAAGAGCGTATAACAAGATAATCACCGTCGGAGATATCACAACGTATAACGTCATTCGGGCCGGCGTTGTGCCCGATATTTGTATCATCGATGGCATTACGATGAGAGAAAGGGTGCCTGATGAAGTCTCTCGAACAATAAATGCCGAGCCACGAACAGTGTATGAAGTGGACAACCCGCCGGGCTCCATCTCCGGCCAGCTACAAGACGCAGTCAGAAGTTCGGCAGAGATGATGGCCCGATCTGAACGGGTCAGAATAGCGGTTCATGGCGAGGAGGATCTTGCGGTTATTCCAGCTGTAATAGAGGCTCCTCTGGGAGTAGCAGTCGTCTACGGGCAGCCGAGCGAAGGCATGGTTATAATCGATATCACACAAGAGAAAAAGGAGAACGCGATGCGCCTGTTACGCCAAATACAGAAGGCTTAATTCATATAAATCGGAAGGAGGAATCACCATGCAAATTGAAGTTGTTGAAGAGGAGAACAATACCTTACTGAACCGCAAAGAGCTTAAAGTGAAAGTGTCACACCCTGCGGCAACGCCATCAAGAATAGACGTGAAAAATAGAGTCGCGGCAGATTTAAAGGTCAGTCCTGAGCTTATCATCGTGGACAACATGAAAACTGCTTTTGGTAAAAAAGAGACTGCGGCATATATAAAAATATATGATTCCGCTGAAGTGGTCCAACAGGTGGAACGAGAGCACATTCTAAAACGAAACAAATCACCAGCCCCGCAGCCCATCGAAGGGGGTGAACAAAGTTAAGGCAGGCGATCTGTACGAAGTGGGTGGTGACACGCTCAGCAGAAAACGTCAAAACTGTCCGCGTTGCGGTAAAGGTGTGTTTTTAGCTGAGCACAAGGATAGACTCTCTTGCGGGAAGTGCGGGTATACGCAATTTAAGAAGTAACCTGCGTTTGCGCCTATGATAGTCTTAGGCATCGAGGGGACCGCTTGGAACCTCAGTGCGAGCCTTGTGAATGATGATACTGTTCTTTATGAGGTGAGCGCGCCCTATATACCAGGATCTGGAGGGATACATCCACGAGAAGCAGCGCAGCACTTTGCGAGCAACATAACGGGGATCGTTCGCCAAGCGCTCAGCTCAACGGATATCTCTTCCGTCGATGCGGTCGCGTTTTCACAAGGTCCAGGCTTAGGCCCGTGTTTACGCATTGTGGGCACTGCCGCAAGGGCATTATCATTACGCTTACGAGTCCCCTTAGTGGGAGTCAATCACTGTATAGCGCACATCGAAGTGGAACGATGGAAGACCGACCTATCAGATCCGATAGTCCTCTATGTGAGCGGAGCCAATTCACAAGTCCTTTCATATCGCGATCAGAGGTATCGCATTATCGGGGAGACACTGGATATAGGAGTCGGGAATTGCATCGATAAGCTCGCGCGATCTGCAGGTTTCTCACATCCCGGAGGGCCAACGGTGGAGAAGCTTGCGCGGAGATCACACAACTATGTGCCTCTGCCCTACGTTGTTAAGGGGATGGACCTCTCGTTTTCCGGGCTTATTACGGCTGCGAAGCAGGCGCTAAAATCTGTTTGCATCGATGATGTCTGCTTCAGCTTCCAAGAGACCGCTTTTTCGATGCTCGTTGAGGTTACTGAGCGAGCACTGTCACAAACAGGCAAGTCAAATTTGCTCTTAGCTGGCGGCGTGGGTGCCAATAACAGGCTCCAAGAGATGCTCTCTGTGATGTGCGAAGAGAGGGGAGCGCGATTCTACACACCTAAATTAGAGTACTTGCACGACAACGGTGCTATGATAGCGTACACCGGTCTCCTAATGCTAAAACACGGCGTGCACACGCCACTTGAATTGTCGGGAGCTAATCCCAATTTTAGGCCGGACGAGGTTGAAGTTCTGTGGATCGACAACTAGCAGAAACGGTTGTTGGCGCAGAGGCGACAGTGCACATTTACGATGACGTCGTCGTAAAGAGGCGTCGACCAAAGAGTTATCGGATAAAAGAGCTTGATGCAAGGCTTCGGAAAGAGCGCACGAGAGTCGAGGCAAAGATACAATCAGATGCGCGGCGAGCAGGAGTGCCTACGCCAGTGATACGAGACGTCAACGGCTGTTCCATTACTATGGAACGAATAAAAGGCGAGCCTGTGCGCTATGTCATAAACGAGTTAATCGCTGAACAAGTTGGTGAGGTGTTGGGCAGGCTGCACTCGTCTGGAATTGCACACGGCGACCCAACGACGTTTAATATGATTTTTTCTGCGGGTAGGGTGTACTTAATTGATTTCGGACTTGCCTACTACGACGGAAGTCTAGAGGCACGTGGTGTAGATCTGCACGTGTTTTTCCAAACTCTTGAAGCGATGCACAAAGACGCTCAATCGCTCAAAGATGCCTTTGTGATCGGCTATGCTAAATACTGCCCCGATGCGATGCGCGTCATCGATAAGGTAAACGAGATTAAACAACGAGGTCGCTATCTTTGAAAGAGATCAACTTCGTAACACAGAATCAAGGGAAGATTGTGGAGTTGCGAACGAGAGCCGAGCCTTTTGGAGTGAGAATCAACCATATCAACGCGCCTTACCCTGAATTGCAAGCCGATACGCTTGAAGAAGTGGTTAACCATGCGCTCGCTTATTGCCGTACTGCATTTCCTCCTCCGTTTATTATAGAGGACTCCGGCCTGTTCATTGACAAGCTCCGCGGATTTCCTGGCCCCTATTCTTCCTATGTCTACAAAACCATAGGGATCAACGGCGTGGTAAAACTTACTGAGGAGGACACGCCGGCACGATTTGAGTCGGTCCTCGGGTGTGATTATTATGGCGATATTATGCTTTTCACCGGATCGGTTGAAGGAACCATAGTGAGTCCACGTGGGTCCGGCGGATTTGGATTTGATCCGATTTTTGAGTATGAGAGACGAACTTTCGGAGAGATGACCGTGGACGAGAAAACCGCCTGCTCACATCGTGGAAAATCAGCTGAGCTATTCATAAAATGGGCGTCAACACTTATATAAAGAGAGCCTACAGATTAGCACACCTGTAACGAGAAGTATAAACAAATGATAACGGAGCTCAAATGGCCCGAATGCACGCAAGAAGGAAAGGAGTGTCGCGATCAACCAAGCCACTGAAGAGTACAGTACCGCTGACGATGAGCACAGAAGAAGTTGAGAAGCTTATAGTGGAGCTGCGAGCCGATGGCCTCTCGTCAAGCCAGATTGGTATAGTCTTAAGGGACAAATACGGTATACCGAGCGTCAAACTAATTACCAACCAGAGTCTGACACAAATGCTTCGCGGTCAAGGGGTAGCGCCCGAACTGCCAGAAGACCTGTATAATCTTATCACAAAAGCGTTAAACTTACGAGACCACCTCGATGAAAACTCGAAAGACCTGCACAATAAACGTGCACTTCAGCTCACCGAGGCGAAAATCAGAAGACTGGTGAAGTATTACAAGAGCAGGAACGTGCTGCCTCAGGATTGGGCGTATCGACTTGACACGGCAGAGATGCTAATCTCGCGATGAGCTTCGCTCAGATACTTTTGCGCGCTATCCAGCCTCGCGCCGTGAGATGTGCTATGCGTGCGAGTGCGTTAAGCCTACCGTCACTTCGTTCAGCACCGCGCTCTCCTGAAAAACATGATGCGAGGCGTCGTTGTTTATGAACACCCGAAGGCGCGGTCAATTCTTGACTCGCTTCGGCCTGACAATACAGCAGAAATCGTGATGAAGTTAAGTAGAGACCGCATCACGATAATAGTGAAAGCAACAAGCTTGAGGACTCTTTTAGCCACGTGCGATGATCTGCTGGTAAATCTTCAGATAGCCGAAGAGACACTCAGCAATTTGCTAGAATGAAAGGGTATAAGAGATAGCGCGCGACGATGGATACCACGCCGCAACCTATCGAGCCAATTACAGGCGCGCTTAGCCGGACGTGTGCTGCTTTCAGCGCGGATGACAGGATTGGCCGCCTGTAAGTTACCGAATCTTCTTAAGGTATTCGAGCCACCTTTTTTGTGCCTCTATGGTTTTTTCAGATACGGCCCTCGCATAATTGTTGAGTTTCTTGCCTTTCTCAATATCCCTTAGTTCAACGGCAGCGCGGATAAGGCCCTGAGCTTCCGCATACAAAGCGAGGGCTTCGTCGTCACCGATATCTCCAGTTTTGATCGTGGCTTCAATTTCTCGTATCTTTCGTTCGATGGCTCCGTAAAGTGTGTCTACCGCAGCAAATTCGTCGGGAGTTAATTCTTGTTTATGGTTAATTAGTTGCCACATCACTTCGCGAAGTGGGATGTGCTGTCCGTCAAGTTCAGCTTCTTCAGGTATCTCTGTGCCTACAAACGTCAATAGCCGGCTCAGTTTAAAGAGCAGCTCCTCTCGCTCCTTCTTCGTAAGGGTGCCTGCATCTGACAAATGAACACCCCACACTGTAAGATCGGCGTTTTCTCCTGTGCTATCGTTAAGCCGCATTAATTGCCATTCCCTGTTGTTTCCCTCGGCTACCATGTTATAACCTCCTTGACAATAACAGTTACCCTTACGAAGACGCACATAGTAAGAACAGGCAGAAAGATGACCGACAAAGAACATGCGTTGCGTTAAAACAGCTCAAACGTTATGAACGTGAAACAAGATAAGACCTTGACCACCGACTGAGCGTCTTGATGAGATGAATCGGATACCAAAGCACATCGGAATCATTCCCGACGGCAACAGAAGATGGGCTGCCGCGAGAGGGTTGGCTAAGCACGCTGGCTATCAAGCCGGCTTACCTCCCGGGCTGAAGCTACTGCGGCTCTGCAAAAAGGTTGGTGTCAAGGAGATCACGACTTATGGGTTCACCCAAGATAACACGAAAAGGGCTGAGGAGCAACGGAGAGCTTTTCAAAAAGCCTGCGTTGACGGCGTAGAGATTATCAAGAACGAAGATGCCCGGCTGCTCGTCGTCGGTGATACGGGTTCACCGATGTTCCCTCAAGAGCTGCTTCCATACACGAAGCGCACAACTTTTGGTACGGGCGCGATAAAGGTAAATTTCTTAGTAAACTACGGCTGGCAGTGGGACTTGAAGGCTCTGTCGCTTCCGCAACAAACCAACGGTGGAAGCACAAGCATCATGAGTATGCTGCAATCTTCGGATGTTTCGCGTATAGATCTGATAATTCGATGGGGTGGCAGGAGACGATTGAGCGGCTTTCTGCCGGTGCAATCGGTCTATGCAGACATTTACGTCATCGACGATTATTGGCCTGACTTCAGACCGGAGCACTTCTATCGTGCACTCGATTGGTATCAGAAACAAGACATTACGCTCGGAGGATAGGATAGTTCCGAGGCCTACACGGTTTTGATGAGGCGGGCGGGTAAACCGTTCAAGAATTGCTTCCCCCAAATCAGGTTAATCCTTGAGTCATCAGCTTGCACAAAGTCAGACCTTGTTCGCTCGCGATAGGGAGCGTTGACCAGCGCGCAATCGCGTCGAATCGGAGCAGTCAAGACATTCAAGCGAGCCGCGTAATAACTAAATACGTAAAGTTTTCTTGGTGGACGGCAAAGCGGTACTGTCGCTGTACGGTTTGTGATGACATTCGCTATCGTAAGAACGCTCCAGAAATTTATCCGACATGTGAAACAAGGGCTCCTACGTTGAGATCACAAAGAGTGAGGCCGGGGGCAGTCTTGTTATGGGTAACACACGCGGGGAGGATTCACTCGAATGGGAGGCTTTGCCCACCTTCACAGATATTCCGTAGTGGGTATCTTGTTTCTGGGCAGCTTAAAAAAGATAAGGGAGGAGAGCAGACTAGCGTTCGTCGCTAGGCGGTGGCCGTCTCAGACTTGATCCATCATCTGGTCAGACATTCCTTCCATCTCTTCTTCCGAAGGACCTTTCTCAAACGTCGCAGCTTTGATTACATCATCGATTCTGAGGATCATGTTGGCTGCTTCAGTGGCTGACAGAATAGCCTGTATCTTAGTTCTCGCAGGCTCAATCACATCCGGCCACATGTCGGTTGCTTCTCCTGTCGAGATGTCAAGGCCCATCGTCGTACCTGCCGATTCGTGAGCTGTCCTGAGACTCACAAGTGAGTCAATCGGGTCCAAGCCTGAGTTTTCCGCGAGCGTTTTTGGAATAATTTCCATTGCATCGGCAAAAGCCGTGACACCAAGCTGCTCTCGACCGCCTAGCTTTGAGGCGTAATCGCGCAGTTGCATAGCGATTTCTATTTCAGGAGCGCTTCCGCCTGCGACGACTTTGCCGTCCTCGATCGACGCTTGTACAACTCGAACAGCATCGTAGACAGCTCGTTCCATTTCTTCAACAATGTGATCCGCACCTCCGTGGACGACGATGCTGACCACGCGGGGATTCTTACAATCTTTTATGGTTATCATTGATGAGACCTCGCTTAGTCAATGCCGCAGGTAGCGCAGCCCGATTCGACGTCGGTAGTCTCTTCCACCTCGCCCGCATAACCAAGGTCTGCTGGACTTAGATCATCAAGACTTGAGATGATTCGCGCGCCCGTTACCTTGGATATTGTCTCCACGTCTTCTCTCTTTACGTTCTCCACGGCCATCACGTTGTTTCTAGAGAGATGCCATTGGAGGAGATCATCTATGCCCTTTTGACAGAATATGACGTTGGCACCGGTCGCCATTATTTTTTCAGCTTTTTCGATAAGGGCGCTGTGGTCGCTTTCCATGAAGAGTTTCATTTGCGTTGGATCTTTTATTTTGATCTTTGCGTCCGTCTTCGTTTTCGTAAGCTCGAGGGGTTGATCATATACGAGTACATGTGCGTCGCATACTTTCCGTGGCATCCCTTCGGCAGCGCGTTCTTTATCAACGACGACCCCTTCGATAAGTTCTGAATCGGAGACTGACTCGCCGACTTTCTTCTCTATTTTGATGTCATCCTCGTCAATCTTGTACGCGCTATCTGTTTTCTGGGCGACGTTTTTTACCGCCTCGACGACCATCTCAGGGAGAATTTCTTTTCCTGTCTGAGTGCCCTTCCCGGCAAGCGCAGTGATAGCAATTTTCTTCAATAGCTCTTCGTCGTCTATCGACACTTCGCGTGATAGTGCCTCAATGATCTCAATCGCTTTTTCTGAGGCTAAGCTATAACCTTTCTCGATTACCGTCGGATGCACGTCTTGATCGAGCAGCTCTTCCGCGTTTCTCAGCAATTCACCTGCCAGCACAACGGCAGTAGTTGTGCCGTCGCCCACTTCATCATCTTGCGTTTTTGCGACCTCTACCATCATTTTGGCCGCAGGATGCTCGATGTCCATTTCTTTTAGTATCGTCGCGCCGTCGTTTGTAATGACTACGTCGCCCATGGATTCGACGAGCATTTTGTCCATTCCTTTGGGTCCGAGCGTAGTGCGGACGGCTTCTGCAACAGCCCGACTTGCGGTAAAATTCATCGACTGGGCTTCTTTGCCCCGAGTCCTTTGTGTTCCTTCTCGTAAAATAAGAATTGGTTGACCACCAATCAATGTGCTAACCTCCGAAATTACTAGAGTAGTTGTTCTATATAAAATTTAGCACAACCAGCACATTATACGGCGAAATGTGTCAGTGAAGACACCAACCCTCGCAAGGAGTTTTCGCGTAGACAACGGGTTAACTCGCCAAAATTCATTCAGACACACCTCGCAAAATAGTGGCTGCCGCGGTGCGAAGTGCTGCAAAGCTGTTCACTCAGAACAGCCCTCAGGCGCTTTGCTCGGGAGCACTCACGCGACCATTCCTAATGGGTCGGCCCCCTCCCTTTACGAAAATACCGATGATCGCTATCGCGGCGAGCGCCATAACAGCGCCATATAAGAAAGCAAAGGTCGGGCCAACAGTTTGCCAAAGGGTGCCCGCAATGAGGCTAGCTGGAAACGCGACAACGCCGATAACAAAATAATACGTTCCAAAGGCGGTTGCTTTGAGGTGGCGCGGAGAGATATCGGAGACCAATGCTCTCGACACACCATCAGTGAGACCGTAATACAACCCATAAATCGGAAATAAGATCCAAATTAGCAGCGAGGAGGCCGCGAATGCGAATCCCAAGTAAACGAAAAAGAAGATGCCGAACCCGAGCAAAAGTACTGTTTTACGCCCTATTTTATCAGATATGATGCCAAACGGGAAGGAAGAAACTGCATAGACAGCATTCATCGCAAAATAGAGTATTGGCACCAGAAGAGTGGGGACGCCCAAGTTCTGGGCGCGCAAAAAGAGGAAAGCATCGCTCGAGTTGCCGATAAAAAAGAGACCCAGACCTACAAGCAAGATCCGAAAATTAGTATCAAATGACTTGAATGATACTTTGTATATCCGATTCTGTTGCGATCCCACCGCGGTCTCTTTCACGAAGAAGACGACAAGAAGCGTGGCGAACATGCCTGGAATGAAGGCGAGCAAAAACATTCCCCGGTAGCTTAGGACGCCGAACAGCACAGCGGCAATAAGCGGACCGATAACCGCACCAAGCGTATCCAACGAACGCTGAAAGCCAAACGATCTTCCTACCCCAAGGCTCCGCGATTCAGACACAATGGCATCACGCGCCGAGTCTCTCACCCCTTTTCCGAAGCGATCGACAAACCGTATCGCGAGGACTTGCTGCCAAGTAGTCGCAAAAGCGAGCAGGGGTTTTGCGATCGCAGCGATTCCGTATCCTGAGTACACCAATGGCTTTCGTTTTCCGAACCGATCGGAGAGATATCCCGAAACGATTTTTAATATGCTGGCTGTGCTTTCAGCAACGCCTTCGATCAAACCAACGTCGATAAACGTGGCTCCCAGCACGTTCACCAGGAAAAGCGGGATGAGAGGGTAAATCATCTCGGTGCTCATGTCGGCAAACAAGCTCACGATACCTAAGACTAACACGTTGACGCCGACCCCAAGGACAAGCCCGTTCTTGGAGAACCTGTTAGCCTTCATCTGCACCAAGTTGCGATTCTTAGGACTTAAATTTGTCTAAGTCACTTAATGGTCGTTTTTCCCCTTTGTGACGCGCTGCCGCCTTTAGCGCTCTGAAAAAATTGACGTGCTCATGCGGCTTTCCACGACAATGATATAGTTTGAAAGAAGTGTGGTCGGAAAGACGAGCAACCTACCTATGCGCGGCAAGTTCGCGACGAACTTAGTTTGAATAACGACGCGCTGGCAAGAGACAGAGACAGGACGCTTAAAGGGCAAAGGTAACGATAAGATTAAGAGCAAGAAACAAAGAGGATACTGGAACCATGTTTGAAATCGAACAGGTGTTAGGTAGACAAGTTCTTGATTCGCGCGGAAATCCTACCGTTGAAGTGGACGTTTTTACCGGCTGCGGTTTTGGAAGGGCAATTGTGCCTTCTGGCGCGTCAACGGGGTCGCATGAGGCGCTCGAGCTTCGAGATAACGATAAGCGCTTCGGCGGAAAAAGCGTTTCAAAAGCGGTCGGCAACGTGAATACCGTTATTTCGAAGGAGATCATCGGTTTCGACGTGCGCGCACAACGAGATGTCGATAAAGCCTTGATCGAGCTTGACGGAACCCCAAACAAATCTAACCTCGGAGCAAATGCCATTTTAGGTACATCCATGGCAATCGCTCGGGCGGCCGCAAACTCGGCTAACATGCACCTTTACAAGTACTTAGGTGGTCCAAGCGCGCACACATTGCCAGTTCCACTAATGAACGTTATAAACGGCGGAGCCCACGCCGGCAACGCACTAGCCATACAAGAGTTCTTTGTGATCCCCACCGGAGCAGAAACGTTTGCAGATGGCCTTAGAATGGGAGTCGAAACCTATCATCAACTAAAAAGCGTCTTGCAATCAGAGTACGGGCGAGGAGCTATCAATGTGGGAGATGAAGGAGGGTTCGCCCCGCCACTGAGGATGGCGTCCGAGGCACTCGACGCGATAATGATAGCCGTTCACAAAGCGGGGTACGATCAGGAGATTCGCGTCGGACTAGATTGCGCTGCATCAGAGTTCTATCAGACAGAAAACAAGAGCTATTTGGTAGAGGGGAATCGGCTTTCTGCCGCAGAGCTCAGCGAGTATTATGAGAACCTGATAGAGCAGTACCCTATCATGCTCATCGAAGACCCATTTGAAGAGGAGGCATATGACGATTTTTCCCGGTTTACCGCCCGGCTCAAGAATATAAAGGTCGTGGGCGATGATTTGTTCGTTACAAACGTCAAGCGGCTTGCCAAAGGAATTTCGATGGGCGCAGCAAATACGCTTCTGCTGAAGTTAAACCAGATTGGGACTATGTCAGAATCGTTTGATGCTGCCACGCTTGCGTTCAAAAACGGATATTCCGTGGTTGTCAGCCACCGATCCGGAGAGACGGAAGACAGCACAATTGCAGATGTCTCTGTCGCGCTCGGTTCAGAGTTTATCAAGGCGGGCGCGCCCGCGAGAAGCGACCGTAACGCGAAATATAATCAGCTCTTGCGAATACAAGAGTACCTCGGCAATGCGGCGTCGTATCAAGGGCGAGGCCTGTGATCTTGGTCTTAAAGGAACTTGTCTGCCGTTTTCGGCGGGCTAGCTGTCTGATTATCAAGTGGTCAGAGATTACGGTATGTATCAACAGATCAGCGAGGTTCTTTTGCTCCACAGAACATCGAACGTTCGGCCGAATCTATCTTCAACCGCAGTTTTGGATTGAGACACGCAAGCGCTCGTGCTACGGTGTCCGCGTCATAGCCTGCCTGCCCGCGGAGTATCTGGCTTAGCCGCGTTCTCGCCGTTTCGCTGGAAGCCGCATCAATTTCGTCTAGCAACAGCACAATCTCTCGCTGGCAGATGTTCCACGCTTCTCGAGCCACTTCGATCAGATAATTGTTTGTGAAGGCGGCAGTGATAAAGGCTGTGCTCGAAATCTAGCGCTTCTCTCGAGATCGCGATATTGTGCAAAAGAGCGTCAGGCAATAAGGAGACGCGCCTAATTAACGCGCTATTTGAGCGCATCAAATCGACAGATATGCTTAAGTTAAAGGAGTGATGATCCGATATCTTCATAGTGAGCGCAACCAATACTACAAAGCTCGGGACTGCTCAGATCCTGCAGCTAACAAAGCTCGTAAACTGCCCCATAGACTTTCTCTGCCGTGTTTCCTTGAACTATGCCTCTGTTGAAAAGCCAGATCTCCACAAGGGGCCGTTGGTGGGCGATAAGCCCGATAGGGCTCAATGATTCGAGATGAAGGTAATCCGATACAATGGACGAGAGTTTAGCACATATGGATACGTTGTGGGTAGAGAAATACCGACCCAGATCATTCGACCAGATATTAAATCAAGATACAGTCAAAGCGCTGTTACGGCGAATCCTAGCGAGTAAGAATTTGCCGAATCTGTTTTTGAGTGGCCCAGCCGGTACGGGAAAGAGTTCTACTGCTGAGGTCGTCACAAGGGAGTTATTTGGAGACGGATGGGAAGGCAATTTCACCGAGATCAATGCCTCAAACGTATTTGAGCAGGGGCGTAAGTACTTAAAAGCATCACGCAGCTTAGCGCGCTTTTATGATGAACGTAGGAGTGTTCTCGATAATTTTAAGCGAATTACCAATCAAATAGCCGGGATAGCCCCTTTAGCAGCGCCGTATCGGGTTCTGTTCATCAACGAAGCGGAGGCCCTGACGTTCGACGCTCAGCAGGCACTTCGAAGGATAATCGAACGATATAATCGGACGTGTAAGTTTATCTTAGCAACTCAGCGTCCTTCTCGGGTCATTATACCGATTAGATCTCGGTGTCTCCCCTTACATTTCATTCAGTTCCCAAGCAGTATTCTACTGGGTTACCTCCAAAGGATCGCAGCTCGCGAAGGGTATAAGCTGTCAGACGAGCTTGGAAGATCAGTGATACGGCTTTGCGACAATAACCTGCAAAAAGCGCTGACCGTGCTGCAGCTTGTCGCAAAAGGCGATATTAACAGTACAGGCTCCGTCTGGCTCGAGACGGTGCGGGACTCCATCCGTCCACAAGAGGTCTTCGCACTTCTCCGACTTGCGTGCGAAGACGAACCGGTTAAGTCAAGGGAGATGTTAGATCGACTGCTGCTGGACGCGGGCCTGAGCGGCAGTGAGATCTTGGCCCAAGCGCGAGCTGACGCGAGACGCTTGCGTTTAGATGATGACGCTCGCGCGAAGTTATTAGTAATGCTCGCCAAAGCAGACTATCTGCTTATAGATTCGTTGAACGACAGAATCCAGCTTGAGGCGCTCATCTATGAGATCGCTTCGACTATGCCTCGAATAGCTACTGCTTCTGATTAGCACAGTTTATCTTTGCCAGCGCCTTCGCTCGGTCTGGCACGCCAACGAATTCCACTTTTTGATTGATGAGCGTTGTCGGAACGCTTCTGATGTTGTACTTACGAATCAGCTGAAGGCCCTCAGGCGAATACACTTCGAGGCGCTTGTAATCAAAATCACAACTCTTCTGCAAATCTTCCCAGAAGCTTTGCACGACGGGACAAACAGGACAGCCCTTGTGGGTCAGCAGTAGTACTTCCTCCATTTCTGAGACTCCAGTTCTATTACTAGATTACGAGGATATGAAGCTTTCACCAAGGCATAGCGAGAGTACCGCTTTGCGCCACCTCTAGAGACGCCTGAACTAAGCTTCGAGATCTAAAACACGCCTCATGGCACTGAGCAGGATATCATTTTCCGGCTTCGTGCGCACGGCAATCCGTATATAGTTATGGCCAGTCAGTCGAAAGGTGCTGCAATCTCGTACGATGAGACCGTGCGCTAGCATTCGGCGCGCCAATTCGGGGGAGGGCATAGACGTGTTGGTAACCTTGACCATTATGAAGTTTGCATCGCTTTCGAGCGGTTCGAGCCCTGCGATCTGTCTAAGCTCCGACAGGAGCCTATCTCTCTCCTCGGCGATTTTCGCTCGTGACATTTCGAGATACGACGTGCAGTCCTCGAGCAGACTGGCTGCGGCCGCCTCAGCGATACCGTTTAGGTTCCAAGGCAGCCTTATTCGGTTCAAAGCGGCGGCAAGCACAGGCTGCGTGATGCCATAGCCGACGCGCAAACCGGGAACGGCAAACGACTTCGTCAAGGATCTGAGAACGAATACATCCTCATAATTCGCGCTAGCGATGCTGTGTTGAGGGTTGGAGAGCTCAATAAACACCTCGTCGAGGAAAAGGAACGTTTGATACTCGGAGCACGTGGTTATAATGTCGATTATCGCTTTCTGCGTCAGCCCTTGACCCGTAGGGTTGTTCGGATTACACAAGAAGACCATTTTCACGTCTTGCTCTGAAATCGCTTGGAACAGAGCCTCTCTGAAGGCACCACCTCTTCTCAGCGGGATAGTCAAAGGCGTGGCACCGCTCAAACGGCAGGCAAGCTCGTACTCGCTGAACGTCGGAGCAGGAATGACCACCTTGTCGCCTTTTTCAAGAAGGGCCGACGTGCAGAGCCTTATAAGTTCAAGGGAGCCATTACCCGGCACGATGCTGTCAGGAGAGACCGAAAGGTAATTTGCAATCGCTTCGCGGAATCGCACGTAACGGTGGTCGGGATAACTATAGACCGTATTTAACGCTTCGTGGAGAATAGACTCAATTCGAGGATGTAAGAAAGGATTAAAGCTTGCGCTAAAATCGAGCACGCTTGGACGAGCTGCTGCGATCTCGGCAACCCTGCCACCGTGTTCACACGGCTCCAAAGACGCATAATCTGTTCGTACGGTAAAACTCATGGTTTGCGTATTCTGGTCATATTGATGTACGTGTGAGGAAAGCCATGAGATCCTTTCCAAAGAGCGTGTTCAGCCGTCCTCGCGAAGCCAACCTCTCGTTGTACAACGTGACGCTATCTGCCTGAACCCCAGAACCATAGACAGCCAGAGGCACGGAGCTCGTCATATGATCGTGTGTGATACAGGAGGATCCGTGGTCAGAAAGAAGAGCAAAGCGGGTTCGCGAAATGTCCGTATGCTCAAGCAAATGGCCGAGCATTGCATCAATCTTTTCGATGATGACAAGTTTTCCTCTCACGTCGCCGTCATGGCTCGCTTCGTCAGTACCCTCTACGTGTACCATCACAATGTCGTACTCGTTCAAATGATCAAGCACCGCCCGACCTTTTGCAAGCGTGTCAGTGTCGTATTCACCGGTTGCGTTAGGTACATCGATCACATCCATGCCCGAGTACTTGCACACGCCCTTTATGACAGGAGCGGCAGCAACGCACAGACTTCTGCCGTACTTCTGCATCAGTGGGTTCAATTGCTGTATTTTTCCTGCAGCCCACGGCATGACCACATTGGCAGCTGGTAGTCCTTGCTGCGTTCGCCTTAAGTTGAGTCGTTGCAGCTTTAGCACGTCGTGCGACTTCAGCATGAACTCATTTATCACTTCTGCCGTGTGGATTGCCTGAGAAGTCCCAATTAACGGGTGCGCCCATATTTTCACGCCGACTCCGTATTGCGTGGGCAGGCGGAGATCAACCGTAAAGTCGGCGTCTCTTAGTACGAGCGCTCCTTTGAAACCAAGCGTCTGTTTGAATTCAAAAGAGGCGTTTGTCAGCTCAATTTGCTGATTTATTGCCGTTTCGAGTTGTCGGGCTTCGTTTTTTATTCGCCCCGCCCTCCCATCAATCAACACAAATTGATCATCTATAGTGGCGAAATTTACGCGGAAGCCTACATCGGTCGGTCCAAGCGAAAAACCAGCCCCTAATGCCTCATAAGCTCCTCGACTTGAAGCGGCGAGACTCACCTCTTGGCCAAGCATTGCCAAATGCGCCGCGTCGCTGTCAACTTTCGCGCCCGGCTCTATCGCATAGAATTGCCCTACCGCCCCGTCTCGTGCCAATTGATCCATGTGAGGCGTGTGCGCGTACTCGAGCGGGGTTTTGCCGTCAAGCGTTGCCAATGGTTCATCCGCCATCCCGTCTCCGATAACGATGATAAGCTTCACACCTAAACCGAAAGCAAAAAGAAGACAAATACTTTTGCATATGCAGATGCGATCGGGGTACTCATGAATCGCTTTTTCGTCGCGGGCCACGGGGGCTGCCTTATCCTCGGCGTGAACACATCGTATTAGTCGCCAAGCGACTGAGCGGAACGAGAGCCATATGCGCAGCGTGATCGTGTTCTTTCATTCATCTAAAATAGAACGAGCTATAGAGACGGACGTGTATGCAATTCATCTTATTTCCAAATCATAACCAATGTCGATCGACTAGTGCCATCACTTTATGGATGCATTCCTGCTTAGAATCCAACAAGAATTCGTTGGACGTCCGAACTGACGTTCGAATAGATGCTTCGAGCTTCTAGAGATTTAGGGCACATGATATTTAAGCAAGTAATCCTGCTAGTAGAAGAGATCGGTTGGTGAACCTATTTCCTGACTAGTAAATCGGGCTAGCAACTGATCAAAAGAGCCATTGTATGATCGAGTCTTTCATTCTGGAACTGAAAAGCGAAGATCCTGAAGTTCGAGTCAAGGCTGCCGTTAGACTTGGAAACAGCGGCGACAAAAAGGCTATTTATCCCCTGATCAACGCACTCAAGGATCAGAACAGGCACGTTCGCCGGGCAGCGTCTGCAGCTTTTACACGAATACGGAGTCGCGAGACGGTCGTGCCCTTATGCGCCGCTCTCAGTGATACCGATTGGTTTGTTCGATGGAACGCTGCATTGGCCCTCGGACAAATCCGAGATCCAAGAGCCGTTGATTGCCTTGTCAAAGCTTCAGAAGACAGCAATAGGTACGTACGCCGCAACGCAGAAGCTCTTGGAAATATCAAAGATGAGGGTGCGACGAAATCATTGATCCGTTCTCTAAACGATCCAGATGTAGATGTCAGGTGGAATGCCGCCGCCGCACTCGGACGGATACATGACAAAAGGGCAACCGATGCCTTAGTTGAAAAACTCAAAGGATAAAGACGAATTTGGGCGGGAGAGAGCAACAGATGCCCTCGGGAGAGTAGGAAACTCACGCGCAGTGCCTGCTCTTCGTGCAGCACTCGACGACGAAGATGGTGACGTGAGACAGGCGGCCGAAGAGGCGCTTGAGAGAATCGCAGCCGCTTCAAAAAAGTAGGCTCTCGCAGCAACGACATGCTTGCACTAAACTAACAGATTTGGCTTTAATCGACGCACGAGAGTTTCGACACAAGCAGACCGTGCGACTTTCGTCCGGTCAAGAAAGCGAACGTCTCAAAAACTAAAAGGGTGTATCAATATATCGCCTGCTTTTCTTGCACACGATGAATAAGATGGATACATTCTCCTCTAACCAAAATGCAGTCATAAAACGACTTGATCTTTCCTTGAATCTTTTCCTCAGCGTTCATTAAGACACAGTTGAGATTGACATCAAATCCCGCTAAATGGCCGATCATTTCGGTACCATTAGAGATACGGATAACAACGACCTTATTAAGCAATGAGCTAAAGTAATCACTAGGGGTAATCACTCTGCTACGTTTCGTTTGCTGCTCTTTACGATCGTTTTGCGCTAGTGTTGTCTCCCTCGCCTTTGTTGCCATGTGTCGTCACTTATCTTTAGTCGTTCCACTGATGGAAGTAAGATCTTCTTACTAATATATACTACTCCCTATATTAAAAATTCGTCAAAGGAACTAAAGGCTCCTTGTAACAATAGCGTGCCAAGGTTCTAACAAGACGTTCAAAAGGGGAAGCCAAAAACTAGCCGCGACTTCGCTCTGGATATGCCAAAGGGTCCGATATACGCAGTGCTTCACAAAGTGAGCATCTACAACGTGTTCCCTTGCGGCTGTCCGTTTTTTCGAGAGTCGGAGTGCTCTGTACGACTAAAGCTCACGGACGCTGCTGTGGAAAACGTCACCGATACATCGGAGTTGCTTAGGTTACATCGTTTTTAAATATGATTAAGCTGTCAATTAAAGAGGAAGTATATGGTCGAGAGTAGTTTTAGTACGATGGGAGAAGTGGATCGCGCAGTCGCCGCGATCAAGCAAATAATGGAGCGTTCCGAAAAGCTGCCCCCCGTACTGGTCTCAGCTTATAAAGAGACGCTTGAATCAGCGAGCAATGAGATCGTACGTCGGTTCTTTGAGGGCTTGGCCCGACAATGTCCCGACGCGCTTGAGTATTTTATAGACGTGAACAAGCGAGGAGTCAAGGACGAAGATCAAGCGAAACTTGACACAATTACATAGACGGCCTTTAGGTTGTTTTTGGGGCTAATCTAATCCTGACGTACCCGCCAAGCGCCTTTCCTCCCTTTCTATTTTGGATCCAGTCCAGCTTTTAGCCGGATTATGTGCAGTCTTAGATATCGAAATTGGCGGCTTTGTGCTGCAAAAATAACTCCACCAACGAAGGTTACCTTCCACGTTTCCGCGAGGTGCTCCTGGGATCAGATCTCCTGGCTTCTGATGACGACTGCCTGTAGCAGCTCTTTTCGCACATAGAAAAGACAAAGTTCTTTACAGATGAAGGCGACTATCCTGCGAAGTAATATCGCGATCCGACGAAAGAGGAAAAATGAAAGGAACGAATAAAGCATTATTGGCATGCGTTTTCGCAATTGCTATGGTCGTGTCAGCGTCGGGCTGTGTCGCGCCTCCAAGCCAGAAAACTTTGACAATATTTAACGCGGGGAGCCTTTCAAAACCTTTTAAGTAAATTGGCGCCGCCTTTGAAAAGGAGAATCCTGGTGTCACTGTGCAACAACAGTCGGCTGGGAGCGTTGAGACGGTCAAAAAGGTTTCTTCGCTCAATCAGTCGGCAGACGTTGTCGCAACGTCTGACTGGATTCCTATTGCTCAGTATCTATACCCGAACTTTACCAAGTGGTACGGCAAATTTGCCAGCAACACGATGGTGATTGCGTACACCAACAAGAGCAAGTACGCGGATGAGATCAATTCGACCAACTGGTATCAGATACTTACCAGACCCGACGTCCAAGTAGGCAGGTCAAATCCAGACGCTGATCCGAATGGATACAGAACGTTGATGGTATGGGAACTTGCTCAGAAATACTATAACAACGCAACCTTGTACAGTCAGCTTCTAAACCAAGCCCCCAGTAAGAACATGCGTCAAAAAGAAACCGATCTCATCGCACCGCTGCAGTCAGGCCAGCTCGACTACGCGTGGAATTATGAATCGACCGCAAGGCAGAATAACCTGTCGTACGTAAGCCTTCCAGCGCAGCTCAACCTAGGGGATCCGGCCTATCAGTCATTCTATCAGACTGTTAACGCCACTTCCGCTGGTCAGCAAGTAAATGGTTCGCTTATCGAGTACGGAATCACCGTGCCGAACAACGCGCAAAACCCAGATCTCGGCCAGAAGTTTGTCGCGTTTGTGTTGGGTCCTGAAGGAAGCGCAATCATGGCGAACAACTCACAGCCAGTGATCCATCCTATGCAAGTGACAGGAACTGTGCCACCTCTGCTGGCTCCATACGCGACGACTGCAACGACAACTCCTGCACTCGCCACCGTTGCAACTACGGAAGCTGTACCGGCTAACGTTACAAAAACGGCAGCGGCGACCGGTTTGTGAGTAAGTCACTAGAGATTAACGACCACGGCTTTGGACAAAAAGAAGGGACTCGTCCGTTAGAACCGACGAATGGCGCACGTCCACCCTACGGCGCGAGACCCTCCTTCGACGGAAAACGAATTCATGAGAAGGGCTTCGTGTCCTTCCGCTTTTTTTACGCATGAACATACTCGGATTAAGTCGCAAAACTGAAAAAACCTTTATCGTCTTTTATTTCGTAAGCATCATAGCTCTCGTCCTCGTTATTGTGCCGGTACTTAACGTGTTGCTTTCGCACACTCCGACGGAACTCGCGTTCACGGCGCAGCAACCGGACGTCTATAATGCCATAATCCTGAGCGTTTACTGCGCCTTCCTAAGCAGCATGATCGCCCTCGCCCTTGGGGTCCCTCTTGCGTATGTACTCGCACGCAAGACTTTTTCCGGAAAAAGTGTAGTGGAGGCATTCGTTGACCTACCGCTAGTTATCCCGCATACCGTCGCGGGAATAGCGGTATTGCTCGTGTGGGGCAGGACGGGGATTTTTGGCGCTCCGATCGGAAACATATTTGGCATAACTTTTTACGGAACCGTCGCGGGAATTGTCGTAGCAATGCTCTTCGTAAGCTCGCCTTTCATGATCAATTCAGTGCGTGAAGGCTTCGAAAGCGTGAATCCTGACCTTGAACTTGCCGGACGGACACTTGGCGCGTCGCAGTTTGAGGTTTTCCGTCGCATTAGCTTGCCTCTTGCGTCCAGAAGCATTATGGTCGGGATTCTTTTGACGTGGGCGCGATCGCTTAGCGAATTCGGCGCAGTGTACATCATAGCCTATTTTCCTCAGACAGCGCCCATCCTCATTTCCGATTACTATCTGGAATTTGGATTGAAACAGGCATCAGCGGTAGCAGCGTTGTTGCTTCTCGTGACCCTGACCGTATTTATCATATTAAGACTACTCACATTGAGAAAAAAGAGAGAGGAATGACATCAGTAGCTGTCGAGAACGCATACGCAAAGCTGGGAGAATTCAAGCTGCAGGATATCAGCTTACGCGTCGAAAGCGGGGAGTTCTTTGTCATCTTGGGCCCAAGCGGAGCCGGAAAAACCGTATTACTTGATATGATAGCTGGTTTCATCTACCCGAAGCAGGGCAGGGTGCTCCTCGACGAAAATGATATTACTCGCTTGCCGACAGAGAAGCGGCGGATAGGCTACATGTTTCAAAATTACGCGCTTTTTCCCAACATGTCTGTGTACAAGAACATCGCGTTTGGCTTGAGGTATACGAAGGCTCCAGATCGCGCTCGGACGATTGAAAACATGATGGAACTGGTCGGCATTACCAAGCTAAAAGACCGAACGCCTACCACGCTGAGCGGCGGAGAGCAGCAACGGGTTGCTCTTGCCCGATCTTTGATTCTCGAGCCACAGGTCCTCCTGCTCGATGAACCCTTGAGTGCGCTAGACGCCCGTTCGAGAGACTTACTCCGGGAAGAACTTCGGGATGTAATTACGCAATTTCAGATTACCGCCTTATTTGTTACCCACGATCAGACTGAAGCGAGGTTATTGGCGGACAGATTGGGCGTTATGTACGAGGGTCAATTGGTGCAAACTGGCTCTGTGCACCAGATCTTCGACAAACCGAAAGATAAACGAGTTGCGGAATTTGTGGGGATGGAGAACCTATTCGAAGGAGTCGTAATTTCACAAGAGCGCGGCCTGATCGTCGTAAACATAGGGACTGCCACAATTGAAGCTGTTGGGGGTAATGATACCGGGGAGAAAGTCATAGTGGGAATCAGGCCTGAAAACGTCACTGTACTTATAGAAGAGGGTCTGAGCAGCGCACGAAACACTTTCAGAGGCAGGGTTACACAGATACTGTACTTAGGACCAATCAACAAAGTCATTGTTGATTGTGGTTTTGCACTCGCCGCGTATGTCACCAACGTATCTACTGAAACGCTGGGACTTGACAAGGGAACTGAAGTCAGCGTGGCTTTCAAGGCAACTGGCGTAAACGTCATCAGTACGTTACGGCAGGCTAATTCTGAAGCCTTGTCGCGATAGTGAGGAGATGACTTTGCGATATACAGTCGCTTTTGACGTTACTAACCAAAAATGATCCTGGCAAAAGAGGCTTAGTCAGCGTAGTTAATAGGTTACTAGCGCTAACCCCTTTTGAGGATTCTCTGTCAGTCATGCTTTGATAGATTTTAACTGCTCCTCTATTTTATAGCGAAGCGCTTCCGCCTTATCACGGCATCGTTCCACCCATCAGCTGATTCTTAAGGGGGGTTATGATGCACTTTCGATCGAACTAATATGAGGCGGTCGCTTTTTTACTGCTTGTGCCCGATTTTCGCTTTTCTCGATCCGCCTTATCTATACAAGCAAGAGATAGTCCGCTACTACGGCTAGTTTTCCCCTAACATTCAGGTCGGAAGCATACCAGGACCAGGTGCCTAGCTATAATTTCAGGCGTGACAAACACATCGGTGCCAAGCTCAGCTAGTGTCACAAGTGCTTAGCTATCTATAGCAGTGGCCCAATCCTACAAAGCTTAAGTGCGATGCGCGACTCTTATCAGCAATTGACCGTTTTGAGGAGTTAAGAGAATGAATGTACTGATAGTGTACGCACACCCCAACCCACGATCATTTAACGCTGCTATGAGAGCAGTGGCCGTGGATACTCTGACGGAAGCAGGGGCCGCAGTACAGGTTTCAGATCTGTATGGTATGCGCTTCAAAGCCACTTTGGATGAGTACGATTTCAAAGAACGACAAAATCCAGATTTCTTCGATCCCGTCATTGAACAGTATCACGCTGCTATGCGAGGCTCGTTCGCTGATGATATAGCAAAAGAAATTGAAAAGGTGGACTGGGCTAATCTCATGATCTTTCAGTTCCCCCTATGGTGGCTCTCTTTCCCAGCAATTCTAAAGGGCTGGTGCGATCGCGTTTTTGCAAACGGAGTTGCCGTGAACGTACAGACGTATGACCCGCTGCTTGGCGGCAAGAGGGCACTACTAGCTTTTACGACAGGTGGAGCGGCAGCGATGTACGCTCCAGACGGGCCAGCGGACGACATTAACGTCCTGCTCACCTTCGCACGTAGCATGTTCAACATGGCCGGCATCGACTTCTTGGCGCCATTTGTGGCGTACGGTGTCCCAACTCTCTCGTCTGATGAGCGGGAAGAGTTATTGCAGCAGTACCGTGAGAGGCTGATGTCGCTATGACGTGCTAACATCACGTTGGTTCTATGACGGCTGGCGTTCACACGTTAACGACGTTTCAGCGAAAACACGAGGCTTCAGGCGCTAATGGCAAGGCAGCGAGCCAGCGTTGAATGCGATAGAGGTTGTTAGCGCAGTAACGATTGCATCGCCTTGAGCGGCAGCCCAAGAGCAGGATGTGCTCGTGCTTGCGCTCGATCGTCGGAGGAGCTACCTCCCAAAGCTTCACGTGACGCCCTGCTTAATTTGGGTAGGGCAGCGTCATCATTGCGTGGCGACGAACACACATAAAGAAGCGCAGAAAAACAATAAAAATGTCGCTTGGGTTATGCCGGCTCTCCTTTCTCAATGGTCAGCAACGGAGCGCTCGAATGCCAAGACGTGGCTGCGCGGTGTCGTTTCTCGCCCGCTCGATATCTGACGCTTACCCGACTGGTGAAATAGCGACGGCTTTGTTTCGCGTCGCGTGTTAGTAGTACAAGGTTGAAAGTACTTAAGCGTTATTACTAATCGATAATAACGCTTAAGTACTTTCAACGCTTTTAACTGGCTTGGCCGAAAGTCACTGTGCGTTGTTCTCACGCCTTAGAAGGCGATCAGTGACATTAAACGGCCGTATTGCTGCCAAAAGAAGAAGCTCACGCAAATACTCATGCGGAGGTCTTTCTACATGAATAAGAAGAAGTTTGCACCGATTTTGCTCTGTGCGCTCTTAGGCGTGCTCATCGTCAGCACTTGCGGCTGCGTTACCACGCCTGCACCAAGTACTAAACTTACCGTGTTTGCGGCCGCATCGCTAACTGACGCATTTAACGAGACGGCTCAAGCTTATCAAGCGAACCACACGAATGTCACATTTAGTTTCAACTACGCCGGGAGTCAGCAACTCGTAACCCAACTGAAGCAGGGGGCGTACGCAGACGTTTTCGCGTCCGCGGACCTAAAACACATGAACGACGTAACGGAGGCAGGACTGATGAACAACTCCACCATCACTATTTTCGCAGAGAATAAATTGGCCATCATTGTCCCGAGTAATAACCCTGCAAACATCATCAGTCTGCTGGACCTCGCGAGGCCAGGCGTAAAAGTCGACATTGCGAATAGCTCCGTCCCAGTCGGTAACTACACGCTACAAATGCTCGCTAAGGCTTCGAATAATACAACGTATGGCTCTGGCTTCAGTAACAGCGTCCTCGGAAATGTCGTTTCACAGGAGGTGAATGTCAACGATGTCGTGACTAAAGTCGCTCTTGGACAGGCCGATGCTGGCATTGCGTATGTATCAGACGTGCCAGCCGCATACAAGGATAGGGTGCACACAATCGCGATACCCGACACCGTTAACGTTCTCGCGCAATATCCGATTGGAGTTCTAAGTGGTTCGAAAAACGCACAACAGTCGCAGGATTTCATTAGCTACGTTACCTCTCCACCAGGTCAGGCAATCCTGCTGAAGTACGGCTTCATGATTCCCCCGACAGAACAAAGAGCGAATACAGCCGCCGTGACACGACCCGTAACGTTATCAAATGCGACCAACGGTGCGATGACCTCCCCCGTGAAAGTGAACAGCACAGCCGTGACCACTTAATCGGTAGCGCTGGAAGAGATCCAAGCCTCGAAGCACGTGCCCTTCTAGACGGCGTTCTAGACGGCACTGTGCTTTTTTAGTTTCAGGTAGCAGTGTGCCAGATTTAAGTAAAAACTCTTTGAGGCGTTATTTACGACCGCTAGCGAGTTTCAATCGACAAGTCCTAGTCCTGTTTTGCAAACACAGTCTCGTTTGATTGGTTCAGAGACCGGTCCACACTTGCAAGTTATTGGCCGAGAGCAGCGCTCAAATACCCAGAGCTAACTGCTTCGTTTCCAAAAACGCTGCTAAGCCTTCACGACCACCGTCCCGACCGAGGCCACTTAACTTCACCCCCCCAAAGGGAGCTTCGATAGCAGCTATGCGCGTCTCGTTCACGCCAACCATCCCAACTTCAAGCCGCTCTGCAATGCGAATTGCTTTGCTCATATTACGTGTGTAAACGTACGCAGCGAGTCCGTACGGGGTCTCATTCGCGCGCTCGATCACTTCATTCTCTCCATCAAAACCCGCAACGGGTACAACTGGTCCAAAAGTCTCCTCTTGCATAATGCGCATGTCTGGAGTGATATCAGCCAGTACAGTAGGTGCATAGAAGTTGCCAGCGGCGAATAATCCCTCCGTCATGCGATGTCCGCCCACTAGGAGACGCGCTCCGTGTGCAATCGCGTCGTTGACGTGCCCTTCAACCTTATCGAGGGCAGCTCTATCGACGACGGGGCCAACGTCGGTCTCGGGATTTATACCATTGCCGACCTTTAGCGCTTTGACTCGATTAGACAACCGCTCCAAGAACGTTTCGAGTAAGCTCGCGTGAACGAAGATGCGGTTAGGCGCTATGCACGTTTGGCCGGCAGTTTGAAATTTGGCAGATATCAGTCCCGCAATCGCCTCGTCCAGGGCTGCATCGCTCAATATAATAAAGGGCGCATGACCGCCAAGCTCTAACGAAACGCGCTTGATATCGTTCGCAGCACCTCGCATCAACAGCTTGCCTACCTCAGTCGAACCCGCAAACGAAATCTTCCTAACTCGCGTGTCATCGAGAAATACCCGCCCGATGGCGCTCGGATCGCCTGTGACCACATTGAGGACGCCAGGAGGCACGCCTGCATCGCTGAACGCACTAGCCAAAGCCAATACACTGATAGAGGTCTGCTTGGCTGGCTTGATGACAATCGTGCAGCCCGCAGCAAGAGCAGGAGAAGCCATTCGTGCTACCATATAAACCGGGAAATTCCAGGGAGTAATGATTGCGACTGGTCCCACAGGTTGCCGGATTGTGATCAAGCGTCGGTTCGGGAGCGGATCAGGAATCCATTCTCCATAAGAACGCCTTCCCTCTTCCGCGTACCAATAGATGAAATCAGAAGCCGCCTTGATTTCGTGATGGGCAGCGCGCAAAGGTTTTCCGACCTCCTGAGTAATAAGTAGCGCAATATCCTCTTGGCGGGACAATACCAAATCGCCGGCCCGGCGAAGCATTGTTACACGTTTGGCCGCTGGCATGAACGCCCAGGCCGTAAAGGCAGAATGTGCGGCAGTAACAGCGCGAGCGGCATCCTCAGCCGATCCCCATGGAAGCTCGCCCACCACTTCTCCTGTGGCAGGGTTACGTATGCCGACGGAATCGCCGGACGCGGCCTGAGTCCACTCGCCGTCGATCAGCATGTTAGATACAGTCGTTTATATCCCCCAAAACCTCGTGTGGCTTTTTACAAAGCCGTTTGAGCTACACAAATATCAAAACTTCGCTCGATAAGTAAAATATCGTCTGATAGCGGTGCAAGGGAAGAAGTAGCGCGAGCACTAGTTGACCATAACCACTAGCGTTGCGTGCGTTCGAGTGCGCTTGCGCTATTTTTGAATCATAACCGATGTTGATTTTACCAGTACTGTGACTTTATCGCCTGACTTCAGGGCAAGCTCTTCGGCAGCGTCCTTCGTGATTGCAGAGACGATTTGATTCTCGCCCACCTGCACGATGATTTCCGCCATCACTGTGCCTAATCTTACCTCTTTTACCGTACCGGAAAGTTTATTACGCACACTTATCTGCATATAGAATCACCTGTTGCATCTTGGCTCCGCGAGTTCTTAATCGTTTCTCCAGACTCGAGCGGCGAAGCGCGATTTGACTGATGGTGGGTATCTATGCTTATTTCTAAAATCGAAGACAGTAAATTTCTTAAGAAAATAACGATGTTAATGCTTTGAGAGATCGTGAGAAATCTGTGACGAGAAAAATGACTGGTGACTTACTCGCTCATCTATTATCCCGTGCCTGTGACTTTGTCGCTTCGAAACTAATGGGAGATAAGGTAATGGGTGTTGCTTCACACCCAAAACCTGAAAGATGTATGTGCGTTTAACTATAAAAGCGTTATTACTGATCAGTAATAACGCTTAGCATAATTGTTATGCTACATTATTTATTCAGCATTCGCACCAACTCAAATCACATCTCCTAACTTCGCAAGCTATCCTGCGAAAACTCAATTAAAACGCTAAACTAGTGATTCTCGATATGCACGTCCAAGCATAACTTATATATATGGACGCAAAAATTTCGGATAAACCGCGAACAAGCGCGAACCGCCTAAAATCGAATTGACTCTTCGTTAAATCTAGGTAGCAAGACAGAAACTCATGAAATCTTCCAAAAAACGCGAAGGTAGTTCTTCATTTGCGCCCGCGCCAAAAGTAAGAGACAGGATCAGAGAAAGCGCTCGACCACTTATCGTCTTCCTGTTGTTTGGAGTCGTAGTGACTTTCATCGGCCTACCAATCGTAGCGCTCTTTGCCAACGTGACTATTCAGGGATTTCTCAATTCCTTCTCGACCGAGCTCGTTGTGGATGCGCTTAAGTTGAGCTTCCTCACCACGATGAGCACTCTCGCTATCGTCATTATATTCGGGACGCCCATCGCGTACTATAACGCTCGCCATAGCTATCACGGCAAGAGAGCTATAGAGACTATAATTGATCTGCCGATCGTCCTACCTCCGGCTGTAGCGGGTATCGCGCTTCTATTAGCATTCGGACGACAAGGCCTGCTTGGGCAGTACTTCGGCATTTTGGGGATTAACATTGCATTTACCACAGTAGCTGTCGTAATGGCCCAGATATTTGTCTCGTGTCCATTTTATATAAGGCAAGCAACGACGAGTTTCGAAGACGTGGACCCTGAATATGAGCGTGCTGCTCGCACGCTCGGGGCATCCAGCGCGCAAACATTTTTCCGCGTGACGGTGCCAATCGCATTAAACGGTATGGTTTCGGGGGCACTCATGACGTGGGCTCGTGCTCTAGGAGAATTTGGGGCAACTATACTCTTTGCTGGCAATTTTCAGGGCGTCACCCAAACGATGCCCCTTGCGATATACACGGCGTTGGATAGTAACCTAGATTCTGCAGTCTACATCGCTTCCATTCTCGTATTAATCTCATTTGCGGTTATAATTAGCGTCAAATTGCTGGCCTTGAGAGAGAAAGCAGGAACTCAAGACGAAGAACCTACCCTTGCTTTGGTTCGACGACCGACTGACAGCTAGGACAACTACAATCAGCAGGCCATAGAGCCCTTGGTAGGTAGTATGCCACTCGGCGCCCATTCATTAAGGGGACCTATCGATCGGTCTCGCATAATAGGTTTGACCCTCACACGACTTGCAGGTCCCGTCCGCGACTAAGTAATCGGGAACCATCTCGTTGCATATCGGACATTCGACGGCTTGCCACTGCGCCTTCTGCGGCACGACAACCTCTACCCACTCTAGGGATAAAATATTTCGCTCGGCCTGCAGGATCTCCTCGTAAATCAGATCTCTGTCCTCGATCCGCTTGAAGGCCGGATCGTTCGTGTACCACAGATTAAGCGTAGGATAGCGCTCGATCTTAGTTGCGTCGATGTAGACGCGTATTCCCTTTACGTATTCTTCATGAGATGGTCGGTTCAACGTGATCGAGAACTTGCCCGTTTCAACGATTCGCAAGCGATGATTGCCAATAGTCGCGTGGGTGATGACTTGCACCGCATCGGGTGCGCATTTCGACGTCTCCGCGACCGCGTAAAGTTTGGCTTTTGGATTTGCGCCAAGTTTCTCCAACGCCAGATCGACCATAAACACGCCGATGAGCAAGCCAGGAGGTGCAAAACCGTGAAACGAAACGCATTGCCTGATGTACTCCCGCACGCGAGTTTCCGTGCCATATCTTTCCATTAAATTCTCGAGTTCTTTGCTAGAAATGCTCATAATGAATTATTCTATCGGACAGCTTCATTCGGATATCACTATTAGATTATAGCGCCATGTTCATAGAGTGCAACGATACTTTTATATTTTGCACTCGCCAACATATACAACACGGCGATATTATAATAAAATAATATCGCTGAGGGCAGAAAGAGTGATTCGCCGAGGCTCCAATGGCTTAGCTTCATGAGAGAGCAGAAACGCGAATTTCCTTGATCTTTCGCTCATAGAAAAATCGGAACTTCGAGCAGAGAGAAGCCAATTGAGGTGCAATATGAGCGCTGAAGCACAAAAAAGCGAAACTGAGAACAAAATAACGTGCACAGATGTGACGTGTCCTGTATGCGGTATATCATGCGACGACATAGAGGTCGAGCTGGACGATGTATCAGTCGAGACGCGAAACGCTTGCATCATGGGCGATGCGAAGTTCAAGGAACTTCGAAGTCACCATAGAATTACCACTCCCTTGATCGACGGAAAAGAAGCATCGTGGGACGAGGCCATCGATAAGGCTGCCGAGATTTTCGCGTTCGCGAAACGACCGTTCTTTTTTATCGGCAGCGAAACGTCTACCGAGGCTATGTCGGTCGGCATCGAAATAGCAGAGCGGGTCGGTGGACTGGTCGACGGGAACGCGACCATTTGTCACGGGCCGACAGTAATGGCAATTCAAGATGTGGGACAGGTTGGTGCCACCCTCGGCGAGACACGAAACAGAGCGGATCTCGACATTTACTGGGGGGCCAACCCCGAAGACGCACATCCGAGACACCTAAGCCGTCACTCTATATTCCAGCGCGGGTTCTTCACAGAGCAAGGTCGCCACGCTCGACAGATCATCGTTGTCGACCCGAGACGTTCGACCACAGCACTGCACGCTGATCTCCACCTACAACTGAAGCCTGGGACTGATTTCGAAGTGTTGAATGCCATCATGACGGTTCTCAATGGATTTGAGCCACACGAGTCCTTCACAGACGTGACCGGCATCAGCAGAGAAGACTTGTACAAAGCGGCAGACATGGTCAAAAACGCACGCTTCGGGGTCATCTGGGTCGGTTTGGGAATCGCCAGCACCCGCGGCAAACACTACAACGCGTCCATGGCAATGCGGTTAACGCAGCTCGGCAACAAGTACGGCAAGTTCGTCATCTTGGCAAACAGAGGGCATTGCAACGTCGCAGGGTTCAATCAAGTCTTGTCATGGCAGTGCGGTTTTCCGTACGCCGTCGACTTCTCCACCGGCGAGCCGCGATATCAACCGGGTGAGTACTCGTGCGTGGACGCGCTCCGGAGGGGCGAAGTTGACGCGGTGTTCGTCATGTGCGCCGACCTGGGAGCCCATTTACCGAAGCGGGCCGTTGAACGGATGTGTGAAGTCCCAGTCGTTTCAATAGAGACGGCCGAGGGTCCCCAAGCTTTCGTGAGCGATGTCGTGCTGCCCGGCGTTTTGGACGCTATGGAATGCGAGGCGACGTTCTATCGCATGGATAACGTTCCGTGCCACGCGCGAAGCTTCTGCGATCCGCCGTTTGACTTTACGAAGTCCAATGAAGACACGCTTATACAGCTCCGTGACGCGATCGAGCGAAAACTAGCCGCTCGTCAGACAGCAATAGCAGCAGGAGAAACTGGAGAGACGAAGCCCCCAACGACGGCTACGGCAAAGCTTTCCAAAGAAGAGTTTGTGAGAAGTCTCGACAGGCTCCTCTCGTGGAATCAAACGTGACTGCCTGAGGGTGATCGAATTGGACATAATACTCAACACCGGCGGTACGGCGTACCAGGGCGCAGTCATCAAAGGAGGTCGCAAATTCTCAGACGACTATACCAAGGAGGCGGCATACTGCGATATCAATCCGGAGGATTTCGAGGCCCTAGGCAAGCCGTGGTTTGTGAAAGTGACTAACGAGTACGGCGACAGCGTCGTCCTCAGGGCGAAGAAGACCGACAGGCAACAAAAGGGAGAGATCTTCATCCCGCGCGGCGTGTGGGCAAATATCGTCGTTACCACAGAAACCGAATCAACGGGCAGCCCTGCCTACAAAAACTTAAAGGTGCAAATTGAAAAGAGCAGCGGCCCTGTGCTCGATCCCGTGACGCTCATGAAGAAATACTACTCAAAACGCACCGGTGCAGAACAAGCGGAAGGAGGCACGTAAATGGAACGCTTGATTCTGACACCGCGGGACGTCGACTACCTCGTCCTCGAAGCGCCGGTGATCACGCCTGACGCGGTCTACGACAAAACGCTCGAAGAAATTGCGCAGCTACCGGTGCTCGAAGGGAATACTAAGTGGCCTCTTGGGCGCTTCTTTCAAATCTCAGGAAAGGTCGCAAGCTCACCTGAGGATCAAGGTATTATCGTAGACGGCGATGTGCCGCGAGTGAAGTACATAGGCTCGAAGATGACCGCCGGCGCTGTTCTTTGCAAGGGGAACGTTGACATGTACTGCGGCGCCTGGATGAAAGGCGGCAGAATACGCGTTAAAGGCGACGTCGACGCGTTCGCAGCCATCCAGATGGAGGGCGGCGACGTCCTTATCGAAGGGAACGCCGGCGACTACCTTGGCGCGTCCTACCGCGGCGACTGGCGCGGCATGAAAGGCGGCAAGATCGTAGTCGAGGGCAACGCAGGCCGTAGCATAGGTGAGTACATGATGGGCGGCACAATTATCGTTAAGGGCAATGTGAACATCAACGCCGGAATCCATATGGGGAAGGGCATCGGAGCCAAGGACCCCCTGCCCACTATTATCATACACGGAAACTCACCAGGGCGCGTCGGCGCATTCATGAACCGCGGGCACATCTACGTGCTGGGAACGATCGACGCGATGATGCCAGGCTTCTCTGCAGACGGAACCGAAGAGACGGAAATAGATGGAGTAAAAGCAACCTTCCAAGTTCTAGACGGCGATCACGGCGAAAAAGGGAAAGGAAAATTGTTCGTAAAAGTATAGCTCGGTGTCCGTTCACGGACGCGGCACACGCTTGTCTTGCACTACCGGCTGTCTAATTAATCGGTGACGCATGGATATACGCGCTGCAATCACGCCTCAAGTCGATGACAACGGAAAAATCGAACTCTCCGTAGCGATTACGTACGACGATCTGTTGGACAAGCTAGGAGAGTTGTCAGCCGAGTTCGCCGATCTCGATTACATGGTACGGCTTCTCAAGCACAATCAGACTGACGTTGCGGGGCTGGATACGTTATTACGAGAAGCGGGTGGCTATATCAAGAACATTGGCGACAAACTCATTTCACTGAAAACGACACCGCTCGAGTAGGCACCGGCACACGCGGTAGCGCTCCTTTTTTTCTCTTTGTTGTGTTGAGCCAACGCTGTGATCGTGAGCAGGGCGATTTGCCGCCACTACGATCAAGCTCTAACGTCTCGAATCACAGGACGAAGGCGCGCCGAAAACCTTTATATCCCGTCGAAGAACATATTGGCGGAGAATTCTCATGATTAGCAAAGATCACGTCGTGGAAGTGCTCAACGAATACGACAAACGGAGCATCACAATCGGCGTGCTAGGCTCTCACTCAGCTTTAGATGTCTGTGACGGTGCCCACGATGAGGGGTTGCCTAACATTGTCGTCTGTCAGAAAGGGCGAGACGCGCTCTACACGAACTATTTCAAGGCTAGGGAAACAAACGGACTCCGGAAAGGCATCGTTGATGAGACTCTCGTCCTGAACAGGTTTGACGAGATCTTAGCAGAGGACATTCAGCAAGAGCTCATTCAGAAGAACACGCTGTTCATCCCGAATCGATCCTTCGTTGTCTATAGCGGCGTGCGTCGCGTGGAAAATGAGTTTGTGTTGCCGCTTGTCGGCACGCGTGACATGCTAAAAATTGAAAACAGAGAGACAGAAAAAGAGAACTACTATTGGGTGAGTCAGCAAGCAGGTATCCCCATTCCGAAGCAATACAAGAGCAAAGATGAGATAGACACGCTCGTTATGGTCAAGCTTCACCACAAGCACATGACGCTCGAGCGGGGGTTCTTCACCGCTGCTTCTCCTGAGGAGTTCGATGAGAAAGCTGAGCGCCTTTTCGAGCGAGAGGTGATCACCGCTGATGCCCTCACCGACGCGCGGATTGAGCAGTACATCATCGGTCCCGTCTTTAACTTCAACTTTTTTTACTCTCCACTCGACGATGAAATCGAGCTGCTTGGCATTGATTTTAGGTTCGAGAGCAACCTTGACGGACTAGTGCGCATCCCGGCTGAGCAGCAGCTGGAGCTTCCGCGAAAGTACCGTGATCCCTTGATGATCATCGTAGGCCACGCGAACGCGTCGCTGAGAGAATCATTGCTCGAGCGAGTCTACTTGATGGCCGAGCGATTCGTCGACTTTTCCAAACGACGCTACAGTGCGCCGATCATTGGGCCGTTCTGTCTCCAGACTATCGCGGACCAAAACATGGATTTCTACGTTTATGATATCGCGACCCGCATCGGCGGCGGAACGAATGTGCACACAAGCGTCGGCGCGCCGTACGGCAACTCGCTGTTCAGAACAAGGATGAGCTCGGGAAGAAGGCTCGCGCTTGAGATCAAACGAGCAGCTGCGCTTGACCAACTGGATAAGATAGTGACTTAACATGAAACGACGTGGATCTGAATACGATACGCAATGGGACGTTGTGATCATAGGCGCCGGGCCAGCGGGCATGTGTGCTGCAAATGAACTGGCGGACCGGGATATACGGGTGTTAGTCGTTGATCGAGGGCGCGATATCAAGGAGCGCAGATGCCCGATGGAAGACGTCGGCAAATGTGCGGAGTGCAAGAATTGTGACATTATGTGCGGCGTTGGCGGCGCCGGCACGTTCTCCGATGGCACTCTCAATCTTCGCCCTGACATCGGTGGCGATCTCGCGCTATTGACCGGGGGGGATGACGCTTACGCGTGGGATCTCGTGGACTACGTGGATGAGCTGTTCCTAAAGTACGGTGCCCCTGAAAAGCTGCACAACGCAGAAGGTGTCGAGGTCGAAAAGCTGAAACGCAGCGCCGCTTCCGTTGGCGTGCATTTTATCGAGATTCCGCAGCGGCATATGGGGTCGGATAATGCCCCGCACATTATCGAGAATTTTGAAAACGACTTAAAATCGCGCGGCATCGTCTTCCGGGTTAATGCTGAAGTGCACGACCTGCTCATCGAGGACGGCACGTGCAAGGGGGTGCTGTTAAAGCACGGGGAGAAGCTCCTATCGCGATTCACCTTGCTCTGCCCTGGGCGAATAGGAGGCGAATGGGTCAATACGCTGGTCAAACGCCACGGTATCAACGCGAAGCACGGAGCGATCGACATAGGAGTCCGAGTTGAGGTGCCGTCGATCATTATGGATCCGATCACCCAAATCAACCACGATCCAAAATTCCACATTCGTACGAAGCGCTACGACGATTTCGTGCGCACGTTCTGCACGAACGAGCACGGATTTGTCGTAAAGGAGCGTTATGAAGGCTTCATAGGCACCAACGGACACTCCCTCAAGACTAAGCAATCTGAAAACACCAATTTCGCGTTCTTGGTGCGGACAGAGCTCACTGAGCCGCTCGAGGACACCATACGATATGGCAAGTCGGTCTCAAAGCTTGCAACGACGATAGGCGGCGGTAAACCGATCCTGCAGCGAATGGGCGATTTGCGTCGCGGACAGCGCTCCACGTGGAGCCGGATACAAAGGAATCCTGTGAAGAATACGCTCGAAGACGTGACGCCAGGTGACATTTCCATGGCGATGCCCCATCGTATCATAATGGACATTATCGAGGGACTTGAAAAGCTAAATGAAGTTATACCTGGTGTCGCTGCGGATTCGACTCTCCTCTATGCGCCTGAAGTGAAGTTTTATGCAATGGAGCTACAGGTGTCCAAGGAGTTAGCGACGAGTGTACAAGGCCTCTGCGCCGCCGGAGACGGCACCGGACTATCACGCGATATTATTAACGCGGCCGCGACAGGCGTTATAGCAGGCCGCGGGATCCTTAAAGAGTTAGAGAAATCTGTGAACAAACAGCAACGAAAGAGCGGTTGAAGCCCAGACGAGCCAGCAGATGCACACGAGCAGCGAGGTTATCGACGTAAAGGAGGTTGCCAACAGTTACGATCTGGATCAGATCACCATCGCAACCTTATGCTCTCACACGAGCCTGCAGATTTTCCATGGAGCGCGCCAAGAAGGGTTCAATACGCTCGGCATTGCGGTCGGAAGAGTACCGAGGTACTATGACGCCTACCCCAGGGCAAGCCCCGACGATTTCCTCGTCGTGCGCGCCTACCATGATGTTCTGAAACAAACCAGTCAACTGATCGAAAGGAACGTCATACTCGTACCTCACGGTTCGCTCGTGGAGTATCTCGGAGCTGACAACTTCTTACGCGTGGGGGTGCCCACGTTCGGCAACCGTCGCGTGCTACAATGGGAGTCAGATCGGACGAAAAGCAGGCAGTGGCTAGAAGAGGCGGGCGTATCGATGCCGCGTGAAATACGTGATCCCCGAGATATTCGCTCGCCGGTGATCGTGAAGTACTACGGAGCCAAGGGTGGTCAGGGCTCGTTTGTGGCGGAAGATTACGACTCGTTCATAGCCAGCATACAGCCAGATGTGGACTTCACAATACAGGAGTTGATTCTCGGCACGCGATTCTACTTCCACTACTTCTACTCGCCTGTAACGATGTCAGGGTACCGGCTAAGCAAGGGATCCCTCGAAATGCTCGGGATTGACCGCCGACTGGAGGCAAACGTCGATGAGATCTATAGGGCGGGGCGCGTCGATATAGATCCTACCTTCGTTGTTACCGGCAACAGCCCAGTTGTCTTACGAGAGAAGCTGTTAGAAGCCGTCTTCGATATGGGGGGGCGCGTCGTGGAAAAATCGATAGAGCTATTCGGTGGCATGATCGGACCGTTTTGTCTCGAAACGGTGCTCACCGATCAGCTTCAGTTCAGGGTATTCGAGGTGTCTGCACGGCTTGTGGCCGGTACAAATCTGTATCCGATGGGCTCCCCATACTCCGACTATGTCTATGACAATATGTCGTGCGGCAGAAGAATCGCCCGCGAAATTAAGAGTGCCTCAGACTCACATCAGCTTAGTGAAGTGCTGAGTTGAGTCGGTTCTCTTGACTTGTTCGCATCTGCCAGGCGTTGTAGAATTGCACCGTTAGCTAACACTGCGACGTACGACAGTGGCACAACGACGTGCACCCTTCCAAGAAAGAATAAATGGGAGACGTAGCAGCGCTCCACGGTTCCCGAAGGCTCTCGCACTTCAGTACAACATGAAACGTTGACGGGCTTATCTTCCGTGTTCGGGATGGGTACGGGAGTTTCCCCGCCGCTATGGCCGCTACGTCAAGCCAAGGTCCGGATTTGAACCGGAGTATAGCCGCTCTGCAGGCGGCCGCGTAACCGCTCCGCCACCTTGGCGCAGGACGGCCGTAAACGGCCGCGTAAATAAAAGTGCGCGTTCCATAATGGCCCCTTGCTCAGATGGGGCCCCCAAAGGGTCCGGTATACGCCTAGCTAATGCGAAGATGTGGCTCGGACGTTAGTAGCCGCGGACTGAACACCTCGTTGCCTTGGTGCGTACATCCCGACTCTATCAAACCGGTCTTTTACCGATGTCCTTGAGATGTCTCTTTTCGGGGGTGGTTTCGAGCTTAGATGCATTCAGCTCTTATCCACTATAGCGTAGCTGCTCGGCACTGCCTTGCCAGACAACCGATAGACCAGAGGCTACGTTGGCTAGTTCCTCTCGTACTATAGCCAACTTCCCCTCAGACCTCAAAACACCCCTGACAGATAGTAACCGACCTGTCTCACGACGGTCTAAACCCAGCTCACGATCTCCTTTAATAGGCGAACAACCTCACCCTTGGCCGCTTCTGCACGGCCAGGATGGAAAGAACCG
>Ga0187780_10000134_pt1 | contig 59139 bp, 51 predicted proteins | sample 1015_Q2_SP10_20__FD_132429 | JGI IMG/M metagenome (GOLD analysis project Ga0187780, IMG submission 132429) | Tropical peat soil microbial communities from peatlands in Department of Meta, Colombia - 1015_Q2_SP10_20_MG | ecosystem: Environmental > Terrestrial > Soil > Wetlands > Peat | place...
AAGCGCCCCAAGAGTCGAAGCCGGCCAGCAACTAACTGCCGTATTTGCTCTCCAGGTATTTCGCCAGCTCGTTTTCGAGATCCGCATAACTGGAATGGAGGATGACGCGCAGGGCAGCCTCGGTAGAACTCCCTTCGCCGAGCTTTTGCAGAACCCGCTGCAAATCGCTCATCCCATACGTTTCGGTGATGTATTGCGTCACCGCCAAAGATTCTGCGTATGCCAAGGTCGCCTGTGCAGTAGAGAAATTCACGAAAGTACCTTCCATGGCATTCAGAGGAATCTGCCGCTGGGATCGATAAAGCTCGGCCAAACGGCTTCCATTCGTGAGCAGCTTGGGTTCGACAAGCTGAGCAATTCCTTCGTTCAGCCACTGAGGGCACCGTCCAACTGAAAGTTGGTTGATAAAAGAGTGCGCCAGCTCATGCTTCAGGACCCGAGCCAACTCCGGCGTAATGGAGGTTACGCCTTGAACCGGAATACGCAGCTTCCCATCGTTGATGGCCCCGCTCCACGACGGCGCCTGGGTAACGTCAAAGAATGTCTGTTTAGTGTAGAGCACAACCCCGATGCTGCTGCGTGGCTCGATCCCCAGCTCACGGACGAGATCGTCATACTCCGAGTCAAGCGTTGCCAGCAACTGACTGCGCAATGACTCTGAGGTTTGTTCGCCTTCGTAATGCAAGGTGAAGTGAGTGCTTTCCCGTTCGGAATAGCCTGCCTGCACCGTCGCATCACGTTCCGCCTTTGCGAGATAACTTTGCACCGCCGGATCTGGACGAAGCTCAAGGGACCGTTTCCAGGTGCGGATCGCTTCCTGATCTCGATCGGCGGCATACTGGACGAAACCGAGGACAGTCAGACTATCCGGCGAATTCGGCGAAGACCGAACCGCGCGTTCGGCGTAAGGCAGCGCTTCAGAAGCATGTCCAGTTTTCGCCAGCAACACAGCGTAGTAGTTCAAGGCACTGGGATTGTCCGCATCAAAGCGGAGCGCATTGTCAAGGAATGAACGAGCCCTGGAAAAATTGCCACGGTCAAACTCATACTTGCCGGCAAGAAAGTACGCTGCCGCAGCAGTGGCCGCGTCTCCGGATTGCTCCAGGCTGGATAATTCACCCTCGTCGACCTGACCATCATGAACAATCTTTTTCAGCGCTGGGGAATCTTGATTCGCCTTGACGGCAGGAGCAAAAACGGGCAAATCGCGTGAGCCCGTTGATGCGCTTCCACCCGCCTGCGGAGAGATGCCTCCTGCCTCAACCCGCTCCACCAATGATTTTGGGATGGAGTAGCTGTCGTCGCCGATCTCATATTCGACCTGCGCACCGTTTTCGCGAACGTGTTCCGCCCAAATGGTACGGCCATTCTTGAGATGAATTATCTCGGCTGAGAGCCCAACATAACCAAGGCCTAGTCCGGCGGATAATAGAAGCAAGGTGGCAGAACGACGCATTTAGGCGCATTCTAGAAGGCGAGGGACCGCAAACGTAGGTGACTGTAGTAATGCCGATCTGGTTCCGCGTTTTCCCATTGGCGCTCTGCCTCTTGTCAGCGACAGCCTCACTGGTTGCCGTCGGACAGGAGAATTCAAACCAGCAGCCGGACTCGTCTATTCGCATCCTCGGCCCGACGCCTCCATTGCATATGGACCCCGCGAAGGCCCTCTTCTTGCAGCTTGAAAATGTCGGCCTCGATCCCGCACGTGTCTATCATGTTCGCGACGTGGCTCTCGATCGCGCCGCCTTTCACATCTCGCTTGAGGACGGTGTGATTGGATTCACATCTGACGTGGCGGGAAAAGTGACGGGGGCGTTCTTCGAAGGAGAAGGCGAGATTCTTCTGACGCCGCCAAATCAGGTGGAACGTGCTTCGATGATGTTGCAAACCGGGGCCGCTATCCTGGAGGAAAGGTTTGCCACTGCCTACTTCCGCTTCAACGATGACACTTTTGCCGAACTGCAGCCGCTGCTCACGTCGGCGGACAACTCCCATGAATTTGTTTCGCACTGGGACGGCGCCGCCCGCAACCTGGCGTCGGGCGATGCATTGCGATTGTTCATGACATTCTCAAAATCCCTTCCATCCTTAGAAGAAACCGGCAATATAGCGTCCAGGTCTCCTCGAGCTGATGATCGGTTCCTGCATGCCCTTTTGCAGGGAGAAACAAAAGGCACGTTTGATGTCTACTTTGACTCAGATTCCCCGGAACAAGTATGGGCAGCACAATCGCGAACGGTTGATGGAACAAATTATTACGATGTGTGGACTTCCTTTTCGTTTCTGCCGAAAACGAAGCATTCAGGCGGCGCAAACGCTATTGCCACAGAGGAAGGGCAACAAAGCGCTCTCGACATTTCGTCCTGCAGGATCAGGGCTGAGATTAATCCGCCGACCAGTATCGAAGCTGATGCTTTGCTGGATCTCCTGGTTCGTCAAGGAGGCCAGCGCGCGGTTCTCTTTGAACTCGCCCGTACCCTCGTGATCAGGAAAGTGGAGGCCGACGGTCAGGCGGTCCAGTTCATTCACAACCCCTCGATTGAGGGCACGCAACTCGCCCGCCGCGGTAATGATCTGGTAGCGGTCGTATTTCCTGCGCCCGTCCGGGCTGGGCAGAAAATAAAGTTGAGATTTGTTTACGGTGGTGAAGTTTTGTCGGAGGCGGGCCCAGGATTGCTCTACGTGGGTGCGCGAGGGACCTGGTACCCGAACCGGGGCCTCACTATGACCAATTTTGACCTGGAGTTCCATTACCCACCGGGCTGGACGTTGGTAGCGACTGGCAAGAAAGTCGATCTAAATCAGCAGACGGACTCCCCCGGATCTGGCACTCCCCAGAATTCTGGCGAACAAGCAAGCCGCTGGATATCGGAACGTCCCATTCCTTTCGCAGGGTTTAACCTCGGAAAATACCGGCGGGCCGCCGCGCACGCCGGTACTGTCACGGTGGAAGCTTATGGAACCGCAGCTGTGGAGAGAGGTTTTCCCCAGGCCGAAAGCCAGCCAACCGCGATTGGACCCCCGCCGATCATTGGCAGAGAAGCCCCACCACTAGAAATCTCCGCCTTTCCACCCTCCCCAGCCCACAACGTGGAAATGGTGGCGGGGGTGGCGGCTCACGCGGTTGATTTCTACGCTCGGAGCTTCGGCCCGTACCCTTATGGTGAACTCGCCCTCACCCAGATGCCGGGCACGGTTAGCCAGGGGTGGCCTGGCTTGGTCTTCCTTTCCAGTTTCTCCTTCCTGACGGCAGAACAAAGATCCGCATTGCACATGGATGCGGTTGAAAAGACCCTGATATCAACGGTGATCGCCCACGAAACCGCTCACCAGTGGTGGGGAGACCTGGTCACGTGGGATGGTTATCGTGACCAGTGGATCTCTGAAGGGCTGGCCAACTATAGCTCGATGATGTTGCTCCAGAACGAGAGCCCCCGCGATTTTCGCGCGGTGATGGAGAAATATCGGAACGATCTGCTGCAGAAGACCAAATCTGGTGTCCCGCTCATGGAAGATGGCCCAGTGACTCTCGGCAATCGCCTCTCTTGTTCTCAGTTTCCCCAGGGATACGAGGCCATCAGCTATGGACGCGGCACGTGGCTGTTTCATATGTTGCGAACGATGATGCGCGACGCAGAGCGAGCCAGCGAAAGACGGGACCTCGAACGACCTGACAGCGAGAACGAACCTTTTTTGCGCGCGTTGCAGCATATTAGAGAGCGCTATGAAGGCAGGCCAATCACGACTCGGGAGATGCTGCAGGTGTTTCAGGAAGATCTGCCACGTTCGTTATGGTATGAGGGACGGAAGTCACTCGACTGGTTTTACGATGGGTGGGTGAATGGGACTGCAGTCCCGCATTTTGAACTTCGAGGAGTGAAGTTCACCGAAAAGGGCGGCCAGACCATTGTCAGCGCTACGATTCTGCAGCGAGATGCGCCGAAGGATCTAGTTACGCCAGTGCCAGTGTATGCTTCGCGAGGAGGCAAGTTAATCCTTCTAGGACGTATTTTTGCGGACGGTCCCGAAACCCCATTCCACTTTGGCGTTCCGTCGGGCACGAGGAAAATTGTTGTGGATCCAAACGAAACGCTGCTGGCACGAACTCGATGAACATCACTTACGCCGCGGCCACCTTCGTTATTCAGGGTCGTGAATGAGACCCAATACTTACATTCTCGGAATTGAAACCTCCTGCGATGAAACCGCAGCCGCGGTGGTGCGCTCGGGAGAACAGATCGTTTCAAACGTGGTTTTCTCGCAGATTGCAACCCATCAGCCATATGGCGGCGTCGTGCCTGAACTCGCTTCTCGTGAGCATCTCCGTGCGATCGTACCAGTGGTACGCAAGGCGCTTGTCGATGCTGGGCAGACTTACGAATCCGTTGATGCTTTGGCCGTGACGCAGGGGCCGGGTCTGGCGGGTGCGTTGTTAGTGGGGATCAGCTACGCGAAAGCTCTGGCATTTGCGCTGGACAAGCCGTTGATTGCGGTCAACCATCTGGAAGGCCACATTCATGCCGTGCTTCTCGAAGAACGCCAGAAAGGAAATCGCGAGCTGGATTTTCCGGTGCTGGCTCTAGTGGTGTCAGGCGGCCATACGCATCTGTACCTTGCTGAGCAGAAGGAACAGGGCTGGGTGTATCAGATTATCGGTCATACTCGGGATGACGCCGCCGGAGAAGCCTTCGATAAAGTTGCCAAGCTCCTCGGACTGGGATATCCGGGCGGGCCAATCATCGACAAACTATCGGTTCATGGGAATCCCAAGGCTGTAAGCTTCGTGCCTTCGCAGATCAAGCATCGGGACCGTAAGGAAGCACGGGACTCGAGAGAGGAGGGACCACGTTTTGATTTTTCATATAGCGGAATAAAGACTGCTGTTCTGCGCTATGTGGAGACCCACAACCTGCAAGATTCGATTGAGGCTCGCCGGCGAAACCTTGCAGGAAACTGGCGGCCCAAACTGGAAGACTTTCTGGCGAACAGCGATCAGCAAACACTCGATTTAGTTGCCTCCTTCCAGCGAGGGATGGTTGAAGACCTGATCGAAAAGACACTTGCAGCGGCCCGTGCGTATGATGTTTCAACGCTGTTCATCACCGGCGGTGTCGCCGCCAACGATGAATTACGGCAGCGCTTTGAGAGGGATGCGACCATGGAGGGACTACGAGTGTTTTTCCCTTCGCGACCACTCTCTACTGACAACGCTGCGATGATCGCGGCTGCGGCTTATCCCAAGTATCTGGCTCGTGAGTTTGCACCTTTGGAGTTTTCTGCAGAGGCGGGACTGGCTCTCAGATAACCTCCGGTCGCACGGGAACAGCAAAGTTTTACTTACCGGCGGTGTTCCGCTTTGCCTTGGAGCCGAGAAGCGATTTAAGGGCCTTCGCCAGCTGGGTTTCGATATCGATGTCTTTGAAGATCGTGAAGTCGGCGCGCTTCTCGGTCTGATCGAAGCCGCTTTGTTTGCCGGCGACAATAATGATGGGGATATTTTCTGTGGCGGGCAGTTGTTTCAGCGCCGTGATCAATTCGCTGCCGCCCATCTTCGGCATCTGCATGTCCGTGACAACCAGGGTCGGACTCAGTCCTTGAAGCTTTTCCAGAGCTTCGCATCCGTTCGTGGCACACTCCACCGTGAAGCCACGTTCCTCCAGGAAACGGCAAACCGTGTGCCGAATTAGCATGGAATCATCTACAACCAGAGCGGTGAGCGACATAGCCGTTTGTGCCAGCCTTATCGACGGCTGACAAAACTCATAACAAGTATGCTACGGGGACAGACCGTCGGGGAACGTTACTATCGTCACTAACAATGCTGCGCATAGCCTTTGCGGCAAGGTGCGTACGACCGCAAACCAGGCCGTGAAAATAGTCGTCATGACTCATTGTTGAGCTTGGTTTCCTCGATATTCATATCCTTGAATTCGCTGGATTCGAATATCTCACCACATTCGAGGCATTCGACGAACTCGGAATCTTCATCGCGGGATACGATCTGTACACGAGGGTGCTTACACTGATTCATTTCACTTCTCTTCTCGGGAATCTGCGACGGCGGGATTGGACTCATAAACCCGGACGCTTAAGCGGCGCGCACTGGGCGACATGGGAAGTCGGAAATTGCGGGTATTTTAGCCTCACTGATTAGCTTGTCAAGTCCTCCAGTCAGTAATTAATTAGGGAACATTAGATGCTACGGTTTCTAATCACAGACATTCTCCTGAAGCCATCCTCAAAACGCTGGGGAAGAGATGCGCTTCGTAAGTCTAACCCGCTTACATTGAGTAACTTGTAGCCAGCGAACGTGCTCTCCGCACTTCGTCAATCCGATGCTGCATTGAGCGTCACCAGTGCTTAATGTCCCAGGCCGGACTTACAATGCTTTGTATTCGCCTCGAGCGTTTGGGCGAACGCAACCAGGGTTCAGGAGAACAATCATGAGCGCAAGCACGGTTGGCCAAATTCAGGACAGCGAACTGAGGCAAAACCAAGTGAAGCTGCCCGTCTATATGGACAACCACGCAACCACGCCGGTTGATCCGCGTGTACTTGAGGAGATGTTGCCCTTTCTTAGGGAAAGATTCGGCAATGCCGCCAGCCGCAGTCATTCCTTTGGATGGGCAGCGGCCGAGGCGGTTGAACGTGCCCGCGCGCAGGTCGCAAAACTTATCGGTGCGGAGCCCGAAGATATTGTCTTTACCTCAGGAGCTACAGAAAGTGACAATCTGGCAATTAAGGGCATCGCCGAGATGTACCGCCAGAAGGGCAACCACATCATCACGGCTGTGACTGAGCACAAAGCCGTTCTCGACAGCTGTAAGCATCTCGAGAAGTACGGATATTCGGTGACGTATCTGCCCGTCCATAAGGACGGTCTGGTTGATCTCGAAGACCTCAGCCGCGCCATTAGCGAAAAGACGATCCTCGTCAGCATCATGGCTGCGAACAATGAGATCGGCGTGCTCCAGCCAATAGCCCAAATCGGAAAAATGTGTTACGAGCACGGCGTGGTTTTTCATACCGATGCTGCCCAGGCGGTCGCAAAAATTCCGATTGATGTAAACAAGCAGAGCATCGACCTGATGTCCATTGCCGGCCACAAAATCTACGGACCCAAAGGTGTCGGTGTTTTATACGTACGTCGTAAGGACCCCGAGGTGCGCCTCGCAGCGCTTATCGATGGAGGCGGGCACGAACACGGGATGCGCTCCGGAACGTTGAATGTTCCCGGGATTGTGGGACTCGGCAAAGCTTGTGCCATTGCTTCCGAAGAGATGCCGAAGGAAGCTTGCCATCTCGCAGGTCTTCGTAACCGGCTTCGCGACAAGATTATGGCCGGGATTGACCGGGTCTACCTCAACGGCTCGATGGATCATCGTCTCCCTGGAAATCTCAACCTGAGCTTCGATGCGGTGGACGCCGAGTCGCTGATGTTGGGTCTCGAGGGCATCGCAGTTTCCAGCGGCTCAGCATGCACTTCCGCGAAAATCGATCCGTCATACGTGTTGAAGGCATTAGGTTGCGAGGATGACTTGGCGACCAGTTCGATTCGCTTCGGTCTTGGCCGCTTTACGACTGAGTCCGAAGTGGACTATGTGGCTGATCGCGTGGTACAGACGGTGCGGCAACTTCGCGAACTTTCCTAGAACGCATCAAGGCCATGCTTCGCCAGCATGGCCCTGAATCGCCTACTTGACTACCTCGTCCTGTGTGGCAGGAGATGCCGAGCTCGTTGCCACTTGCGGACTGGCTTCGGGATTGATCTTGACGGTCGCCAGGATCGTTTCAAGACGCCGGAAGACTTTCTCTCGATTTACCGGCATGCTCTCGTCGTTGCTGTCGTTCGCCGTCGACAGTCCCAAAGCGAATTCATAGCAAGCTCCGTTCTGGAACAGGTGATAGTACTTCGTATCCTCCTGTTTCGAATCGTCGCCGGAAGTATTCTCGACTTCCTGCAACTCCAACCCGCCAAGCGCTAGTCTCGAAGGCTGAACCACATCCTTGTCGGAGGCCTCCGGCGTAGCAAACTGATTGCACTCGGCTTCGCTCAAGTTCTTGTTGACGTTGACCAGGAAGAAGGCCGAGGTAAGGTCCGTGTCAGGAAAGAAGCTCTTCGGCATGTCAACCGATACTGCAGCTTCACCGCCAGGCTGAACGAAGTTCATCGGCGCCGACGCGGAATCGATGCCATCAGCTCGCTTCACAGAGTATTGCCACGGATATCGGAAAGAGAGTCCGTAGGCTTGGTCGTTGTACTTCAACGTGGACGGCCGTTTCTTCGCGACTTTCTTCACTGCCGGAGCCGTTACCGACGTTGTTGAGGCTGCTGGAGTCGGAATGACCGGCTGACTCAACGTCATCCGGTTTGTAGAAGTTTGAGTTTCGCTGGCGGAAGGCTTGCTCTCTTTATTAGAGCATGCAACCGTGAGCAATGAGCCTGCGAGCAGGCCGGAGATCACCGCGACTCCGACGGGCCTGCGGATGAACCCTGCAGTGTTGGTAAGTCGTCCTACTGATTTAAAGCATTCGAGTTTTTTCATGTTGTCACCTCCTGCTGCACTTGCAGCTGTCGGCCTTCTTGCACGGAAGGCGCCGGAATCGAATCGCTTGATTTGTCGTGACTTAATATCGAGCCCCGTGGTTTGCCATGTGTCTGTCCGGACACGGTGTAGCCGAGCGGACACGGTTTCATTCCGACGGAGTCCGCTAACCAGTGCCTGGTCAGTCGCTTTGCTTTGGTCACCCGCCTGCCATCTCTTTGAGCGCATCACCTGAACGGGCCGCGGAGGTAACCCATGGAAGCACTAATCAATTTCGTGACAGTGGTGGCGGGAATGAGTCTTTCACTCTCCATCGGACTACTGATGGAAGAACTGATTTTCGGAAAGGTGTTCTGCCCATTGTTTGCCCGCCAGGCAGCGCGGCTCAAATCCGGGCAGAAAAGCTAAAGCGCAAATAGGAGGCAACTATGCTGGCACTGAAAAATGTTTTGTTGTGGGGTGGAATCGCGATGATGGTAACCGCCGCAGGCATTCTTCTTTATGATCTGCGCCGGAAGTGGCAGTACAGCTTGGAAGTGGCTTCGGAAACGCAAGCGAATCCCGTGCCGATGCCGAGCGTCCGGTGGCGAATATCTCTGGCGCTCGTCCTCCTCGCGTGGGGCCCGATGCTGCTGGCGTTGGGCATCGCGGTTGTGCCCAGCGGTATGGCGGGTGTTCTGATCAGTCAAACTGAGGGCGCTCCTGCGGGTCTGCTCAGTCCAGGGGCCCATCTCATCGTTCCTTTTGCCGAAAGTATCGTATTGTTCGATACGCGTGATCAATTGTTCAACACCGGTGCTACAGAAGATGGAAGCAGTGGCCAATCGAAAAAGTTCGAACCGCTGAACGTTCAAGCGAAGGAAGGGCTGACACTCGGCTTGGCGATCACGGTTCGCTACCGGTTGGATAGCAAGCGGCTCGGATACATTCAAGCCAATCTGCCTCTGCCGGTGGAAAAGGAAATTGTTCCGCCTGCAGTGGCCAGCGCCTGGCGGGAACTCGTGCCCAACTACACTGTCCGGGATGTCTTCGCCACAAAGCGCGAAGAGGTTCGGAGAAAAGCTGCGGACACAATCACCCAAAAGCTGGCCGCCGATGGGATCATCGTCAAGGAAGTGATGCTACGCGACATTCAACTTCCGCCGGAATATGCCAAAGGGCTTGAGGATCTGCTGCTCAAGGAGCAGGAGAACGATCAGATGGGAGTCCAGACCGAGATCCAGGCCAAGCAGGTGAAAATTTCGGAGCTTGAAGCCGAAGCGGTGAAGGCGCAGCAAGTGAAACAGGCTGAGGGACAGGCGCAGGTGCGCGTACTGCAAGCCAAGGCCGAATCCGATGCCATGCAATACACGCTACCTTTAAAGCAGAAGCAAATCGAACAATCCAAGCTTGAGGCCGAGGCACGCAAAGAGGCAACCGTCAAGAACGCCGAAGCTGAAGCGGAGGCCAAGGTAATCGACAGCAAGGCCGAAACAGAGCGGCGCAAGCTCTTGGCAACGGCGGAAGCTGAGCGGATCCGCGTGACTGCGGCGGCTGACGCCGAACGAATGGAAAAAGAAGGAGTGATCCTCAAACAGAATCCGCTCCTGATCAACAAAATCGTCGCCGAGCGCCTTTCGGACAAGTTGCAGATCATGATGGTACCTGCCGATGGGAAATTCTTCTTCGCAAACGACGTGCTGCGCAGCATGAATATGGCGAATCGTGGCAGCCAGGCTGAAGAAGCAGAACCGAAGTAAATGACTAGCCGGCTGAGAACTGAATTAGTGAACGAGTCATGCGAAGGATCAATCGCAATCCGGTTTATAATGCGCGCAATCCAGCGATGCATATTTCGGTTGGGATCACGCGGGCGAGTTGTCTCCTGTGGATGTTGCTTCAGGCGGGTATCGCTCTCGCCGCGGACTGGCAAATACCTGCTGGTCAACTAGCCCAAAGAATCACCGGTATCACCGGCCCTGGCACCGTCGCAGTAACGGTCGTGAGCCGCTCCTCTCTCAGCGAAAGCGATGTGCAGGACATTCGCCGCAAGCTTGTCACTGAACTTGCAGCTTACGGCGTGCAGAGCGCCGCTTTCGACCAAGCGGCGGCCTCCGTACAAGTCACGCTTTCTGAAAACCTGGGAAGCTATCTCTGGGTGGCAGAAATTCGCCAAGGGACCAGTGAACCAGTAGTCGTGATGATCTCCATGCCAGGAGAGATCGGGGGTGCGGCGGAAGGCTCTTCGATTCCGCTTAGCATCCGCCAAACGCTTCTCTTGAGCGCAGAAACTCCTATTCTCGATGCGACAATAATCGACGGCAACCCGTCCTACCTGGTAGTCCTGCAGCCGGAGAAAATCGGGCTCTATCGCATGCAGAATGGCAGTTGGCAACTGGAGCAATCTTTCGCGGTCGTGCACGTTCGGCCTTGGCCCCGCGATCTGCGAGGGCGGCTGATCCTGCGCAAAGATCATCTCTTCGATGCATACTTGCCGGGAGTTTATTGTCGTAGCGGCGTGGCCGCACCGCTGAACCTGACCTGCGATGACTCCGATGATCCATGGCCTTTGACCGGCAATCCGGGTGATCCGAGGGCTTTTTTTTCTGGCGCAAGGAATTTCTTCACTGGCGCACTTTCGCCGGGAGTTCAAAAGCAGACGAACGCTCCCGCTTTCTACTCAGCCGCGCCGTTACCGCGGGACAAGTACACACTCTGGGTTTTTGCTGGCGTAGACGGGCGGATTCATTTTTTGGATGGTGTTTCGAACCAAGTTCTGCCTCAATCGACCTGGGGAAGTGGGGTTGCCAGCGTACGGAGCGGTTGCGGGATGGGCTGGCAGATTCTGGCTGATTCAAATGAAGACGGCCCTACCGACGAGGTAAGAGCATTCGAGATCCTGGATCGGGAACCGGTGGCTGTAAGTGCACCATCTGAATTTCATGGGCCGCTTACGGCTCTCTGGTCTGATTCCTACTCTACCGCGATCACCGCCGTCTCCCACAACTCTGAAACAGGAAGATATGAAGCCTATAGGCTTTCCATTGATTGCCATCGGTAGTCTGTTGCTGGCCAGCGCAGCCGCGGCAGCCACTCGGCCACACTACGGTGGAACTCTGCACGTGCAGATAGAGAGTGGCATGCGTTCTCTCGATCCGGGAGATGGTTCCCAGTCTAACGGTGTCGCCGTGGGCAATGTTCTGGGTCTACTTTTCGACAATCTGGTTGTCCTTAATGATCGCGGCCAAGCACAACCGGCGTTGGCGCTATCGTGGCAAAGTGAGCCGGGAAATCAGCGTTGGCAATTTGTCCTGCGCCCGGGAGTCACGTTCTCGGATGGTACGCCCCTGACTCCGGAGCTTGTCGCAGCATCCTTGCTCAGGGCAAATCCGAACTGGAAAATCGCGCCGCAGGAAACCGCAGTTGTCATTCAGCTTGACGCGGCATCGGTCAGCCTGCCGGCCGAGATGGCCTTGGCGCGCAATAGGATTGCCAAGCTTGATTCTGGCAAGGCCCTGGGCACCGGCCCGTTCATTTCGACTGAATGGGATCCCGGCAAGAAGCTCGGGCTCACCGCGCGCGACGATTACTGGGCCGGGCGCCCATTTCTGGACTCGGTCATAATTGAAATGGGCAAGAACTTCCGTGATGAGACGATCGCGTATGACCTGGGCCAAGCACAGTTAATCGAAATTCCTTCCGAAGAGGCCCACCACGCGACAGAATCTCGGGAAATCCGTGCCTCGCGACCAGTCGAATTAGTCGCCCTGCTTTTTGCGAGCGAAGCCCAGTCGCCGGAGGAGGTAAAACAACGCCAGGCTCTTGCCCAGAGCATCGATCGCGATCAACTCAATCGTGTAGTACTGCAAAACAGCGGTGAAGCAGCCGGCGGATTGTTGCCGAACTGGCTCACCGGATACGAATTCTTGTTTCCGAGCGCCATGGATCTAACGCGGGCCCAGCAGTTGCGGGCCGAGGTGCCACAAGCGCGTTTGTGGAAGCTCGCTTTTGCGGCAGACGATACATTGGCGCGTCTGATTGCCGAGAGAATCGTGCTTAATGGGGGCGATGCGGGGCTTCGGTTACAACTGAGTAATCAAGGTGCTCCTGACATCCGTCTGGTGCGAGTCCCATTGGCGTCGCTCGACGGTTTTATTGCTCTGTCTCGAATGGCGAAATCACTCCAACTCCCTCCCCCGCGTTTTCTCGGTAACACTGCCGACGACCTTTATCATGCAGAAAACGCCATGCTGAACTCCCAACGGGTCATCCCTCTGTTGTACCTCCGGACCGCATGGGTGGTGTCTAAGACCCTAAGAAACTGGGAGGACGTCCCGGACGGTACCTGGCGATTGCCGGACGTTTGGGCCGCACCGGGCAAACCATGAAGTTTCGGCGTAAGCTTCTGGCGGTCTTCGCGCTGACAGTGCTCCTCTGCGCGGCGGCCGTGGCTTGGTTGATTGCTTATTTCGCCAGGCGTAATTTTGAAGACGCCAGTGAGCAACGCAGTACGGCCTTGATCGTGCGAGTCGACCGGGAGTTCAACCAAAGGAAAGCCGCTGTCCTGCGTCGCGTCGAGAATATCGCGGCAACCCCCACCGCGCTACGCATGGCTGTCTCGCTAAATAGTGGCCCAGTCGATTATGGCGAGTATCTGAACGAGGCCAGGAATCTTGCGGATGCGCAGCAACTAGACTTCCTCGATTTCGCCGACGATCAGGGGACGATTCTTTCTTCTGCGGAATTACCGGCCAAATTCGGATATAAGACGGTGCTGCCCGCTGGCGATCCGCTGGGAGTCTTCTTTCAGCAGGAAGACCTGCCAAATGGTTCAGTTCTTGGGCTCTGCGCCATGCGCAAAGTCACGGTTGCTGACAAGGCGTTGTTCGTGATCGGCGGTCAGCGCATCGACAGGAGTTTCGTTGCCGGTCTTGATATGCCTCCGGGCATGCGCGCCTTGCTGTATCAACCCCGAGGACCTGCGTCAGACGCGCCACAGCTGATCGACTCTTTTGGTTCAACTCCCCCCGCTGCTCCTCTATTGCCTCTAATCGAACAGGTTCGAAATGATACCGGACAGAACTCGGGCGTGGTTCGCTGGTCTACCGATCCCGCGGACGCCGAAATCGTCCGCGTCATACCGTTTTTCGGGATTGATCGAGACCTTCTTGGCGCACTACTTCTCACAGACTCGTTACGTCCATATTTGCAGTTGCGTCGCCAGATTGGTTCGACCGCCTTATTCATTGGAAGTGCAGGGATTCTGATAGCGATTGTGCTAAGCGGGTGGGCAGCAACAAGAATCACAAGACCAGTCGACCAGTTAGTCGCCGCAGCTCGAAAAGTAGCTGCCGGCGACTGGAGCACTCAGGTGCAGATCAGCTCCGCGGACGAACTTTCTGATCTGGCGCAATCCTTCAACGACATGACCCGGGAATTGCTGGATCAAAAGCAACGGCTGGTGCAGGCAGAGAGAGTTGCCGCATGGCGAGAGCTCGCGCGCAGACTGGCTCACGAGCTGAAAAATCCGCTGTTCCCCTTGCAACTGACCGTCGAGAATCTGGTGCGTGCCCGAGAGCAGAATCCCGAGCAGTTCGATGAAGTCTTTCGTGAGAGTTCGGCAACTTTGCTGACCGAGATCGCCAATCTCAAATCCATCGTCTCGCGTTTCAGTGAATTTTCCAAAATGCCGCCGCCACGCTTCCAGCGGGTGCAGGTCAATGACATTGCACAAGACAGCTTTCGCGTATTTCAGCCGCAGTTGACAGCGTCCGAGCGGGCGCCAATCCAGTCTCAACTGGGATTAGCCCAGTCAATCGATCCAATCGCCGGTGATCCAGAGCTGCTTCATCGCGCCTTTTGCAATCTGATTTCCAATGCAATTGACGCAATGCCGCACGGCGGTACCCTGAGTCTTCGCACCCTGCAGGAGGGCGAACACGTTGTGGTCGAGGTTGGGGACACGGGGTCAGGGCTGACGCCCGACGAGCGCGACCGTCTTTTCACTCCTTACTTCACTACCAAACCGCATGGCACCGGACTGGGGCTCGCTATCGTGCAATCGATCGTGAGCGATCATGGAGGCAGAATCTCTGTCGACAGCAAACAGGGCGGAGGTACTGTCTTTCGCATCGAGCTAGCGCGCAATTTTGATAAGCTCCAACCCAGCAATGGTTAACTACCGCGAAACCGCGAGGAGATGCGAGTGCCACAAAAAGCCTATCTGCTGATCGTGGACGACGAGCCCAATACCTTGGCCTCGCTCTCCCGTGCGTTCCGCCTCGCTGGTCACGAAGCGACCGTGTGTGACAGTGCGGCAAAAGCTATCCAGCTCGCCAAGAGGCAGAATTTCGATCTCATCTTTTCCGATGTCGTAATGCCCGGCAAAGACGGCCTCGCTCTGCTGGAGGAACTCAAGTCGCTGAACATAAACACTCCGATAGTGATGATGTCCGGCCAAGCGCATATCGAAATGGCTGTTCGTGCAACCCGGCTCGGGGCACTAGATTTCCTGGAGAAGCCGATCTCTACCGATCGGTTGCTGCTAACGATCGACAATGCGCTCAGGCTGCAACGATTGGAATGGGAAAACCGCAGCCTCAAGCAACGCCTCGGCAAGCACGAAATCATCTGGGTGAGCGAGATCATGCGGAAGGTGATGGCCCAAGTGGAGCGCGTGGCTGCGAGCGAGACGAGGGTCTGCATTCTGGGTGAAACCGGCACAGGAAAAGAACTCATTGCCCGAACCCTTCATGAGCGGAGCCCGCGCAGTGCTCACCCCTTCGTCACCTTGAATTGTGCTGCTGTTCCGGCGGAACTTATCGAATCAGAACTCTTTGGTCACGAAAAAGGTTCCTTCACAGGGGCGGCGGGGCGGCACATCGGAAAGTTCGAGCAGGCGGACGGTGGAATTCTCTTTTTGGACGAAATCGGAGACATGCCCCTGGCCATGCAAGCCAAACTTCTGCGGGTGTTGGAAGAAGGCGAGATCGAACGCATTGGTGGTGACGGCGCGATAGCGGTGAACGTCCGGGTTCTGGTGGCAACCCACCGTAACCTCGAGACTTTGGTTAGGGAGGGCAAATTTCGCCAGGATTTATTCCATCGCATCTACGTGTTCCCGCTAACCCTGCCGCCATTGCGTGAGCGGCGCGACGATATACCCCTTCTGGTCGACCATTTCGCTGGCCAGATCTGTGTTCAAAATAATTGGAAAGCAGTTTCATTCGCGCCTGAGGCCATGGGATTGCTGGTCCGATATTCCTGGCCAGGCAATGTTCGCGAGCTACGCAATGTAGTGGAGAGGTCGATGCTTCTGGCTGGCAACGATGAAGTAAACGCTGAGGCAGCCCGATCGGCGCTCCCGTCCAGGTCCGACAATCAGCCCGACGGTCTTTACTCAGGATCGCTAGCTGACCGTGTGCAGAGCTTCGAGCGTGACACCATCCTGGCTGAACTCAAGAGGCAGAATTATCACGTGACGAATACCGCGAGAGCTTTGGACCTCGAACGCAGTCATCTTTACAAGAAGGCCGAGCAACTCGGAATAGAAATCCAGAAACGGCGCGACGGCAATCCGCAGAGCTGAATTCCCTGGTGCCGGGAACCATTCGTGATTTTCTGTAAAGGCTTGGAACCTACCGTGTTAGCCTTGATAGACGAATCGTCATAAGTGACTACCCGAAATGTCTGGTGAATCCATCCCCGGGACGCCGCTAAGCTCCTCATCCACAGGCACTTCGAGGCCAGTCCCACAGTCAGAGAAAGCGCAACTTTCCGCCCCGGCAGGGGTTCATTCCAATGTGAGCAGCGTTGCCATCGACCGCGGGTTGCTCGCAATGTCGGGCGCAGTGCCGGATACTAAGGCGCGGTACGCCGACTCCCAAGCAGCGGAGGCCGGCAGTGATGCCGAAGTAATGCTGCGGGTCAAAGCTGGTGACGACTCCGCGTTTGCTTATCTGGTGCAGAAGTATCGGCGGGCGATGGTGGGTTTTATGTATCGTATGGCGCACAATCCCGCTGCTGCCGAGGATCTGGCGCAGGAGGTGTTTTTACGCGTCTACCGGTCGCGTGAGAATTACCAGCCGAGCGCAAAGTTCACTACCTGGTTGTATCGGATTGCTAGCAATCTGGCTGCGAACTACGCGCGCGATACGCGGCACGAACGGCCGGAAAACATGGTGAGCATCGATGAGAAGGATGACGACACCGGTTTAACCGTTGACGTACCCGATGGCTCCCTGACGGCAGAAGAGACGATCATGCGCCGGGAGCGGATGGCTGCTATTCGGGAAAAGGTCCGGCAGCTGCCTGAACGCCAACGGGTCGCCGTGATCATGCATAAATATCAGCAGATGGATTATCGGCAGATCGCGGAAGTTCTGAAGTTGAGCGAGTCCGCCACTAAGTCATTGCTGTTTCGCGCGTACGAAACTTTACGCGTTCAGCTGAAAGAGTTTATTTGAAGGTGCGGTATGAAATGTCAGGAAATTTGCGAACGAATGCCGGAACTGGCCGCCGGCCCCGACGCGGCCACGCCCGAAATTAACAATCATTTGAAGACTTGCGCCGCGTGCTCGGCCAAGCTGGCGGAGTTGCAACGCACGATGGCGCTGCTCGACGAGTGGCAGGTCCCAGAGCCTTCGCCTTACTTCGATGTGCGTCTGATGGCGCGTGTACGAGAGGAGCAAGCCAAGCCCACCGGTTGGCTGTTCTGGCTGCGGAAACCGGCTTTGGCCCTCACCTTAGCCGTCCTCATGGTGGCGAGCATTACTCTGTTTCGAACGGACGCAGGCTTCAGGAATCACGGCGAGTCGGGGACCGTGGCGATGGCGCCCCCGGGAACCGCCGTAGGAGATTTGCAGGCCCTGGATAAGAATGGAGAACTGTATTCGGATTTTGAGTTGCTGGATGACATGAGCGTCCAGCCTGATGTAAATGCGAATCCATAGTTGGCTGGCTTTGTGGTGGGCAGGGAAGGTGGAGGTGTTTCGTACTAGGTTCATGATCGGGTTTGCGGCGGCGGTTGTTGTGCTGGTGGGCAGTGCCTCAGCGGCACAGAACCGTCACGACGTACCTCGTCCGCAAGCAAAGGTAGGTGCGCAGGGTCAGATCGCGCGACCGCAGAATCAGGGACACGCCGGAGAATGGCTGCGCCAGCATCGCAATCTGCCCCCTGAGCAGCAGAGGAAAGCTCTCGAAAGCGATCCTCGTTTCCGTGCTCTCCCACCCCAGCGTCAGCAGCAATTGCAGAATGGTTTACAGCGGTTTAACAGCATGCCAGTGCAGCAGCAAGATCGCATGCTGCGGCGCATGGAAATCTGGGAGCATCTGACGCCTCAGCAGAAACAGCAGGCGCGACAACTGCACCAGCAGATGCAGCAGCTTCCACCCGACCGCCGTCAGGCGGTTCGGAACGCAGTGCAGTCATTGCGAGCGATGCCCCCGGAGGCGCGGCAGCGCACGATCGACTCGGACGCGTACAGGAGCCATTTCAGTCCGCAGGAACTCGAGATGCTTAATAACGCCTCGCGTCTGCCGCTTGCGCCCGCTGAACCGGGCGGCCCGCCAGAATAGCCGCTTTCAAAACCCTCTGCGCGCGTCTTCCTCACACATCGGAGCCCTGAACTGAGACAGGGTTTGGGTTTAGGATCGTCCCATGCCATCTGGAGCTCCATTACTGAAGCCCACGCGCGTTATTGTGTCCGCGCGCGGAGCTCAGAGGCTCAAAGACGGCCACGTGTGGGTCTACCGTTCTGATGTTATTTCGGCAGACGGAATTGCGCCTGCCTCGCTCGTCTGCGTTGTTGATGAGCGTGGCAGGGTTCTAGGCACAGCCTGGTATAGCAGCGCGTCGCAAATTACGATTCGCTTGCTATCACGCGATCCCATCGAAGATCTGGACGGCCTGCTTCGTCACAGGCTGCAGGATGCAATTGCTTATCGCGGGCTCGTGGTGCAGGACACCGATGCCTACCGGCTGGTTTTCAGCGAGGCAGATTTTCTTCCGGGCCTGATCCTCGACCGATACAACGACATACTTTCGTTACAGATCCTTACGCAGGCAACGGACACCGAATCGGTGCGCACAACGATTATTTCGGAACTTAACTCTCTAAATCCAGCGGCGATCGTTGAGCGGGTCGACTCCAAGATTCGCGAACTCGAGCAGCTTCCGGCACGCGCCTCTGGATTGCTACAGGGAGAGAAAACGACGACCGTTTTTACAATGAATGGAGTGAAGTTCCATTTCGACGCTCTCGGAGGCCAAAAGACAGGAGCTTTTCTCGATCAACGGGAAAACTATGCAGCCGCCGCGAAGTATGCCCGTGGCGAGGCTCTGGACGTTTTCTGCTACCAGGGAGGTTTTGCTTTGCACCTCGCCCCGCACTGTTCCAGTGTGACGGGAGTCGACAGTTCGCGCCCATCGCTCGAAATAGCCGACCGCAATGCGGCGCTAAACGGACGCGAAATTGAATGGGTCGATGCTAACGCCTTCGACTTGCTGCACGACTACTCTGCGGCTGGCCGGCAATACGACACCATGGTCCTTGATCCGCCGGCTTTCGCCAGAACGAGGAAGAATCTCGCCACTGCCCTCCGGGGATATAAAGAACTCAACCTGCGTGCGCTGAAGATGTTGCGTCCCGGCGGAATTCTGGTCAGTTGCTCCTGCTCGTACCACGTGGAGCAGAGCGAGTTCCTGGGAGTCATTCGCCAGGCAGGCCAAGATGCCCACAGGAATTTACGACTTCTGGAGAACCGCGGCCAGGCCAGGGATCATCCGATCCTACTAAATGTCCCAGAGACCGCATATCTAAAGTGCTCGATATTCCATGTAAGTAGATGAAAATGCGATTGATATATTAGTTGACAACAACACACTCATATTTTATGCTTCTTTCGCGCTAATTAAGGCATCCAACCCTAAGTGGAAGAAGCCCTTAACACTTTCTGAAGGAGGATTTGAAGATGACAGTACTGACCCGTTGGGACCCGTTCCGTGAGTTCAGTACCTTGCAGGATCGCATGAACCGCTTGTTCCGCGATTCGTTTAGCGAGGGCCGGGAAGAAGCCCTTGCCACTGGCGCATTCGCTCCGCCGGTTGACGTCTACGAGGATGAGCACCGCATCACGTTGAAGATCGAAGTGCCGGGAATCGATGAGAAAGATATCGATGTCCGGGTTGAGAACAACACATTAACCGTGCATGGCGAGAGGAAGTTCGAAAAGGAAGAGAAGGAAGAGAACTACCGCCGTGTGGAGCGCCAGTATGGCAGCTTCACCCGCAGTTTCACTCTCCCCAACACTGTGGATACCGACAGCGTCTCGGCTAACTACGAGAAGGGCGTGCTGAAGATCAAGCTGGCGAAGAAAGAGGAAGCCAAGCCGAAGCAGATCAAAGTCAATGTTGGCAGCGATCGCACCTTGGAAGGCAAGGGAGCCAAGAGCGCGGCGTAAGTTGAACACGGAGGACGGGCATTCTCGCCCGCCGAGTTTCAGACGGGAGGTGAATACCTCCCGTTTTTCTTTTATGATTCGGATCGTCCGACGAGGCAAAGTACGACTAAATGCTTAGTGGGTGAACCCGACTCAGTAGAACGATAATCAAGATACTTAGGATTAATTTATGGCAATTCGATGGGACAAGTTCACAGTCAAGGCGCAAGAAGCCGTTCAGCGGGCCAACGAACTCGCCTCAGAACACGGCAATGCCGAACTCATGCCGCTCCATATTCTGGCGGCGCTGGTCGAAGACATGGAAGGCATCGTCCCGCCGGTGCTCGAAAAGATCGGAGCGGGTCCGCAAGCCATCCTGAACGACGCCTACCAGGCGATGGAGCGCCTTCCCAAGGTATCGGGAGCGGCGGCACAGCCTGGTTTGTCGCAAGCGGCGAACCAGTTGCTGGACCGTGCTTTCAAAGAGGCCGACAACCTTAAAGACGAATACGTTTCCACTGAGCACTTGTTACTCGCGCTGACACAATTAAAGCGCGATTCCGCGCAGGAAATCCTGGTGCGCCATGGAGCAACCTACGATGCAATTCTTAAGGCACTGACCTCGGTTCGCGGCTCACAGCGGGTTACAGACCAGAATCCTGAAGCCAAATATCAGGCGCTGGAGCGCTACGCGCGCGATCTGACGGAATTGGCCAGACGAGGAAAGCTTGATCCGGTCATCGGACGCGATGAAGAAATTCGGCGGGTGGTGCAAGTGCTGTCGCGTCGCACAAAGAATAATCCCGTACTGATTGGGGAGCCGGGTGTGGGCAAGACCGCCATTGTCGAAGGCCTTGCACAACGCATCGTCTCGGGTGATGTTCCCGAAGTCCTGAAAAACAAACGTGTAGTCGCTTTGGATCTTGGAGCCATGCTGGCTGGCGCGAAATACCGTGGGGAATTTGAAGATCGCCTGAAGGCCGTGCTGAAGGAGATCGAGGATTCCCAAGGCCGGATCATTCTCTTCATTGATGAACTGCATACGCTGGTGGGTGCGGGAGCGGCGGAAGGGGCGATTGACGCCTCCAATATGCTGAAGCCGGCGCTGGCGCGCGGCGAATTGCGTGCGATCGGCGCAACTACCCTGAATGAATACCGCAAACATATCGAGAAAGACGCTGCCCTCGAGCGCCGATTCCAGATCGTATTTGTTGGGGAACCGAATGTTGAAGACACTATTGCCATCTTGCGCGGCCTGAAAGAGCGCTACGAAGTTCATCATGGTGTTCGAATCAAAGACTCAGCGATCGTCGCCGCAGCTACGCTTTCACACCGATACATCTCTGACAGATTCCTCCCGGATAAAGCAATCGACTTGATCGACGAAGCCGCGGCTTCGCTTCGTATCCAGATCGACTCGATGCCGACCGAGATCGATCAACTCGAGCGCCGGGCGACCCAGCTGGAAATTGAAAAGCAGGCGCTGAAGAAAGAAGACGATCCGAACTCGAAGGAACGGTTGCAAACGATCGACAGGGAACTGGCCGAGATACGTGAGAGAGCGACCGCCCTGAAAACCCGGTGGAAGCAGGAAAAAGATTTAATTGCGCAAACTCGCGCACTGAAAGAGAAACTCGAGCAGCTCAAAATCGAGGAGCAGGCAGAGGAGCGCAAGGGGAACCTGCAGCGCGTCGCCGAGATCCGTTACGGCTTGATCCGGCAGACCCAAGAGCAACTAAAGACTCTTACCGCGCAACTGGAGCGCCTTGGGGCCCAACGAATGTTGAAAGAAGAGGTCGACGAAGAGGACGTAGCCCGGATTGTCTCCAAGTGGACCGGAATTCCGGTTTCCAAGATGCTCGAAGGCGAAGTAAAGAAGCTCATCAACATGGAAGACCGGCTGCGCCAGCGAGTGGTTGGACAGGACACCGCGCTGGAACGGGTCTCGAATGCAATTCGACGTTCGCGGGCGGGCCTCAGTGATCCCAAGCGGCCTATCGGTTCGTTCATTTTTCTTGGGCCAACCGGGGTTGGGAAGACAGAACTGGCCCGTGCTTTGGCCGAATTTCTCTTCGATGACGAACACTCCTTGATCCGCATCGATATGTCGGAGTATATGGAGAAACATGCTGTTTCGCGGCTGATTGGCGCGCCTCCGGGCTATGTCGGTTATGAAGAAGGTGGTCAGCTGACCGAGCAGGTTCGGCGTCGGCCATACGCCGTGATCCTGTTCGATGAGATCGAGAAGGCTCATCCAGACGTATTTAACATCCTCCTGCAGATCATGGACGATGGTCGTCTGACCGACGGCCAGGGCCGGACGGTTGATTTCCGCAATGCAGTTATCATCATGACCTCGAACATCGGCTCGGTTTACCTCCAGGCTGACAAGATGCGGACGGCGGAAGATTTTGCCGAAGCAACGAAGTTGGTCATGGAAGCTTTGCACGCCAACTTCAAACCGGAGTTTCTTAACCGGGTGGATGACATCATCGTGTTCAATCCGCTCGGCAGAGAGCAACTGGTCAAGATCATCGACTTGCGGCTGGAAGATGTCCGGCGATTGCTGGCGGAACGCAAGATTTCTGTCGAGCTGACCGATGCAGCCCGCGAGCTATTGTTCACGGAGGGTTTTGATCCAGCCTTTGGCGCAAGGCCGTTGAAGCGCGCCATCCAGAGATTAGTGCAGGATCCTCTGGCGATGAAGATTCTGGACGGCGAGATCCTGCATGGCGATCACGTCATTGTGGACGCCGATAAGCGTACCGGCAAGATGAAGTTCGAACTAAGTCGGCATACGCCCGCGAAGGAACCGGCCAGAGCTAGGAAGTAACCTGATTAAAGCAGCGCGATGCACTGTGCGGTGCGCTTGGACGTGCGACAACAATTAGGCTGCAGATGCGCCCTTTACTTCTATTCCCGCCCATTTTTCAAGCAGGGTGAGGGTGGCGGCGTAGTCCTGGTTTTCGTGGCCGTCCTCAGTGGCCATGTCATAGATCTCCTCAACGGTTTCGAGCCCGGGTAGTTTGACGCGTGCTTCCTTCGCGGCCTCGAGCGCCAGGCGAATGTCTTTCTGCATGAGGCGGAGTGGAAAATTTGGAGAGAAATCCCGCTTGAGCACGAAGGGCGCCTTATAGTCCACGACGCCTGAGCGAACCATTGATGCTTCGATCAGCGGCAGCAAGGTTTCTGCATCAACGCCAAGCTTGGTGGCGAGAGTGAGTGCTTCGGCGAAGCCTTCATAGATCAATGCAATTTGTAAGTTCATGGCCAGCTTGGCAGCCTGCCCTTTGCCGGTTTCGCCCATGCGAAAGAACTTCTTGCCCGTGGACGCGAATAGCGGCTTCAGGGTCTCGATCGCGGACTCTTCTCCGCCTACGATAAAGATAAGCGTACCGCTCTCCGCGCCGGCTTTAGATCCGGTCATTGGCGCGTCCACCCATTCAACTCCCTTACTACGCACTTGCTCAGCAAACTGGCGCGTCGCAGAAGGTGAAATCGTACTGGAATCTACAATGATTTGCCCCGGAGACAACGACTCATTCACGCCTTGAGCTCCAAAAACAACGCCCTCGACGGCTTTTGTGTCCGAAACACAAAGCCACACCACTTCGGCATCTCGAGCCGCTTCCGCCGGACTGGCTGCGGTATGCGCGCCGTCCACATTTTTGCCAGTGCTGCGGTTCCACACCGTAACCTGGTGACCAGCTTTGACCAAATTTGACGCCATTGGGCGCCCCATGATTCCCAATCCTAAAAAAGCGACTCGCATACTTTCTCCTGCCAATGATTGAACCCCAGAACATGAATTAGAACTGAGGATACCAACATGGTCAAGCAATCACGCAACTGTTTGGCTTAGAATAAAGGCAACTCTGCCGGATTGCTGTCCATCTGAGACGCGGACGAAACTTCATAGTGGCCGGCAGGAGTTATGAAGTTGGCTCGAGCGTACCGATCCCCCGATGTTAAAAGCGAGCCTTAAGAATCCTGCTCTTCGCAAACGTGCCCGGGCCTTCGGGCGCCTGGTACGTCACTCTGCGGTTAGCCCTCGAACTGGAGAGACGCACAAACCGAAGCTGGTAACCAACGGTCAAATGGGCGTTACTTTCATTGGACACGCCAGTTTCTTCCTACAGATTGGTGGCCAGAACGTTGTTATCGATCCCAACTTTGCGCGGTGGCTTTTTGTTTTGAAGCGGTTGCGTAAACCTGGTATTCAGCTTCGGGACCTGCCTGGAATCGACGCCGTCCTGGTTACACACGCGCACTTTGACCATTTGCATCGCCCTTCACTCCGGGCTATCGCCCAGCATGCTCTTAGACGAGGGAAGGCGCCGGTCATTGTGGTCCCCACTCACGTGTTAGATTTGGTTTCAGACCTTGGTTTCAGCGATGTTGTCGAGCTGGATTGGTGGAATAACTATCGCCATCGCGGTCTTACGATCACCCATGTGCCGTCACGACATTGGGGGGCGCGGATTCTCAAGGATTCGCACCGCGGGTACGGTGGCTACGTACTTCGTGCCGGACGGCACTCGGTTTACCACGCCGGTGACACGGCATATTTTCCAGGTTTCCGCGAAATCGGCAGCCGTCTCGCGCCTGAGCTTGCCCTGCTGCCAATCGGCGCGTACAACCCGCCGTCTTTTCGTAACGTACACGCTGATCCGGCTGACGCGACCCGGGCCTTCCTCGATTTGAACGCGCGTTGGATGGTTCCCATGCACTATGGAACTTTCCGCTTGTCCCACGAACCCATTGACGAGCCATTACAGCTTTTGGAGCGGGAAGCAAGGGCGGCTGGGATTGAAGACCGCGTGCTCGTGCTGGAAGAGGGCATAACGCAGTTCTTTTAAAGACGGCCCTCAATACCCCAGCAAAATTCGCAAATCCCTCAGATTATTACCGGTCGGTCCTGTTACCAGCGTGTCGCCAAGCGCGTGGAAAAACGGATACGCATCAAATCCCTTCAAGTGTTTCTCTGCGTCCAGCCCGCACGAACGCCCACGATTCAACGTTGTTCCATCTGCAATTGCCCCTGCCGCCACACTATTCCCGTCAACTCCATCACTACCGGCACTGAGGACCGTAATGTTTTCGCCCGCAACCCGGATTGCACAGCCCAGTGCAAATTGCTGATTTCGGCCACCCAGTCCAGGGTTCGTAACCTTCACGGTGACTTCGCCGCCTGACAGCAGACACACACGGTCGAATTTTGCTCGCAGTTCACGTAATCGGCCAAGAAGATAATCCGCAGCCCTGACATAGTCCCAGTCGTCACAGGTGTTGTCCACCGTTACGGCAAAGCCATTTTTCTCTGCCTCAGCTTGCGCGGCCACGAGCAACGAAACGTTGGACAGTATTGTCCACCAGCGGCTGTAGTGAAACGCGGGATCATCGGACTTCGGGGTCTCCTCCAAGCTGCGGGTCTGAAAAATCGTGCGAACCGACTCGGGAAATTGTCCCAGCATGGCGTGCTCGGCCGCAATTCTGTAACAGTCTTCGACCGAAGTTGAATCCGGCATGGTGGGACCGGAAGCCAAGGCATCAGGGGTGTTGTCGGGGACGTCAGAAATCAGAAGTGAAACTTGTCTTGCGGGATAGGCGGTTTGAGCCATTCTACCGCCCTTGACGGCGGACAAGTGCTTCCGAATCGCGTTCATCTGCGCGATTGGCGCGCCAGAGTGGACAAGCACACCATAGGTTGTGATCAGGTCTTCAAGCGAAATCTGCTCGTCAAGGGGCTTCTCGACGATAGACGACCCACCTCCGCTGAGCATGAAGATTACTAGCGAATGTTGGTTGCGTGCGCCAAGCGATTTGAGTATCGCTTCTGCTGCACGGATCGACTCCTGATTGGGAGTGGGATGGCCTCCACGGAAATAACGGAACCCATGCAACTGCGCACCGGGGTCAACACTGGTCGCAATGATTCCCTCAAAACGGTCGCCGGCCTGCATTTGCAAAGCACTGGCCATCGTGTGGGCGGCTTTGCCAATCGAAACTACAAAGACCCGCTGATAGGACGAGAGGTCATAAAGATCATCGCAAATGCGCAACACGCCACGCTCGCAATGGAGATTGCGCTCGAAAGCATGCTCAATTCTGGCCTCAGCCAGAGCGCGCTCAAACAATCGCCTTACCATTGCACGCATGGCCTTAGCCAATTGCTGATGATCTACATCGCGGGACATGCGCAGGATTATAGAGGTTTCCAGTGCGTGGCTTGGCTGCAAGCGGTTGGACTAGTCCCTGCTCTTAATCACGTCTCGCACCCACTGTTCGATGCCCTCCCGCAACTCCCGCAAACGGCCTGCGAAGAAATGATCGGCACCTTCAATCCACACCATCTTCTTTGGTTCCGGAACTGACTCGACCAGTTGCCTCAGCAACCGGGGAGCGGCGAATTGGTCGCGGGTGCCGCTTACGAACAGCTTCGGCTTGGTGCAGTTTTGCAGAAAGCTGAGATCATAGACGCGCTCATCGGCAGGTACGACCGGCAGCCCCAAGCCAATTACTGCCATCACACGGTCGTCTGGACATGCCGCCTGCAGCCCCATTACAGCCCCGAACGAAAATCCTGCAAGAAACATGGGGAGGCGAAAGTTGCCATCCATCCAATCGAGCGCGGCGCGGACATCGTCGACTTCGCCGACGCCATTATCGTGCTCGCCGTGGCTCAAACCGGTGCTGCGAAAATTGAAGCGTAGAACCGGGAAGCCGAAGCTGTTCAACGCCTTCATTGTGTGAAACACGACCTTGTTGTGGAATGTTCCGCCATAAAGCGGATGGGGATGACACACAATTGCCGCGCGAGTCGGGTTTTCCGTGCCCTGGTTGAGCAGTGCTTCAAGCCGTCCCGCCGGACCATCGATGAAAAGAGACCGGATCGTGGAGTTTTCCACCACGCCACCACAGTAACAAACTTCACGGCATCCGTGCCCGCAGCCAGGGCGGATGGTGTTCGCCCGGCGATTGCTGGTTTATGCTCTAACCATGGACGTCGTCTCCTTTACCCGTCAACTGGTAGACATTGAATCGATTAGTGGCAACGAAGGTCGGGTCGGAGATTTTCTGCATGCAGAACTTGCCCGTCTTGGTTATCGATCCAGCAAAATGCCGGTTGATGGCAATCGCTGCAACGTCTTCGCAACATCGGCGCAGCAGCCGAATCCAGCGATCGTGCTCTCCACCCACATGGACACTGTCCCTCCATTCATACCCTCATCAGAAGACATGACGCGAATCTACGGCCGTGGTTCGTGCGACGCCAAGGGAATCATTGCAGCCCAGATCGCAGCAGCAGAGCGTCTTCGCAGCGAAGGAATCTACGTTGGCTTGCTTTTTGTCGCGGGCGAAGAAAGAGATAGTCAAGGAGCAAAAATAGCGAATCAGCGAGCTCCCGGAAGCAGGTTTCTTATTAATGGCGAGCCCACGGAGAATCGGCTCGCCACGGCCTCGAAGGGCACTCTACGCGTGGAACTGATCGCTCAGGGTCGCATGGCTCATTCGGCCTATCCGGAGCTTGGCGAATCGGCGATTGACAAGCTGCTCGAGGCCCTGAATCGCTTGCGCGCACTGAAGCTGCCATCCGACCCCGACGTGGGCCCCTGCACTCTGAACGTCGGCGTCATTGAGGGGGGCCGTGCGCCAAATGTTATTCCGGACTATGCTCGCGCACAACTCTTGTATCGGCTGGTCGGGCCGTCCGAGCAGCTGCGGAAAGATATTGAACGAGTGGTTTCGAGCCTGGCACGCGTCGAGTTCATCCTGGAGATCCCTTATGTCCGGCTGCGTACCCTGGATGGGCTGCCGAGTATGGTCGCGGCATTCACTACAGATATCCCTTGGCTTACGAACTGGGGCACTCCATTACTGGTCGGACCGGGATCCATTCACGTCGCACATACGGAAGGTGAATACATCGAGAAGACGCAATTACAGCAGGCGGTCGACCTATACTGCGCGATCGCGAGACGGCTCTCGAGTTCTTAACTTGGAGGAATTGCTAACCACTGGCACGATACACTTAAGGGATGTCTACCCAGCCCCTAAACGCACTTTCCAAAGCATCATCGGCTTATCTGCGTTCGGCCATGCATCAGCCCGTTCACTGGCACGAGTGGGGCGAGGAGGCCTTCGCCGCCGCGCAACGCGAGAACAAGCCGATCCTGCTCGACATTGGTGCCGTCTGGTGCCACTGGTGTCATGTGATGGATCGCGAATCGTATGACAATCCTGAGATCGCGCAAATCGTCAACGAGCGCTTCATTGCCGTGAAAGTTGATCGCGACGAGCGCCCTGATATCGACAGCCGCTATCAGGTAGCAGTGAGTTCCATCAGCGGGCAAGGCGGCTGGCCGCTCACGGCATTTCTCACTCCCGATGGGAAGCCGTTTTACGGTGGAACCTACTTTCCTCCCGCAGACCACTATGGCCGGCCCAGTTTTAAACGAGTGTTGCTGGCAATCTCCGACGCATACCGCGAAAAGCACGGCGATGTCATCGAGCAAGCCAAATTGGTGGAAGGTGCAATCGCACAGGCCGAATCGCTCGCAGGAAAAGGAGGCAAGTTCTCTCCCGCAGTGATTAAAGTGATCGTGAATTCCGCCCTCAAGATGTTTGATCCCGACCATGGCGGCTTTGGAAGTGCGCCCAAGTTCCCCCATCCATCAGCCATTGACTTGCTCATCGATCAATATGTGCGTTCGGGGAACGATGAGCTTCGCCAGGCGTTCGTCACAACTTTGGACAAGATGGCGCACGGAGGTGTTTACGATCAACTAGGGGGCGGATTTCACCGCTATTCCGTTGACGAACGCTGGGTGGTGCCTCACTTCGAGAAGATGTGCTACGACAACTCCGAACTGCTCAAGAATTATGTTCATGCCTACCAGGCGACAGGAGCTCAGTTCTTTGCTGATATAGCGCACGACATCATCCGTTGGATGGACGAATGGCTGAGTGACCGGGAACATGGCGGGTTTTACGCTTCCCAGGATGCTGACTTCTCCATGGATGACGACGGTGATTATTTCACCTGGACTCTGCAGGAGACGCGCGATGTTCTCAGCGATGAAGAAGCACGGATTGCCTGCCCGTACTACGACATCAATGAAATTGGCGAGATGCATCACGACCCGGCTAAGAACGTACTGTATGTGCGGGCCTCAGTGGAGGAGATTGCGCGTCGTCTGAATTTACCTCAAGAGCAAGTTGACTCTCTTCTGCAGATCGCCAAGCAAAAAATGTATGCGGCCCGCCTCAAACGTCCTACCCCATACGTTGATAAAACGGTTTACACGGGATGGAACGCACTGTGCATCTCGGCGTACTTGGAAGCGGCAAAGGTGTTGAAACTGGATGAGGTGCGACATTTCGCCCTTCGATCTTTGGATCGTATTCTCGCCGAGGCCCGCCAGCCGGGTGGCGAAGTCCTGCATGTGCTGGCTTATTCAGAGAGTGGCGAAGAACGTGACGTCCCGGGCGTGCTCGAAGACTACGCCTTTACGGTGAATGCGTGTCTCGATGCGTATGAGTCGACGTCTGACCTCAGCTATTTCGATTTTGCGCGCCGTATCGCAGACACGATGCTGGAGCTTTTTTTCGATCCAAACGACGGAGGATTCTTCGACACCGGACGCGGCAGAGATGGGACGACACTTGGCGTCCTCGATACCGAACGCAAGCCCTTTCAGGACTCACCCACTCCTGCCGGCAACCCTGTTGCCGCAATCGCCCTGCTTCGCCTTCACGCTTATACCAACGATGAGAAATACCGGGTAAAGGCCGAGCAAACTATTGGGGCCTTCGCCGGAGTCGCAGGCCAATACGGGCTCTTTGCTGCGACCTACGCAATTGCCGGAGTACATCTGTCGGAGCCGCAGACGGAAGTTGTCGTGATTGGAAATGATGACTTGGCAGAACAGCTCTATGGTCAGGCCTTAAAGCCCTTCTCTGTCACAAAGGCAGCGCTCAGGCTCGACTTCGAAAAGATAGTCCCGCAAAACCTGCCACCCGCCTTGGCCGATACTCTTCCCGAGCTGCCGTCTGTGAAAAGCATGCAGACTGCAGCGCTCATCTGCTCCGGGTTCACCTGTCAGCCGCCAATTTCTGATCCTGAACAACTGGCCAGAAGCTTGGGACCAGATCGTACGGCCTCCAAATGAAAAGAGGCTGGCAAAAGAGCCAGCCTGCAACAAAGTTTAGCGCTAACGTTACGGTGAATAGCACTAGCTTACTTGTCTAGTGTCCTCCACCGGGCGGACGTACCGGCATCGGAGCGCCATCCTCCGCCACAGCTATCGTTGGAACTGCTAGCGCTGTATACGTGCACCACAAACCTACCATCAGGAATAAAACCCTGAATGCACGCTTCATGGGTTCGTTCTCCTTACACGGGTCCCCTGGGAGCGGAAACCCTCTTGTGGCAGAAATTATAAGTGGCGTGTCAAGTACGGCTTGAGCCGCAGGAGTGATCGCGGGGCGTGGAGAAAGCCCGGCGGGACACGAAGTCAATTTCTACTCAGTTATTTACGGGCAATACTCCGGAAGCTTTCTGGGCTGGCAACCACGTCTAAAAATGAGACGAGCTATCGAAACGACTGTATTTTGGTGAGCGCCAGGGGTTCGAAGCTCTTGGGCAGGGAGGTTTTTCGCATGTAGCTCTCTGAGGAGAAAACATCCGCATCCTGGTCGCGGTGTTTTGAAAATGCGCGATCCACCATGCCCTCGAACATGGGAATGAGAGAATCGGCCGGGGCCGGGTGCTGTAAGTCACTGAGGCTTTGCTCCCAGCGCTGCGATACCAATGCGTTCTGCACCGCCTGACGGGAAGAACTCTTGTTAAGCGCGTATCCGAGCCAGGTTAAGATAGCGCAACAGTAAGACAGAGTCCCTATCACGCCGAGGGTCGATTCGTTAACCAGACCGCCAACGAAGAGCGCGCTGCCCGCCAATTCGGCGGCGGCGAACAACCCGAATCCGCACGCGATGCCGAAACTGGGCTGCTTCCACGAAACTGCCAGGTAGCGGGAGAACACCAGCAAGAACAAAATCAGGCCGCACTGAATCACTCGCACGCAGCGTTGCATGGTTATAACTGCGAGCACGATTGGAGACTGTCCACTCGGACTGGCAACCGCCACCACCAAGGCCACAAAGATCATCACCAACGAAGCCCATTTAAACAGGACAGTGCCGAGATCCTTGAGTGTGTGATACGGGCGGAATACATCAAGGAAAATCTCGTGGATTACCTTGAAGCCGATGCCGAGGCTGATTGTCGCCCCAATCCAGTAAGTGTAGAAGTAGAGGTCATAGCTCCCGTATTGGTGAACCGGAAAGAGGACTCCAAAGTTGACGAGCTGAAAAACCACATAGGCGAAAAAGACGGGAAATTTGCGATGGAGCTTGCGCCAGACCATGACGGCAGCAAGGAGTAACTCCAAGATAGGGTGGGACATCCACAGCACGAGCTGGAGACTGGCGTGCACGGTTTTTGGCCAAAAATGGTGGCGGCAATCGCTGTCGCCGTTACGGTAACCTTAACAGCTTTGCATCAGAGGTCAATGAACCAAAGTAACGTAACGAAGGCATTACCAAAGGATATCAACGGGAGAAAGACGCACCGTAAGGGATATCACGGAGAGTTCACTCAATAAGCCGCAAGGGGTTAACTGAGGAAGGGAGGTATTCTACTTACATCTCTGGAGTGGCCTGGATGTAGGCGCGCATCATCCGCACTTCATAATCCTTCTCGGTAAGGTCGTGCAGCAACAGGTCCCGCAAAGAGATAACGCCGAGGAGTTGCTTGCCCTCGCAAACCAGCAAGTGGCGAAAACCATGACGACGCATCAGCAGCATGCAGTTCTCCGGAGTCTCACTAGGATTCACGGTCAGTGGATCCTCTGTCATAACTTCTGCAAGAGGGGTTGTTCGGGGATCACGGCACTCGGCCACAACCCGCTTCATCAGATCCCGCTCCGAAAAAATGCCCACTAACAGCCCTTCCCTGAGTACAGGAACTGCACCGATGTTGCGTGTTACCATGGCCTGCGCAACTTCCAGCACGGTTTGTGCGCCCTCAGCCCGATACGTATCCTGATTCCTTATCAGATCGTAAATATGCAAGTGGCCATCTCCTTTCGGCAGATGCGGGCGCGAGTATATGACGAAAACTTCCACTTGCATAGAGGGAAAACTCTGTACTCGTTTGGTTGGTTACCAACTGGGTATGCACTAGGGAACTATGTGCGCCCCTGCAGAAACACGAGATATGAACACGACCAGAGCACAGTAGGAACCGTGCCGCGCGCTCTGGTCGTAAAGATAATGTTGTAACCGTCAAAGGGATGCAGGTCATCCAGAACTGACCGGTCGGCTTGGGGCTGGACAACTGCCAGATAGGCCAGAAAGCCGAACAGATCCCGCCCGGCTGTGCAGCCGGGTGCCACGAAAGAGAGGTCTGCGTCCTCCGCTGCAAAATGCCAACTCAACGAAGCCGCCAATGCCACCGCTTCTTCGTAGGTGTTCGCCGAGACCACTTCGCTTGCCGGATTGTCGAAAACAATTCTCAGCTTCCTCTCGTCCTCACGGCTAAACTCCCGCACCTTGAGTGACCTCGACTTGGCCGTTGCCTTCCAATCTACGTGACGGGCTGAGTCCTCCGGCATATATTCACGAATCCGATATAGATCGTATCCGCGACCACGTGCGAAGCCGGCAAACTCTCCGGTGATCAAAGGAAGCACCTCAAAAAACTCGTCCGCCGGCTCAATGCTCGGATACACCACGATCTCGCTTACTAGTGGCACGCGGCGCGTCTTGGTAAGGAAGGCGAAAGGGAATCGGGTCGCGATTCCAAAACCGTGCTGCCGGCAGATTCCACGTTTATCAAAGCCCAGTTGCAACTCGGCCTTTACTTCGCTTTTGGGGGGAATGTAAGGAAAAAATACCGAGCCTTCAAAAATGGGCGTTGCCGAATCGTTGACAAATGATTGAGTTAATCGCTGTTCCTTGAACCTGATGAGTCGTTTCAAATGCCACCGTGTCGATGTCTTTGGTTCTTTCGAGGTGACAACATTCACGGAGAACGAAGGCAGCCAGCGCCGTCGGTTACGCACTACAAGGTGGCCGATGGTGGCCCGTTTTGCAAACACGTGTTCGGGAAGATGGAGCTCTACCTCGAGATCTCGCAGGACTATCGCCGATGCAGCGCCCGATGCCAGAATCGCCGCCAACATCGCGGCGACGATGATATAGAGCAGGTTGTTGCCAGTGTTCAGCGCAGCAACGCCAATCAAGAGCACAATGACGATGTAGATGATTCCTACTCGGGTTACTTCATAATCGAGTGCATCCCGAAGGCGGGCTGCAGCCACGCGACGGGCCAGGTAAGGCACGGTGGTGAGCCCGACAATCGCAGCCAGCACTAAGGCAGCTGAGGCCATGATCAGAGTCGCCCAGAGATTTCCGGATTCCCGGGAGACCGTGGAAAATAGCGCTGCCGCCAACGCAAGAATCAAACCCACAATTGCCAGCAGGAAACGCACCCAAATTTCTGGAATGTCGCCGTGCAGAAGGCGCGAGATCCGCCCAAAGGTTGAGCCCCGCTCGGCCAGGTTGACACGCGCCGTGTTTTGCATACCCGTGGCCTTTTGCGGAGATTAACACTCGCGCATTTAGGCATCAACTGTTCTCAATCGCATGCGCGGCTTTGGAAGGTGCAGATTGAGACGAGAGCAGAAAGCCACTCACAATTCGATTGAATTGCTCTGGTACTTCCTCATATGGAAGATGCCCTACTCCGTCGAGTATGACAAGTTCTGAGTTGCGAAGTTTCTGCTGCAACTGGAATGCTGACCGCGGGTCCACGGCCGCATCCAGTTTCCCCCAAACCACTAAGGTTGGGGTATCCGATATGCGGGCCAGAGCCGACTCAAGCTCATCGAGGTCGCGATTCCACGAGCGGAGTATAGCCAGCCCATATCCCAGTGCGCCCGGGCGTCGCAAAGGCTTAAGGTATCCCTCCAGTGTGCCCGGCCTGATTCGGTTTGTATCTGCAAAAAGCCGTCGAAAATAAAAACGCTGGAGGAGTGATGATCGCGGCAAAAGCTCCCGAAACAGCGGAGCTATTATAGGGCTGCTCAAAAATACGCTTAAACTTCTCCCGCGCGCGGACCACGGATTCACAGGGTCCACCAGGATCAACCGTCGAACTCGCGACCGAGCCATTGCTGCGGTCATCATCGCCACGGCTCCGCCATGTGAAGTTCCCAGCAGATCACAATCTCTGATGCCAACTGCATCCAAGAACCCGAGCACTCTTTCAGCACATGCGCGGAAACAGCAATCCATACCAGGGACAGGGTCGGAGTAACCGGCACCTGGCAAATCAGGAGCGTAAACGGTCGCGATCCGAGCCAGCGACGGAATTGCGTATCGCCATGAAAACGAATATCCGAGCAGGCCATGAATTAGGAGCAAGGCAGGGCCAGCGCCCGCACGCAAGTAGCGCACCCGGGCGCCGCCTATGCTTGTTGAGAGATCTTGCACTGAAAGAGCTTGGTTATCGCACTCTGAATTACCCACGCCGTCCACCGATCGATTCCTCAGGACAACCTTTTGCGATGAGCAGCACTCTATCTAATTGATATCGCCTCTGTCGCTTCTGTGAGGGGAGGGCTTTCGGCTCTCCCTTCTTTTTTCTTTGGTATTGAGGGGCAAGAATTGCCGTCCCTCTATTTAAATGGTTCAGAAACATCCCACAAGAACACGATTCTAGCGAACGCAGGTCCGAAGCTGGACTGATGGCGACATCCACGATGTTGCTGAACCGGGGAAAAGGTAAACCTATTACAGCCAAGTGGTTACGGTTTATCAAAGGACTGCTTCCAAAATACATATTTTTACCCGGGCAAGAACTCTATAATCATGGAAGCCGCTGTAGTTAAGCAACTTAAGGCCGCTCCTATGGCGTCCGTACTGGCAGTGAACGTGCACAAATCGGCAGCGGGGGCCCTTGGGTCCTTGAGGAGTTCTTCACCTCGCTCCATGAACAAGGATTTCGAAATCCGGTTCACAGCCATCCTGCTTACGTTGCTAACGGCGGCCGGCATGGTTCTTTCTTGGATCAATTTTCAGAAGGAGCGGGAGTTTCAGGTTCCCTCCGATGGCGCGTGGTGGGTGGAACGGGGAGGTGTGCTCACCGCCGAGCAGGTGCACGAGGACGGGCCAGCCTCTCGGGCCGGAGTCAAGCTTAACGACCAACTGATTGCCGTTAATGGTCACAACGTCTCAAACCTTGCCACGCTTACGCGGGAGCTTTATCGCACTGGAGCATGGTCAAAAGCCACGTACTCCCTCGTGCGAGAGTCCGTTCCCGTAGATGTCACCATAATTCCGGTTCCAACGGATCGTTCCCAATATAACTGGCTTAGGCTCATCGGTTTGATTTACTTGGGAATCGGAATTTATGTCCTGCTCCGACGCTGGACGGCCCCCAGTTCGACACACTTTTACATCTTCTGCCTGGTGTCGTTTATTTTCTACAGCTTTCATTACAGCGGCAAATTAAACTCCTTCGATTGGACAATCTATTGGAGCAATGTAGTAGCCGGGTTGCTGCAGCCGGCTCTCTTCGTCCATTTCGTCCTGACTTTTCCTGAGCGGCGAGCGTTTCTGCGGAAGCATTCCTGGGTGATCCCGGCGGTTTACCTCCCGGGATTATTGCTGCTGACCGTCCACGTAGTGGCACTGCGATTCCTGACGGCAAGTGAGGTTTTGCGCTGGAACCTGGATCGTGTGCAGATGGGCTATCTCGCAGTACTGTTCGTCTTCGCTGCCGCCGTGTTGTTGTACAACTACCGGCGCTCCGCCACACCTATTCTGCGACAGCAATTGAAATGGGTAACCCGCGGGACGATTTTAGCCATAACGCCATTCACATTGTTTTACGTTTTGCCCTACCTCACAGGTGCGGTGATCACGCCTCTGATGAAGATTTCAGTCCTCTCGCTCGGAATCTTACCGCTGACCTTTGGTTACGCTATCTTCCGCTACCGTTTGATGGACGTCGATCTGATCTTCAAGCGCGGTATGGCGTATACGCTTGCCGCGGCTGCTATCGGCGGCGCCTACTTTGCGGTCGTGGGTGGTGTGGCAGAGTTGATCCACACCAAGGTTCCGAGCACCGGACCCGCAGGATTGATGATCGCGATTGTGGTCACCGCGCTGCTGGTCGATCCCTTGCGCAAATGGATTCAGTACCGGATTGATCAGCTCTTTTACCGCGCCCGTTACGACTACCGCAAGACGCTGATCGAGTTCGGACGCGAGCTCAGCTCCGAAACCGACCTGGATAAGATGCTGGCCGCCGTGGTTGAGCGTCTGTCACGGACACTGCTTGTCGATCGCATAGCCATCTTTCTTTCTTCGAGTGCATCGGGTTCAGGCTTCGTGTTGGCAAGATCCTTTGGCATGATGCAGCCCTCCGGCCTCGATCTGGGTTTCCTTAGCGTTCCTCGACCGGAAAGCGGCGCCGGCCACCTTTTCTTCGACAATACACATCAGGTCCCGCGAGAGTCTCCGAGCGCACAGCAAACGATTGCCGACCTCGAACTGAACTACTACATTCCGTGTCGAGCCCAGAAACAGACCGTCGCGGTGCTTGGTCTGGGCAAAACTGCGGAAGGCGATTTTCTCTCAAGCGAGGATGTTGAGTTGTTGGAAACGCTTGGGGGATATCTGGGAATCGCTATCCAGAACGCACGTCTGTATGCATCGCTCGAACAGAAGGCCGCTGAATATGAGCGCTTGAAGGATTTCAACGAGAACATCGTTGAATCCATCAATGTTGGCGTACTCGCCGTAGACCTGGCTGACCGGATCGAGTCGTGGAATTCACAGATGGAAGTAATGTACGCCCTCTCGCGCTCGCAGGTACTGGGCCGGCCTCTTAGCGACATTTTCCCGGCCAAGTTTGTGGAAGAGTTTTATCGCGTTCGGCAGCATCCCGGTATTCACAATTTGTACAAGTTCGGGCTCAGGACGAGGGCCGGCGAAATCCGGACCGTGAATGTTGCGATTGCCCCACTGGTCAGCAAAATATTCAATGTGATCGGTCGTCTCATTATCATGGACGACATTACTGAGCGGGTCGAACTGGAGGTCCAGCTTTCCCAGTCTGACAAACTCTCTTCAATCGGACTGCTTGCGGCCGGTGTTGCGCACGAGGTCAACACTCCGTTGGCCGTTATCTCATCTTACGCGCAGATGCTCTCCAAGCAGGTGCAAGGCGATGCGCAAAAAAGCGCGCTGCTGGAGAAGATTACCCGTCAGACTTTTCGCGCTTCGGAGATCGTCAACAACCTCCTCAACTTCTCACGTACCAGCAGCACTGAGTTTACGGAGGTCGATGTCAACAAGGTTATCTCCGACACATTGGCTTTGCTGGAGCACCAGTTTAAAACATCCAGAATCAAGGTGCGGGATGATCTCACCCAGCATTTGCCCACGATCAAGGGGAACCCCGGTCGCTTGCAGCAAGTGTTCCTGAATCTGTTTCTCAATGCAAAAGATGCGATGGTAAACGGCGGCACTCTTCGAGTTGCGACCTGGAACGGAGAAGGCGTCAACGTGCTCGTCTCAGACACCGGCGCGGGAATCGCTCCGGAGCATATTCGCAGGATTTACGACCCCTTCTTCACAACCAAGGTTTCTCGGGATGGCCAGGCACGTGGAACAGGCCTTGGTCTCTCTGTGACCTACGGCATCATCCAGGAGCATGCCGGAAAGATCCGGGTCGAGAGCCAGCCCGGGGAAGGCACGTCGTTCTATTTGGATTTTCCTCTGATTAGGAAGGCAGTGAATGTCTGAAGCCGCCGTCATCAATCACAATGATGTCGAGGAAGGCCGTCCTCCGTCAGGAGGTTCAGTCTTAATCATTGATGACGAAGTCGCAATTCGTGAATCGCTGGAGACCTTGCTTCAGTTGGAAGGTTATTCCGTCGACTCCGCCGCGAACGCCGAAGATGGCCTGATCCGCATTGGAGAGCACAATTTTGACCTGGTATTACTTGACCTCGCTCTGCCCGACCGCAACGGCATCGATCTACTGAGAGAGATTCACAGCCAGGATCCCCAGCTTGCCATCATCATGATTACCGCCTATGGGACGGTCGAGAACGCGGTGAAGGCGATGCAGGGCGGGGCCACGAACTTCGTCCAAAAACCTTGGGACAACGAAAAGCTGCTTGCCGATGTTCGAGCCGCGGTTGCGCGCCGGCGCGCGGAAGAGGAGAACGTTCAGCTCAAGCGTGCGCTTAAGCAGCGCTACAACTTCGAGAACATTGTGGGCAAGAGTGAGCCCATGCTGAAGATCTTCGATTTAGTCGGCCAGGTTGCGCCCAGCCGATCAACCGTGCTTTTGCAGGGAGAAAGCGGCACCGGCAAGGAACTCATCGCTAAAGCGATTCATCTGAATTCTCCGCGCCGTGATCGTCCCTTTGTTCCGGTCAACACCGGTTCAATGCCGGCCGATCTACTCGAGTCCACCTTGTTTGGTCACGTAAAGGGTGCATTTACCAGCGCCATCGCGTCTAAGAAAGGACTATTCGAAGTTGCCGACCACGGGACCCTCTTCCTGGATGAAATCGGCACGATGAACCTCGATACGCAAAGCAAGATTCTTCGCGTGCTGCAGGACCGCAAATTTATGCACCTCGGTGGCGTCAATGAGATTCAGGTTGATGTGCGCATAATTGCCGCTACTAACGTTGATTTGAAGCAGCAGGTGCGGGAAGGCAAGTTCCGGGAGGATCTCTTTTACCGGCTGAACGTGATTACTATCGACCTACCGCCGCTTCGCCAGCGTAAGGAAGACATTCCCCTGCTGGCATCCTTTTTCCTCGACAAGTATTCAAGGGAAAACGATCGCCCAGTGCGCCATCTGTCTCCGGAAGCTCTGCGTCCCCTGGTGGGCCACTCCTGGCCCGGCAATGTGCGCGAGTTGGAAAATGTGATTGAGCGGGCCGTCGTGCTTTCAACGGATCCGGAGATCGGTCCCGAGCTTTTGCCAGACCAGATCGTAGGCCGGACCGCGGCATTCTCTGCCTTGGAACATCATGCTAACGCCTCTCTGTTCGACATAATGGAAGATTGCGAGCGCCACATCATCGTCGAGATGCTGGAGAAGTGTGGTTGGAATCAAACTGAAGCCGCCGACCGATTCCGCGTTCCGCTTTCCACTCTGAATCAGAAGATCAAACGACTCAATATTGAGATCAAGCGCAAGGGAAGGGAATAAGCATCGCTGCAACCGTACGCGAGTGCCAGCGATGCCATCCCTCAAGCCGCTTATGCCGACACCTTCTCTGCTATAGTTCCGTCAGACTGTATCGCAAGAATACCCCGGATCGTCGATGGAACTAGTCTCGCCTGCAGATTACGCCAAAGAGAAAATTGCGGCGGTGCAGGATTACGCCCTCGTGGCGGCGAGATCGGTTTCGAACCTTTTCCGCCAACCTCGTTACGTTGCCGATACCATTTACCAGGCCGATCTTATCGGCTTCGGTTCTCTTCCCATCGTGGTGCTGACGGGCCTCTCGATCGGAGCTGAGTTGGCGCTCAATAGCGCCAACACGCTGCAAAGATTCGGGTCCCTTTCGCTTATCGGGCAGCTGGTTTCAGTAGGAATGGTGCGCGAACTGGGTCCGATCATCACCGGACTCATGGTCGCGGGAAGGAATGCTTCCGGCATGGCAAGCGAGCTTGGATCCATGCTGGTAACCGAGCAGATCGACGCCATGCGCGCGCTGGGCACCGATCCAATGAAAAAGTTGGTGACCCCGCGCGTCACGGCTACTGTTTTCATGCTCTTCTTTCTTACCATCATTTCGGACTTGCTGGGGCTGTTCGGCGGAGCGGTGATTTCCACTCTCCTTTACCAAACCAATTGGCACCAGTATTGGAGTACCGCCTGGCAAATTCTGGTATTTCAGGACGTTTTCATGGGTTTGCTGAAACCTCTGCTCTTCGGCTTCATCATCGCCACGATCGGTTGTTACTATGGCCTCAGTGCTCGTGGCGGGACTCAAGGGGTAGGCCGAGCTACCACCCAGGCTGTCGTGGCCTCCTCAGTTTTGATTCTGGTTGTCGACCTGCTGGTTACGAAACTCTTAATGACGATTTTTGCGTACCAATAAGCATGGCAGCACCCCCAACCGCGATTGAGCAACCCATTCCTTCTTCCCAGGACTATGCCTCATGTGCGGTTATCTTTGAAGATGTTTTTCTCGCCTTCGAGGACAAGGTAGTACTCAATGGGATCTCCTTTCGTCTCCCTAAGGGTGAGACCAAAGCTATTTTCGGTGTCGCAGGGTCGGGAAAGAGCACTATTCTTAAGCTCACGCTGGGATTACTGAAGCCGGACTCGGGCCGCATTTATGTCCTGGGCGAAGAAATCACTCAAATGCGGGAAGAACAACTTTTCGACTTACGGCGCAAGATCGGCATGGTGTTCCAGGAGAGCGCACTGTTTGACTCGCTTACCGTTCGCGAGAATGTCGCCTTCCGATTACTCGAAGAAGGCAATGTTTCGGAAGAGGAAGTAGAACAGCCGGTGCGAGAGGCGTTAAGTTTCGTCGAACTGGAAAACACCATTGATATGTACCCCTCAGAGCTGTCGGGGGGGATGCGTAGGCGGGTTGCCATCGCCCGCGCCATCATCACGCGTCCTGAACTTCTGCTTTACGACTCTCCGACTGGCGGACTTGATCCCGTTACCTCTACCACCATCATTCAGTTGATTATCAAACAACGCGATGTGTACAAGACCAGTTCGCTCCTCGTCACGCACCGTTTACAAGACGCCTTCATCATGGCGAACCACTACTTCGATCGTAAAACCAACCAGATGCAGCCCCTTCCTCCTGGCACCAAGAGCGAAGTTCCCATGGGCTTCCTCATTCTTCGCGATGGCAAGATCATCTTCGACGGAGACGTGCACGAACTGGCTCACACCAGGGATGAATACATCCGCGAATACATTTCATAGCTAAAACACCAAAAAAATACTAAGGGACACCAGCGAATCCGGTGTCCCTTGTTTTTGCTGACGCCGATTTATGCTGCTTTCGCAGCCTTACGCATCATCGCGATTCGCCCTTGGGTTTCCTTTAAACGCTCGGGGCCCCCTTTGGAGGTCATGATGACTTTTTCGACATTGCCGAATATGTTCGGGTTGTGTGTTTTCTCACGAAGCTCTTTCAGGAAGGGTTCAATCTTGGCAAAAATCAGGAACATCTCACCGCAGAAGCTTCCCTCGAGGAACAGCTCGCGGCTCAGCGTGCCGTGCAGCACAAGCGATGCCGCCAGCTCCCAATATCCACCCACTTGTCGCATCCAGGCGTTTTCCTGAGTTCCGAGCGCCATAGCAAACTTCATGATGTCATCCGTTGATTCAGGCCAGAAACCCAACCACCAGTTTCGAGCTTTTCGCATTTCAGCTTCACGGCGAAGATCGTACAGCTTCAGAATGAGTTCAGCATCTGCGGTCGTCGGTGTCGTAGACATTCGTTTTCCTCCTCATCAATTGTTATGTGTTTGAGCTGCTAGATGGTGAAGGCAACAACCAGCTACTAGATTATCTCTGCCAAGTCCGGATTCAGAATTATATTCTCTTTCTCACGAGCTCACCGGCACCGCTTCCAGCGGTGCGGGCCGCTCATAGTCGCACTCCTTATTGGGGCACGCAATCACGGGCCCTGACTTTAACGTCTTCTCTACGAGATATTCATTGCCGCAACTCGGACACTTTTCGGCAATCGGCTTGTTGGCAGATGTAAATTTGCACTTCGGATAGTTCGAACAGCCGTAGAACGTATTTCCTTTACGCGCGCGCTTCTCAACCAATTCACCGTCTTTGCAGAGAGGGCACTTCACCCCGATGAAATTCTGCTTTACATACTTGCAATCCGGGTATCCGCTGCAGGCGGTAAACTCGCCATAACGTCCATGACGGATCATGAGATTTCTGCCGCACTTGGGGCAGAGTTCGTCGAGCGGGATATCGGGAACCTTTTTGCCTTGATCAAGGCGGCGCGTGGTCTTGCAATCGGGGTATCCGGTACAGGCCATGAATTGGCCGAAACGGCCGCGCTTCAGGACCATTACGCGACCGCAGTTTTCACAATATTCTTCCTGAGAGGTTTCCTGCAGATCGGCAGAATCAAGATCAGGCAGATTGATCGGGTTCTCTTTTGTGAAGGTACAGCTGTTTGGGTCCTCTTTGTCATAAGTGCTGCAAGCGTAAAACGAGCCATGCTTGCCCCACTTGATCACCAGCGGAGCGCCGCAACGTTCGCACTTTTCTTCCGTCGGCTTCTCCATCCGCTTGATGTTCTCCATATGCTTCTCGGCATAACGGAGATCCTTGACAAATTTCTTGTAGAAATCGCCAAGGGCGTCTGTCCACTTCTCCTTGCCTTCCTCAATTTCGTCGAGTTCTTCTTCCAGGCGAGCTGTGTACTGCACGTCGAAAATGTCGGGAAAATTCTCCACCAGCAGATCGGTTACGACCAGCCCGATTTCGGTCGGCACAAACTTGCCGCCTAGTTTTTGCACGTATTGCCTCTCCTGTATCGTGCTGAGAATTGCGGAATACGTGGATGGCCGCCCGATGCCCCGTTCCTCCAGTTCTTTCACCAGCGAAGCCTCGTTGTAGCGTGGTGGCGGCTCGGTGAAATGCTGCTCTGCCTTCAGTTCTCTCAAAGTCAGCTTCTGACCAGCCTCTAGCGGCGGCAGCTTGTGTTTCAGTTCTTCGTCTTCTTCATCCTTGCCTTCTTTGGACTCCTTATACACTTTAAGGAAGCCATCGAACTTCTCCACCGATCCGGTCACACGGAACCAGAACACATCGGAAACGGTCTTGGCGTCGATGTCGACCGTGGTCTGGTCGAAAACAGCGGGTGTCATCTGCGAGGCTACAAAGCGTTGCCAGATCAGGTTGTAGACTTTGTACTCATCCTCTTTCAAATATTGCTTGATCTGGTCAGGGTGTCGCAGGGCCGAAGTCGGCCGGATTGCTTCGTGCGCTCCTTGGGCTTCCTTTTTCTCCTTATAAATGTTGGGTGACTCGGGCAGATACTGATCACCGTACTGACCTTTGATGTAGTCGCGCACCTCAGCCAGCGCGTCAACGGAAACACGTGTCGAATCCGTGCGCATGTAAGTAATAAGGCCGACCAGCCCTTCTTCACCTAATTCCACACCCTCATAGAGGCGCTGCGCAATTATCATGGTGCGCTTTACGCTGAAACGCAGCTTTCGGGAAGAGTCCTGCTGCAGCTTGCTGGTGGTAAACGGCGGAGTCGCGTTACGGCGTCGCTCTTTGCGCTCAACACTCCGGACGCTCCAATCGGCTTTCTCCAGAACAGCACGAATCTTTTCGGCTTCCTCGCCATTGGGGATTTCAACCTTCTCTTCACCTCTCCCAAGAAAGCGACCATCGAAGGCCGGCGGCTTGGCGGCGGCCAGATGCGCGTCGATCGTCCAGTATTCTTTCTTTTCAAACGCCTTAATTTCCCGCTCGCGTTCGACAATGAGCCGCAAGGCAACGGTCTGAACGCGGCCAGCTGACAAGCCGCGTCGTACTTTGTCCCAGAGCAGAGGGGAAACCTGGTAACCAACCAGACGGTCCAAGACGCGACGTGCTTGCTGCGCATCGACCAGGTGCCGGTCAATATCGCGTGGGTTTTCGAAAGCAGCCCGCACCGCACGTTGGGTGATTTCGTTGAATGCCACACGGCGAAATCGCTCAGAGCCCTCGTCCTTCTTTTTCTTCTTTTTTTTCTTGGAGCCGTTGTCCAACTCTTCGGCAAGGTGTGCCGCGATCGCTTCGCCTTCGCGATCCGGGTCGGGAGCCAGATAAATCGTATCCGCGGTTTGAGCCAGTTTTTTCAGCTTGGAGAGTACTTTCTCCTTGCCAGGGATAACGATGTACTCAGTATCGAAGTCATTTTCTGTATCCACGCCGAGAGTGCTCTTGGGCAGATCTTTCACGTGCCCAAGCGAAGCTTCGACCGTATAACCTTTTCCCAGATATTTCTGGATTGTCTTCGCCTTGGCAGGCGACTCGACTATGACCAAACCTTTTGCCAATTGGACCTCAGTGGGTAATTTACTTTGAAGCTAGCATGAATTGTGAGCAGGCAACAAGTTCCAGAGATACGCCTCTAAAGCTTCTCCTCCCAGACTCTGTTGCCGGCGTGGCCAGACTCCAGCAGCCAGAGGCTATTAGCTCAAAAACTTTTCACGAAATTCTTTCCTGGCAACTGCTTGACCTTGCCCGCTAACTCCAGCTCAAACAGCGCGGCGAAGATTTCCGAAGAAGAGAGTTCCAGCTCCAGCTTTTCGACGATCTCATCGATATGGGTGGACTCGTCGGCCTTCAATAAGGCGAAAATCTTCTTCTCATGAGGAGGCAGTTCACTTTCCTGAAATAGAGATGCGGTTTCGCCCGCGGGCGATTCAGGGCCGCACTTTGGGGTCAGCTTAAGTCGCACATCCGTCGGCAGTTCTTCCCAAACGTCTTCCCAGGTTGCGACGAGCTTTGCTCCCTGTTTGATAAGGGTATTGGGTCCCCAGGAATTCTTATTAGTGACGTTGCCTGGGACGGCAAAAACTTCGCGGTTTTGCTCCAGAGCGCACCGTGATGTGATCCTCGTCCCACTGTACTCGGCGGCTTCCACCACCAGAACGCCAAGTGAGATACCGCTAATGATGCGGTTGCGGATAGGAAAATTCTGCGGCGCGGCAAAAGTGCCCAGAGGGAATTCCGAGATCACCGCCCCACCCAAGGCAAGCATACGCTCGATGAGGCGAGTATTTTCTTTCGGATATGGCACGTCAACGCCCGTGCCAAACACAGCCACGGTCTTGCCCTGGGCTGCAATTGCGCCACGGTGTCCTGCGGTATCGATACCTCTTGCCATCCCGCTGAAGATGACTAATCCTCGTGCCGCTAAATCGCAGGCCAATCGCTCGGCCATCCCCGAACCATAAGGGGTGGGATGCCGCGTCCCCACCAGAGCAATTCCGGGCTCCCCAATTACCGATTCGTTGCCCCGTACATAAAGGATAACTGGAGGATCGTAGATCTGCTTTAGCTGCGCCGGATAAAGCTGATGTTCCAGAGAAATCAGCCGGACGCCTGCTGCTTCGGCGCGAATGACCTCCTCATTCGCCAGTTCCATCGAGCGTCCCGTGCCCAGCGATTGCGCCGAAGATGCGTGCAACCCAGCAGCCTCCAATTCTGTCAAGGATGCGTCAAAGAGATGCTGAATGCTGCCAAAGAAATCAACCAGGCGCCGCGCTTTGGTAGGCCCCAGGCCGGGCGTCAGCGCGAGTGCAAGCCAATGGATTGTGGGGCTGTCGATGCTTTTGCAGGGTAGTGCAACCGCCTCTGACACTTTTACCTCCGCAGCATTCCTGCCTGAATCTATGGCGCGCCAAATTCGAGTGTCAAGGTAAGTTGCACTGATCGCTTTGTTAAAATCGTATGTTTTCCAGAATGAAACCGCTTCGCGTCTCCGCCATTTCCTACCTAAACACCGCGCCGCTGATGTGGGACTTTGAGCACGGATCCGTGGGCGCAGCGTTCGAGGTCTCCTACACCATCCCTTCGCAATGTGCGGCGAGCCTGCGAAACGGATCTGCCGACATTGGCATTATTCCAGCGGCCGCCTACACCTCGATTCCTGACCTGCTCATTCTTCCCGGGGTAGCGATTGCGTCGCGACGAAGCGTGCGTTCTATCCTCCTGGTCAGCAAAGTGCCATTGGAAGAGATCCAAACGGTGGCCTTGGACAACTCGTCTCTAACCTCGGTGGCCCTGCTGAAAGTGCTGTTTGCGAAATGGTGGGGGAGCGGCCGGATCTTCACACCCATGGACCCCGAGATCGATCAAATGCTTCCACAAAACGATGCCGGCCTGCTGATCGGTGATCCCGCACTCATGGTCGATCGTTCCCGGTATGTGTGCTACGACTTGGCGGAGGAATGGGTGCGGCTGACCGGCAAGTCGTTCGTTTTCGCGTTCTGGGCGATACGCAAGGATGCCCTGAAAGAGGTTCCGCCCGACGTGGATCTGGCGGCGGTTTTCCAACAGGCTCGCGATCACGGCCTTTTGCCATACAACATCGCTCAAATCGCCAGGGATTGGTCGCCCCGCTTGGGGCTGACCAGGGCCGAGATCAAAACCTATTTGACCGAGAACATTCATTACTACTTGGATCCCTCCTGCATTGAAGGCATGAACTTGTTCTTTCGATACGCTTTCGAGTGTGGGGCCCTGCCATCAGCGCCTCAGCTGTATTTTCTCGAAACCAAGCCAGCGCAACCGTAGGCCCAGCCTAGCGGTGGTTGTCGGCATTTTGGCGCTCGTCGAGTACTTTCGCCGCATACGGGATTCGAATCAGAGATTACAGACCGCCCAGACCAGGGCAGCCTAGAATTGCCGCGTCTTCACCCTCTCCACTACAATCAAGGCAATTGCGATGGCTCTGAGCAAACAACAAGCACTGGATCTTTTCCGATCTGACGACTTGGTCGGTATCGGGATGGAGGCAAATGCTGTCCGCCGCAAACTCCACCCTGACGGCGTGGTTACCTACATCATCGATAGAAATATCAACTACACCAACTACTGCACAGAGTATTGCACGTTCTGCGCTTTCTATCGTCCTTTGAAGGGTCCCAAAGCCAAAGAAGGATATATTCTCGACTTCGAAGAAATTTACGAGAAGATTCGGGAGACGGTTGAACTTGGCGGCACTGGCGTGTTGATGCAAGGAGGGCTGCATCCGGATCTCAAGGTCGATTGGCACGAGCAGATGCTGCACGGCATCAAGCAGCAGTTCCCAGGAGTTCATCTACACTGCTACTCGGCTTCCGAAATTATTGCAATCTCGGAATACAGTGGACTTTCGATTCATGACACCATCTTGCGTCTAAGAGACGCCGGTCTCGATTCGATTCCTGGCGGTGGGGCGGAGATTCTTGATGATGAGGTGCGTTACAAAATTGCCCGCCTGAAGTGCCTGACCGATGATTGGCTTAATGTGCACCGCACCGCTCACAAGCTCGGCATGCGCACGACGGCTACGATGATGTTTGGCGTCGGCGAAAGGTACGAGCACCGAGTCAATCATTTTCAGCGGCTCTACGATCTCCAGGAAGAAACAGGTGGCTTTACTGCGTTTATTCCCTGGACTTTTCAACCGGCGAATACTGCCTTGGGTGGCCGCCATTGGGACGAAGCTACCGCCGTGGAGTACCTCAAAACGCTTGCCATTTCGCGGCTCTATCTTTCGAATTTTCAAAATGTGCAATCAAGCTGGGTCACGCAGGGGCTGAAAGTTTGCCAGCTTGGGCTGCAGTTTGGCGGCAATGACGTGGGCTCCGTGATGCTGGAGGAGAATGTGGTTCGTGCAGCCGGAGTCACCAACTGCACGACAGAAGAAGAGCTGCGGCGCATCATCCGGGATGCCGGATTCAAGCCGGTACAACGGGACACCCTCTATCGGACTTATTTCTTGAATTGAATTCCAATCGATCTCGAATCGACGAGGCCCGCCACATTCAATTACGCTGCAGTGTCTCAGGTACAATAACAATTTAGACGGAGGACCTAGTCAGTCCCCTTGCCAGAACCCCGTCATGCTGGTCTCAACACATCTTGCAGCCCTAGTCATTCTTACGTCGCGCGGTCTTGGGCAGTACCTCCGCCAGCACTTTCTCGATAAGACCTTTCAGGGCCTATATCACGCCAATGCGTTTGACATGGCGCTGTTGATCCCCTATTTCGTGGTGCTGATCCTGCTGGCGTTCTATGGCGCGCACCGCTACATCCTGGTGTACCTGTATTACAAGAACAAGAAGAACATCAGCAGGGAGCCGCTGAACAGATTCACAGAATTGCCGAGCGTTACCGTGCAGCTGCCCATTTTCAATGAGCAGTTTGTCGTGGAACGATTGCTGGATGCGGTATGCCGGGTGGATTATCCGCTGGACAAGTTGGACATCCAGGTGTTGGACGATTCAACCGACGAAACCCAAGCAGTGGCAAAAGGGCTGGTAGACCATTATGTCGCTCGAGGTTTCCCAGTCACCTATCACCATCGCAGCAATCGCCAGGGATTCAAGGCGGGGGCCTTAGCGGAAGGTCTCAAAAGGGCAAAAGGTGAATTCGTCGCGCTCTTCGATGCTGACTTCGTCCCTCCACCAGACTTTCTGCAACGCACCATTCACCACTTTACCGATCCAAAGGTCGCCATGGTCCAGACCCGCTGGACGCACATCAATCGAAATTATTCGTTTCTCACAGAAGTGGAAGCAATTCTGTTAGACGGTCACTTTGTTCTCGAACATTCCGGCCGCGCTCGCAGCAACGTATTCTTTAACTTCAACGGCACGGCTGGGGTATGGCGCCGGAATGCGATCGACGACGCGGGGGGGTGGCAACACGATACCCTTACCGAGGATACAGACCTTTCCTATCGCGCCCAGTTGAAGGGATGGAAGTTCATTTACCGGCAAGACGTGGAGTGTCCGGCCGAGCTTCCCGTCGAAATGACGGCTTTCAAAACGCAACAGGCGCGTTGGGCCAAGGGACTCATTCAAACGAGTAAGAAGATTTTGCCCCAGGTTCTGAACAGCCAGGAGAGATTCCACGTAAAGCTCGAGGCCTGGTATCACTTAACCGCCAACCTCAGTTATCCACTGATGATCGTGCTCTCCGTCTTGCTGCTGCCGGCCATGATCATCCGTTTCTATCAAGGCTGGTTTCAGATGTTGTACATCGATCTGCCTCTCTTCATGGCCTCGACGTTTTCGATCTCCAGCTTCTATCTGGTGTCGCAACGCGAGCTTTTTCCCAGGAACTGGCCTCGAAGCCTGCTGTACCTGCCCTTTCTGATGGCTCTGGGCATTGGGCTCACGGTAACCAACTCGCGGGCTGTGCTGGAAGCGCTGCTTGGAAAGCAGACAGCGTTCGCGCGTACCCCGAAATATCGAGTCGAATCGAAGCGAGATAAAGTGCGGGCATCGACATACCGCCGCGGTCTCGGCTGGGTGCCTTGGATAGAACTGCTGATCGGCTGCTATTTCGCTCTCACCGTCTACTACGCTGTCGAAAATGAAAATTACATCACCGTTCCGTTCCTGTTGCTGTTTGTGCTTGGCTATTGGTACACCGGATTGATGTCCTTGCTACAAGGACGTCTCTCAGGCCTCTCGCTTCGCGCTGAAACTCAAAGCAAACCGTTTCCGGTCGGCGTGTAGATTTCCCCATCTGATATCCTAAGTCATCGTGCGAATGTTGTGGTGGTTTCTGATCCTGGCCTGCAGTACCGGGGCTGTTCTGTGGGCAGCTACGGCAACGTATCTTCGCGTGCGGCGCCACATGAAAATCTCCACAACGGTGAGCAAGGGTAGTGTCGGACGTGAAGCTGACCACGTCTAGAGTAATTTTTATCTGGGAGAAGAGTTCCCATGTTGAAATCCACTGCCGAGTCGCTACGCGGGAATGATCGCATTCTCAATGCGGTCGCCCAGATCGCAATCGTGGTCAGCGCCAGCTTTTTCGTCGCATTGTGCGCGCGCGTTACAGTGCCGCTACCTTTTACTCCTGTTCCTCTTACCTTGCAGAATTTCGGCGTATTGCTAGTGGGCTTGAGTTTGGGCTCACGACGCGGATTTGCCGCGCTGGCACTTTACGTAGCCGAGGGGATGATGGGTCTTCCGGTCTTCAATCCGACGGGGCCGGGCGGTTTGGCCCAATTGGCTGGGCCGACTGGCGGATTTCTCTTCGCCTACCCTTTCGTTGCTGGTGTGGCCGGCTTGATTATGGAATCCGGAAAACGGACCTTCGCGCGCGCTGCAATTGCCGCTTCTGCTGCTGAGATTGCACTCTTTACTAGCGGACTCTCGTGGCTAGCCATCCTGACGCACTCCCTTGCTCAAGCCGTGCGGTTCGGACTGTACTGGTTCGTGTTTGCGGAGATCATCAAGATCATGGCCTCCGCCGGTCTTGCAACCGGCTGGGACCGGATTCGCGGGGTTCGCGAATGACTTCAATCAGCATCATGTCTAAAAATTCGGGCAATTCGGAATCTGATACCTCACCCTCGAGCGACGCCCGTAGGGGCTCCCAAGTGCGGGAGATTACTGTCGCCCACAGCCCCGACTCCGACGACGCCTTCATGTTCTACGCCTTGGCCACTAACAAGGTGCGTGTTCCGGGTCTGCGCTTTTCGCATGTGCTTTGTGACATCGAGACTTTGAACCGGAAGGCCTTGCAAGGCGTGTATGACGTTACCGCTATTTCCTTCCACGCTTATCCATATATTCAGTCGCACTATGCCTTGCTCCCTAGCGGCGGCAGCGTGGGAGAAGGTTATGGCCCCATGATCGTTGCGCCGCGCGCGTATTCGGTGAACGACATTAAAGGCAAGCGCATCGCCGTGCCGGGGACGATGACCACCGCTTATCTTGTTCTTCAGCTTTTCGCACCGGGAATTGCCACTGAAGTGGTCCCTTTCGATCGAATCATTCCAGAGTTGCTCGAAGGTAAGCACGACGCCGGACTTGTTATTCATGAAGGCCAGTTAACATATGACAAGATCGGGCTGTACCGTGTCGTGGATCTCGGTAAGTGGTGGCAGAAAGTGACCGGACTGCCGTTGCCCTTAGGTGGAAACGCCATCCGGCGCAGCCTTGGGCCGCAACTAATGTCGCAGGTCGCCTCAGCTTTGCGGGGAAGTATTCAGTATGCGTTGGACCATCGCGAGGAAGCGCTCGCCTATGCTATGCAATTTTCCCGCGATCTGGATCCGCAGTTGGCCGATAAGTTCGTCGGCATGTACGTGAATGAACGCACTCTTGATTATGGACCAGACGGCCGCGAAGCTGTGCGGCGCCTGTTGGACATGGGCCACAAAGCCGGAATCATCTCCGAGGAGGCTGAAGTGGAGTTTGCAGCCTAAGGATCGGTTAACCCGCTGATTCCTAGTTCGACGTGTCTGGTACCGGGAATTTAGCCCTGGGGGCTCTCACTACTTATGCCCACCGGAAGTAATTCCCACGGTTCTCAAACGCTCCTGATCGATGCCGATGACACGCTTTGGGAAAACAATATCTACTTTGAGCGCGCTATCGCTAATTTCATTTCTTTTCTGAACCATCACGAGTACACGGCGGAGCAGGTACGTCAAGTTCTGAATGACGTCGAGCGTGAGTGCATCGTGACTCACGGTTACGGTCTGCATAGCTTCGCTCATGCTCTCGCGCAAACCTTTGAACGGTTATCAGTGGAACCGCTCACGCCTGCATTGCACGAAACCATCAACGGGTTCGCGCACACCATAGCCGAGCATCCGATGGAAATTATTCGCGGCGTTCCTGAAACTTTGCATTATCTCTCAGAGCGTCATCACCTGATCATGCTCACCAAAGGCGCGATTGCCGAGCAGACGGGGAAGGTGGAGCGATCTGGCTTGAAAGACTATTTCGCAGCGGTCGAAATCGTGGCAGAAAAGGACGCTTTTACCTATCGAACGATCATCTCAAAGTACGACTTGCCGGCCGACTCTACATGGATGGTAGGAAACAGCCCTAAGTCCGACATCAATCCGGCGCTATCGGCGGGGATTAACGCGGTCTTCGTCCCCCATGGAAACACGTGGATTCTGGAACACGACGAGGTAGCCGAACCCACGCCGCCCTGCCGTTTGCTGGTGGTAGAAACTTTTGCTGGCCTGAGACAGCATTTCTAGCGACCCAGAGCGGGTTCTTCAATCCCTAGCCCGGTCAGTTTTTCCCGCATAGGAATCACCATGATTTCCGGATATATTTCTTCTCATTCCGATTTTTTGCAGCCTACAAGAAGGACGGTTCCCCGATAGCGTCCTCTCGGCATTTAGAATGTTTCGTATGTCCGACAAGACGCGCAGCTTTGATTTTGTCCAGCTCGACGTTTTCACTTCCAGGCGCTTTGAGGGTAATTCTCTGGCAGTTCTTCCGGATGCGCGTGGGCTAAGTGACGATCAGATGCAGGCCATTGCCCGCGAGATGAATCTTTCCGAGACCACCTTTGTCCTTCCCCGAGATCCCGCGATCGAGCGAGAGCGTGGCATACGCGTGCGTATTTTCACGGTGCAAGAAGAGCTCCCATTTGCCGGACATCCCACTCTGGGCACTGCCTTCCACCTGCGAGGATCGAGCTCGGCAGACAAAGTGATTCTTGATCTGAATGTCGGTAAGGTCCCGGTTCAATTCGAAGAAATGCCCTGCCAGCCGGTCTTCGGCGAGATGACGCAGGTTGATCCGCAATTCGGAATGACACACGATCGCGAAGAGGTGGCGCGCGCTTCCGGCCTGACCTACGGTGACATCGATCCGTCGTTGCCAATCCAAACCATTTCGACCGGCGTACCATTTACAGTGGTTCCGTTGCGCGGTTTGGAAACCATCCGGAATGTCGTTGTCGACGTTAAAGGTTCTTCAGAATATCTTGCGCACACCGGCGGGAAGTTCTTTTACTTCGTGACCCGCGAAACCGTTGATCCTGAAGCCAGATTGCACGCCCGCATGATCTTCTACAACGGCGAGGATCCGGCCACCGGTTCCGCGGCCGGTTGTGCGGCCGCATGGATGGTTGCCAACGGCATCGTTGAAGCAGAAGAACGTGTGTTGATTGAGCAGGGAGTGGAGATGCAACGCCCGAGCCGGATTTTCGTTCGAGCCGCGAAGAGGGATGACCGAGTGGTTAATGTGCGCGTCGGTGGAAATGTCGTGGAAACCGTTCGAGGCAAACTTTTTTTGTGACTTGCTGATGTGAGAACCTCCAGTAAAAACAGCGATACACAATCGCAGGAGTTTTTCAATAGACATAGTTTTGCCATTAGCATCGACGGCACTTTACACCGGGCATTCCCGCCTTTTAGGATTCCAGTCGCTTCAAGTTCTCTGTCAAAAGTAATTTTCTCGATTACCGCGTTATCCAGTTGCCATTGCGGATAAACGAATGAAGCCTAAAAGAACGATCCTCTGCGTTGATGACAACGAACAGGCACTCTCGATCCGCAAAGTTCTGCTCGAGACACGAGGTTATCGAGTGGTCATGTGTAACAGCGCTCAGCAGGCGCTCGAAGCCTTCCGCAAGGGTGGCATCGACCTGGTACTTACCGACCTGATCATGCCGGAGATGGATGGCAGCAAGCTGATCGACGAAATCAAATCAGCTTCGCCTCAAACGCCGGCCATTTTACTGTCGGGAAAGGTGAAGATCTTTGATCGCGCGACCCGAGCCGATGTGTTTATGCCAAAAGGAATGTACGCACCCTCCGAGTTGTTAGAACGAATCCGCCTGTTATTGGTCCGCAAGCGTGGCCCTAAGCGTCCGCATACTTCCACAGAGGCTGCCGGTTCACGGACGAGCGCCGCTTAGATGACCCGAAACTGGATCCGCCCGTCGGCTGAGCGCAACTGATTCGGTGTAATATCGATGAATTGAATGGACCTTTTCATCGAAGCCGTCGATCTGCGCAAGACTTATCACGTGGGGAAAATTGAGGTCCCCGCCTTGCGTGGTATTTCTTTCAGCGTCCAAAAAGGGGAGTTCGTAAGCGTTGTCGGCCCATCCGGCAGCGGCAAGTCGACGCTTTTCTATATTCTTGGCGGGTTAACACGGGCTGATTCTGGCCACGTAATTGTTGACGGTGCGGACTTCGCTGAACTTTCGGACGCCGAGCGGACCCGCATGCGCAAGCGCAAAATCGGCTTCGTGTTTCAGAAGTTCAATTTGCTGCCAACCCTGGATGCAAGGTCAAACATTCAGATTGCGCTCGATATAGCCGGCGCCAATGGAAATCGCGACCCCGGGTATTTCGAAAAGATCGTGACTCTGCTGGGACTGGAAAAGCGTCTGCCGCATCGGCCATCCGAGCTTTCCGGCGGCGAACAGCAAAGGGTGGCGCTGGCGCGCGCGCTCATCAACAAGCCGGCCATTGTGCTGGCAGACGAGCCTACTGGTAACCTCGATTCGAAGAACTCGGAAATTGTGTTAAGTATGCTCCGGCATTCCAATCGCGAACTAGGACAGACCGTGCTCATGATCACACATAACCCGGATGCCGCAGCACACGGCGACCGCATCATCCACATGCGCGATGGGGAGATTGTGTCGCCGGAAAATGATCCACAGTGGCGAGGTCCTGGCGGATCCTGCCACTAGCCAGTTATCGTTTTGCAATGGATGACCTCAAAAAGCCGATTCTTCCCGGTAAGGGCAATTCTGATTATGAGCGGTACCTGCGCACGGACGAGCTGCTTTCCCTGCAAAAGCCGGCGGGAGAAATGCTGCACCCGGATGAGTTGACCTTTCAGGTGGTTCATCAAGCTTCGGAGTTGTTGCTGAAGGGGATCGCCTTTGAATTGGGCCGCGCACGTGCCTTGATTGAGGAAGGCGAGTTTGCCGATGCCGGGCGCTTATTGCGACGTGCCAACTATATGCTGGAATTCCCCATTTCTATGCTGCATGCGCTCGAGACCATCACTCCCTACGATTACCACAAGATCCGCGCCGGGCTGGGACACGGCAGTGGTCTCGACTCGCCTGGGTTTCTTGCGCTTTTGCATATCGGCCCTCGACTTGGCGATGCCTTTCACGCGCTGCTGCACAAAGCCGGCCTTAGCGTCGACGATGTCTATTGCCGTCATGCCGAATTGTTTGGCCTACATGACGTAGCGGAACGGCTGCTGGATTTTGACGAGCGCGTGCACTTGTTCCGCTTCCATCATTTGAAACTGGCGCAGCGAATCATTGGCGGTGGGGTGATTGGCACTATGGGAACTCCCGTCGAAGTTCTTCATCAACGCATGGAGCACCTTTTCTATAAGGACCTCTGGGACGTCCGCAATCAGATCACTGCGAAGGCCAACGAAGAGTTGGAGAGGTCAAAGGCGCAGCGATAAGTCGTCGGTGACCCGTTCGCGAGAGTGCGTTACGAAAGCATACGCTGCTCATTGCTGCGTGTTTTATCAGTCGTTTATAATCGTCTCTGCAGAGCGGGAGTAACTCAGCGGTAGAGTGCGACCTTGCCAAGGTCGAAGTCGCGGGTTCAAATCCCGTCTCCCGCTCCAGAATTCGGGCCCATTTACGCGCGGTGTTTGTTGGATCGTCGACATTCGCTGCGCATCAAGCTAACTTGATTACCAGGGCGCGGTACCCAAGTGGTAAGGGAGAGGTCTGCAAAACCTTTATTCGGCGGTTCGATTCCGCCCCGCGCCTCCAACTCCCACTGGAAATATCCTGCTGATTGAGGTCCCTCGCGGCGCTCGGGATTTCGCCTGGCGACTCCCGCTCGCTAAGCTTGCTCACGCCGCCAAGACGGCTCAAGTTCGATTCCGCCCCGCGCCTCCAACCTTCACCGCAACATTCTGTATGTTGCGGTCGTCGTTTCGTTCACCGCTGCGAACCGCTTCATTTGCCCTGTCGAATCTCGGAGCACAGTTCATCAAAACGCGCCGCCCGCCGTGGTTCCTTCGCCTGCCCAAATTTCCAGCACTGGGTTGTCGTCTTCCCGAACCAAACGTTGGATCGCGCAGCGCTTTCGACCCGCGGGAAGATAAGGTCAAAGTGGTGTTCCAAAAGGTGCTCGAGCAACAATGTAGCTACCGCTGCTCGTACATCCTCATCCTCATGCGAGCCCCATCGCAAGACGAATGGCCAGACCGCCTCGGGCTCTTCTTCGATGAACTCACCAATCACGATGATGGCTTGCCAGCGTGGGTCCTCAGCTCCTTCGGGTGCCGCACGTCCGGGGAGCAGGCGTTCGGCAGCTTTGATCGCCTTTTGGACAGTCATTGTCAATGGGCACCCTCGAGCGAGGCATTCTGGAAAGCCAGTTTTTTCTCGCTTGAATCAGGGCGTGCTGGCAGCCCGGAACATTTCTGGTGGATCGAAATAGCAGCGCCGCCATAGCGCTTCATCTGACAATGTGCCCGCTTTCCACTGTTGCAGCACCGGCAAAGTGGTTGCCATCATTCCGCCGTCTTCAGAGTCGAAGACCACTACGACGCCGGCCGCCAGCGTTGATTCACGCGTGAGTTCGACGTATTCGCGCGAGAATAGCGACTTAGCGTAATCGAGCTTTGCTTGCGACCCCGTCTCGTTTGGCCTGCCTTTTGCCTCTTGCACCGAGATGATCTTTACCGTTCTTCCGCGCAGCGGTTCCCAGTTGCCGGGGAATGATGCAATCTGTTCGTTCTCCACCCGGAATGCAATTTTGTCGTTCGCATCAGGTGTCGTCGCGCCAGCAACAGGTGTGGCCTGCTGTTCCGCTCGAGGAGTCGTTTCTTCCGGCATCTCCACTTCGCTGCTCCGAATCCAGCCCCGCGAGAGGCCAGAAATCCTGATGTGCACCCAGTTGGTATTCGTGTCCAGAACTTCAAACTCATCTTCCGATGATGCCAGGAAGAGAAGCTTTGCCCCTTCCACCGGACTCACCAGAACTGGAGTGCCTGACCGCTTTACCGCCACGAGATTGTTCGGATGTGATTGATTGCGCGCAATCTCCTCCAGGTTTTTTGCCTCTTTGGTAAGTTCGTCAGCGTGTTTGTCGGTAATCGATTTTCGCGTCTCCAGTGACGCAAACCCATCCACACTGGTCCCGGCCTTAAAGGGTGAACTGCCAGCCGAGACTGACTTCCCAATTGGCTCGCCTGGAACACTGTCCTGTGGCAGAGGCGCAGACATAGCCGGCGCGGTGGTTGCACTCTTGCTATCTGACTTATTAACAGGCGTCTTAGGGTCGGAAGTCTTGTTCGCTGACGACTTGAGCAAGGCGTCCTGCAACTCATCCAGGAAATCCGACTCGATTCTGCCATTCGACGGAAGAACTTGGTACCCTGATCGAGAACCAGCTGGATCTGAGTACCAAGCCGTTATCTTCGCGCTCACCCGTACGCGTGTTCCGCCAGTCGGCAAGCTCGTGACATCTGCTGTGCATTGGTAGTAGCCACGTTGGAAGCGGTCCAGTGGGCGGTCAACTGAAGCTGCAAACCCATCCAGGGTCGGCAGCCGCCCAGCTGCCTGCGATTGCAATTGTTTCAGAGCTTTCTCGACAACCGCCTTCGACTGTGGGAACGTGCGATCGTAAGGCCCAGTTTGACCAGGTGCGTTAAACGTGATGATCCACAACATCAACACCCAGCAGATCGCTGTGGAGCCACGACCATATCGCTCCGTGCTCATTGCAGGGGCTCCAGTTGTGCATGATTGACCCAGCCATGCTCTCCGTCTTCGGTTTCGACCCCGTACCAATATGGAGTCACGATGAGGATTATGACCTGGGAGCCCGGATCGAGAGACTTGAGGTTCGTGGCCGTCTGAAATGGTGCGGATTTAAGCTGGGCGCCGGGAGCTTTGACAGCCCGCTCCAATTGGTGTCGAAGATTCACGACCCGTTGCTCCAAAGTTTGGGACGACAGTTGAGCGTTCGCTAGTGCGGCAGCTTCGGCCTCCTGGTTCTTGCGCTCAAGACTCTGTTTTGCCAGCTCCTCCTGACGATGTCTCTCGCTTTCCGCGGCCTGTTTCTTTTGCAATTGGAGCGCATCCACGTGGTCCTGAATGTCTTTGAATTCCGCGCTTTCCACACTGCCATTCGAGGGATGAACGATCCGACGAAAATCTTCCGCGAAGACCGCATCGATGCGCACGGTGGTATGCTGCGGCGTCTTTTCTTGCACGATGTACCGCACCGCCAGCGTTCCCTCGTCGTTGCTCTCCTTGAAATTGATCGGAGCCAGGACATTCTCCCGCACCTTGTAGAAGACCTTTCCAGGGCCCGTCCACTCGGGAAACAAAGAGGATCCGCTTGCCGGAGAGGCTTTGTCGATGTACTTGTCTTTGTTGTATTCCTTGCTGCCCTGAATCATCCCGTCATTGATGACGTCGTCCACGGCCTGTAGAACATCGCTTATCGAAGCCGCGACGTCCGATGTGTACCCGACACCGTATTCCTCTTTTCGGGTTTTGTCCTTCGCGTTGAGAGCCGGTATTGTGGCAAGAAGAAGCAGAATCAAGAATCGAACTGCCACACTGGCCTGACGCCTTGGTTCTGGGGTGGTAAACAAATATCGGCTCAGATTCCGCCGGTTGACTGGGAATTCCGGTTGTTCGCTGATGCGCTGCATGTAACCTAACTACTAACCGTACTAAGGTCGAACTGACCGCCACTGCTGCACAACTTGTAATCCTAGCTCTTACTATCCAGAAGCCCAGGCTGTCAACTTGTGATCGGGTCTGAGACACGCATTCGGGGTCAAAGACCATCTCGCGTTGCTCAGCTGGCAACGATAGCGTTGTAACGTTTTCGCCTCGCGGAGCCACGGGACTCTTGACATTTGTCGCTAATAGAGCGATACCGTCATTCCGAGCATTGATGTTAGGGCTGATTTCATGATCTCAATCGCCCGGACACGCAAAAGCAGATCGCCTGGATCAGGGAAGCCCTCTGCGAATGGCCGCGATCGAGGAAGAAGAACGCGCGATCGCGCAGGCAAGCAAGGGGCGCTCATCCAAGCGGCCCTGAAACTATTTGCCAGCAAAGGTTATGAGGCTACAACTACGCGGGAGATCGCGGCATCTGCGCACTGCGCCGAGGGCCTTATTCATCGCTACTTTAGTGGCAAAGCCGGCTTGCTTTCCGCGCTCATTGAGCATCAATTCTTCAAGGAGATTGCAGACCTCGGCCGGGAATTACAGCCTGCCCGCAGTTTTCAGGCTGAATTCATTCAGCTCGTCGACTGGGAAGTGGAGCGATTCTGGGAGACTCAGGATCTGCGCAAAGTACTTATCTCGCGTTCCTTCGTGGATCCCACCGTGGCCCAAGTTATGAAGCGATCGGGTATCTCGGTTCGCTCCGAGGCCATTCTTGAGCGACTGCAACGATACCCCTGCTGCTCGAGTCTTCCGCGCGAACAACTCGAGGTCTTGGCGCAGGCTGTCGGAATGCTCGGCTTGGTGTTTGGCTTTATGCGTCCCCTGGTTCTGGGTCAGGATCGGGTGAGCGCGAAACGGATGGCGCTGACGGTCGCCAGGATGCTGGTTCGT
>Ga0187780_10000136_pt1 | contig 58643 bp, 50 predicted proteins | sample 1015_Q2_SP10_20__FD_132429 | JGI IMG/M metagenome (GOLD analysis project Ga0187780, IMG submission 132429) | Tropical peat soil microbial communities from peatlands in Department of Meta, Colombia - 1015_Q2_SP10_20_MG | ecosystem: Environmental > Terrestrial > Soil > Wetlands > Peat | place...
ACGGCCTGAGCAGCGAAGTTTTGCACCAGTTCGATCTGTTTATCGGTGAACGGCCGGACCTCCTGTCGATACATGTGAATCGAGCCGATGAGTTCGCCCTCCTTGAGCATTGGCACACCCACCAAGGTCCGTATGCCCCCTACTTCGACAAGGCGAACGATGGGGTCCCTTTTCGCGACGTAGGACTGATCGGTCCGAAGGTCAGGGACGTGGACAACCTGTTTGGTGTTGGCGACGCGGTCGAGCGGAATTCCTGGACTTTCGCGCAGATCGATAACGGGATTGCGCTGCAAATAATCGCTGTACCTTTCCTCGCCTTGGACTGCGACCGCGCGGAACGCACTACCCTCGAAGAGCAAAAGATTACCGAACGTGGCCTCACAGATGCGGATTGCATTCGCCAACAAAGCGTTAAAGACCGGCTCAAGCTCACCGGGCGAACTGCTGATGACCTGCAGGACCTCGGCGGTCGCAGTCTGCTGCTCCAGCGCCTCGCCGAGATCGGTCGTGCGCTGGGTTAGCTCATCAGTACGCTGGCGCAGCTCGTTCAGCAACCGCGCGTTCTCGATGGCGATGACGGCCTGGGCGGCAAAATTTTGCACGAGCGCAATTTGTTTATCGGTGAACGGGCGAACTTCTTGGCGGTAGATATGGATTATCCCGATAAGCTCCTGCTCTTTGAGCATCGGCAACACAAGTACGGTGCGCACGCCCGCAAGCTCGACCAATCTGGCCACTCCAGGATCGCGCCGCTTATAAGACGAGTGTTGGGACATATCCGTAATGTGGACCAACTGCTTCGTAGCCATTACTTCGGTCATTGGTGTCGGCGTCGCCTGGCCTGGAGTGTAGGGCGTCAGTCGCTTGGCAACGGCCTGAGCGAACTCCGGTGGCGCGTTGTGCATCGCTGCCATACGGAACCCCCCATTTTCATAGAGCTGCAGGTTGCCGAACTTGGCCTCGCAAATGCGCGTCGCGTTCTCCAATATCGCATCGAAAACCGGCTTCAAATCTCCTGGCGACGAGCTGATGACGCGCAGCACTTCGGAGGTTGCGGTCTGCTGTTGAAGCGATTCGGTAAGTTCGCGCGTGCGCTGCTGCTCGGCCTCGAACAGCCGCATATTCTCGATCGCGATCACTGCCTGGTCAGCGAACGTTGTTACGAGATTGATTTGTGGCTGGGTGAATGGTTCTACGTTCGGACGCGACAAGAAAAATGCGCCAATCGGTGTTCCTTCGCGCATGAGGGGAACGCCAAGCGCGGTCCGAAACTCGCCGCGTTTCTGCGCATCCACTGAGGTAAATTCAGGATCAGCCAACACATCGTGAACATGAACGATTTTGGCCCCAAGGACCGCCCTGCCGATTACCGATCCGCGACGGACCTTGGTCGGAAGCGTTCGCATGTATTCGGCATATTCCGGCGCAAAACCATGGAAAGCCACATATTTGAACTGTCCGTCGATCAGGCGCAACATGCTTGCTTTATCAGCTCGGCAAAGTCGCGCGGCCGATTCGATCAGCGTGTCAAATACGGTTTGCAGATCGAAGGTCGAGCGGCTGATGACCTCGAGCACCTTCGATGTCGCCGTCTGCTGCTCCAGTGATTCCGAAAGATCAGTCGTGCGCTGACGCAATTCATTGAGCAGCCGCGTATTCTCGATGGCGATGACGGCTTGGGCGGCGAAATTGGTCAGGAGCTCGATCTGTTTGTCGGCGAAGGGGCGCACCTCTTGTCGATAGATTGCTACAACACCAACAAGCTCATCCTCCTTGAGCATGGGCACGCAAACTACGGTGCGCGCGCCGGTCTGGCTGATGAAGCTGCGGCGCTGTGGATCGGACCGATAGGCTTGATCTTCTGCGACATCTGGGATCTGTACCGGCGTCTTCGTCTTCGCGACACGCGCGAGCGCTGTATTGCCTGACATGCTCACCAGCGGTTTGCGTTGTCTTTCTTCGACATACGCAGATGGCAAGTTGTGCCCCGCCGCCATTCGGTAATTTTCACCTTCGGCGATAAACAACATGCCCAAATTGGCCTCGCAAATACGAACCGCGTTTTCCAGCATGGCTTGGAAGACCGGCTCTAAGTTGCCCGGCGACGAGCTGATGATGCGCAACACATCTGCCGTTGCCGTCTGCTGCTCCAGCGCCTCATCCCGCTCGCGTTTATACAGCGCGACCTGCTCACTCACACTGGCAGCCGGCGATCGGCGGTGGCGGGTGGACTTTGGCGCAGTGCGGCGCTTCGACACCTCCTCCTTGCGGCGTCGTGCCTTAGTCGGTTTGCTGCCTGCTCTGGAGCGCCGTCTCATTGCCTTCCCCAAGGCTTAGGACAAGGCATTGTAGCGGGTCAAATCAGCACGCTGGAAGTGGCCAGACATGCGCTCAAATGCATCTTCTGGCCGCGATCCGCCGCGCCCCGTCCCGAGTGAGTAACTTTGCCGCCGATCTCCGTCCCGGCTCGTCCTCGAAAAATAGAAATAGCCGAGCGCCTGCCCGTTGGCGTCACGCACCACGAAGCAAGCCTCTTGCTGTTCGACAGTCCACGGCGGCGGGAAACGGCGTTCCATCGGTGGCACCATAACGCCTATCTGGTCCCCCGTGAGTATGCCGTGCCGCAGCAGCGCGGCGGCGATCAAGCGAATGCGTTGTTGCGCCCAAGGCGTCGCGATCAACTTGCAGCCTCGCGGTGGCGCGCCTCAGCGTGGTGATTTAATGAGCTTTAGGATTTCAATCGTTTCCCTGGAGCGAGCGCCGTGCCGGTAATTGCCATTCCGCTTCCGCTGACGAGCGCCGAGCTGGTCCTGCATCAGCTCAGGGCGTGGCGACCACATGATAGGCCGCCCTTGGCTCGTCGCGCGGCCAATCCGAAAGGCAAGCAGATCAGCAACTCGGGTTACGTTGGTGCGATGCCAACTCTTGATTTCCTCACCAACCCACCAATAGCAATGCTTCGCTAATTCGGTAGTCGTCAGTGGCCGTTCATATAACCTGAACGCCTGTCGGACTCGGCTTTTTAGCCGACCGTCGCGAGGATCTGTAAAGGGCGCTCGGCGGGCGCGCATCTTGGCCATCCGAGCCGCATCTCCAGGTCTACGCATCCATCCCCCTTTCATTGCGTTGGTCTCCTGTTTTTCGCGACGCGATTACGCCCGCAATAAATTCACGAAGATTGCTTTTAGCAACGGGCGATGCGGGCGCTGCAACTTTGATCTACATCAATGAGACAAATCCCGCGTTCGCTCATAGAGCACCCTCAACCAAAATGCAGGGGCGTCATCATGAGGCGCATTTGCTGCATTGGCGTTGCATCCGCTGCATTGGCATTGATTGGACTTTCAATAGTTCTTGCCAGTGCCCAGCAATGCGAAGGGGGCGTAGAAGGTGGAGGCAAGCCATGCGAGCCAATCAATGGATCGCAAGCGCATCTATCGTAGCCATTAGCACCCTGTTGGCGTCAGACCCGGTGCTAACACAGCAAGTCACCGGAACACCCGGCTCGCCTGAAGCCACGACAACGATTGAGGGCAGTCAGCTGCCGCCGCCGCCGCAGAAATTTGAAGGCAAGATCGAGCGCAACGCCGCCCAGTCGACGCCATATTGGCCAGCGCGTGTGGTGCCGCCCAAGGGCGCGCCGAACATTCTGCTCATCATGACTGACGATACGGGCTTCGGCGTTACCAGCACATTCGGCGGCGTCGTTCCGTCGCCGACTCTCGACAAAATCGCCGCCAACGGCCTGCGCTACACCAATTTTAATTCAACGGCGCTGTGCTCACCGTCCCGTGCGGCCATCATCACCGGCCGCAACCATCATTCGATGGGCTTCGGCGTCATTGCGGAGCAGTCGACCGGCTATCCCGGTTACAACAGTGTCATGACCCGGGATAAGGCAACGATCGGCCGCATCCTCAAGGACAATGGTTACTGGACTTCATGGTTCGGCAAAGACCACAACACGCCAGAGTTCCAGGCGAGCCAAGCCGGACCGTTTGACCAGTGGCCGACCGGGATGGGCTTTGACTATTTCTACGGCTTCGTCGGTGGTGATGCCAACCAGTGGGCCCCGAACCTCTTCCGCAATACCACGGCGATCTATCCGTACTACAACCATCCGGGCTGGAACCTAATCACGGCGGAAGCCGACGATGCCATCGAGTACCTGAGACGCATCACCGCCATCAATTCGGATCAGCCGTTCTTCATCTACTACGTGCCCGGTGCCGTGCACGCGCCACACGACCCGACGCCTGAGTGGATCAAGAAGATCAGCGACATGCATTTGTTCGACGAAGGTTGGAACAAGCTGCGCGATACCATCTTCGCTAACCAAAAACGACTCGGCGTCATCCCGCCGGATGCCAAGCTGACGCCATGGCCCAAGGACTTACTGAAGGAGTGGGATCAGCTCACGCCCGATGAGAAGAAACTATTCATCCGTCAGGCGGACGTGTTTGCCGCGTACTTTGCCTATTCCGACTACGAGATCGGGCGAGTGATCGACGAAATCGAGAAGATGGGTAAGCTCGACAACACGCTGATCATTTACATCGCGGGCGACAACGGCAACAGTGCCGAAGGGTCGTTGGTCGGCACGCCGAACGAGGTCGCCTCGCTCCAGGGCGTCGATATCCCAGTCGAGGAACAGCTCAAATTCTATGACGCGTGGGGTTCGGATCAGACCTACGCACACATAGCCGTCCCATGGACGTGGGCATTCGACACGCCGTTCTCGTGGACCAAACAGATCGCATCGCACTTTGGCGGCGTGCGCCAGGGCATGGCGATCTCATGGCCCGCAGTTATCAAGGACAAGGGTGGCATCCGCAACCAATTCACCCACTTGATCGACATCGTGCCGACAATCTTGGAGGCAACGAAGATCAATGCGCCTGACGTGGTCGACGGTATCGCACAGAAGCCGATTGAAGGCACGAGCTTCATGTATACCTTCGATGCCGCAAACGCGAACGCGCCATCGCGCCACACAACGCAGTATTTTGAGATGTTAGGTGACCACGCGCTCTACCATGACGGCTGGATTGCCAGCACCAAGGTCATGCGTCTGCCATGGGACGTCGCTGGGGCGGTGCCTCAGGATCCAGCGAGCTACCCGTATGAACTATACGATCTCAGTAAGGATTGGACGCAGTCTGACAACCTTGCCGCAAAGTACCCGGACAAGGTCAAAGAAATGGACAACCTGTTCTGGATCGAGGCGGCGAAGTATCAGGTGATGCCGCTCGACGCCTCTTTTGGACCCCGGGCCGTTGCACCTCGTCCGAGCCTCGCCGCAGGCCGCACTGAGTTCAACTGGTCCGGCGAGATCACCGGCACGCCGAACGGCGACGCGCCGAGCATCCTCGCTGCATCGTTCAACTACAAGGCCGAGGTCAATATCCCGCAAGGCGGTGCCGAAGGCATGATCGTCACCCAGGGCGGCAGGTTCGGCGGCTACGGGTTCTACGTGCTGAAAGGCAAGCCTGTATTCCTGTACAACTTTCTCGACCTCAAGCGCACGCGCTGGGAAGCTCCGGACGCACTCACGCCGGGCAAGCACACGCTCGAGTTCGACTTCAAATATGACGGTCTCGGCTTTGCGACGCTCGCCTTCAACAACGTGAGCGGTATCGGACGCGGGGGCACTGGTGTGCTCAAGGTCGACGGCAAGGAAGTGGCGCGCCAATCCATGGAGCACACTGTCCCACTCATCTGGCAATGGGACGAGAACTTTGACATCGGCGCCGATACTGGCACGCCGGTATCTGATGATTACCAGGTCCCATTCAAGTTCACGGGCACGCTCGACAAGTTGACGCTCAAGATTGATCGGCCGAAGTTGTCACCGACGGACATTGAGAAGCTGAAGGAAGCAACTCGAAATAACCGCGCGGCCGAGTAGCAAAAGGATCAAGTGCCTGTCATGCGAGTACTGTCGTCGACTATTTTAACGCTGTCCCTGATGGCACTTTCCGCGCTTCCTGCGAGTGCGCAGCAGTACAAGTATGAAACCCCGATAGCTCCCGGCGTTGCCGTGCCGGACAAAATCGACTCATCAATCGGTACGCTGAACCTGTTCTATGGGTATCCGGATGACACCACCGTCCAGAAAATTTACGACAATCTAGACAGGTCGCGCGCATTGCAGGCCTATCTCATGGGTATCCCGTTGGTAAATCAGGCTGGTATGCGTGCATCCCTTCGCCAATTTGGGCCGGACAATCAGACGGACGCGATCTGGGAAGATTTGGTTGACGCAAGGACTGTGGAACTGACGGCGAATGATAACACTGTTTACAGCTTCATCTGGCTTGATTCCCACAAGGGACCATTGGTTCTCGATATTCCACCCAAGGTCTTGGGGGCTATCGATGACTTCTGGTACCGCTGGGTCGCCGACGTGGGTATCACCGGCGCAGATAAGGGCGAAGGCGGCAAATATCTTGTCCTCCCGCCACAGTACAATGGTGAAGTTCCGTCGGGCTATCACGTCGTGCGGCCTAGCACGTACGGAAACTGGCTATTCTTTCGATCATTTCTCGTCGATGGATCGACAAAGCCCGGCGTCGAGTCGGTCAAAACGAACTTGAAAATCTATCAGCTTTCGGATGCTGCTAATCCGCCCGCTATGAAATTCGTAAATGCTTCCGGCATTCCGTCGAATTTCGTAGCACCGGGTGACTATGCGTTCTGGGATCTTTTGAATCAAGTGATTCAGGAAGAGCCGAGTGAAGGGGCTGATCCAACAATGATGGGCCTCTTTGCATCAGTCGGCATCGTCAAGGGCAAGCCGTTCAATCCCGATGACCGGATGAAGAACATTTTGGCGGACGCCGCGAACATCGGAGCGGTGACGGCGCGTACCATCGCTTTCAAGATCCGAGACAAAGATGCCTACTTTTATCCCGACAGCACGTGGCGTCTGCCTTTCTTCGGCGGTTACAAGTTTGAAGTCTCACCGGGAGTAACCAATCTCGATGGTTACATCCAATTCTATTACTTTGCGACGGGCGTAACGCCCGCGATGGATATCAAAATGGTTGGCGAAGGGTCGCAGTATCCTTTGTCTGTTGAAGACTCAAAGGGCAATCCGCTCGATGGCGCGAAGTCATACAGGATGCACCTACCACCAAACATCCCGGTCAAGGACTTCTGGTCCGTGATCGTGTACGACAACCAAACGCGCTCGATGGTGCAGACCGATCAGCAGTTCCCAAGTGTCAGCAGTCAGACGAAGGGCCTGTTGGTAAACGCTGACGGGTCGGTGGATGTTTATTTTGGACCTAAGCCCCCAGCTGGAAAAGAAAATAATTGGGTACAGACGATTCCCGGTAAGGGGTGGTTGATGATTCTTCGCCTCTATGGGCCGCTGGAACCGTGGTTCAACAAGACTTGGCGGCCCGGAGAAATCGAGCACCAGGGCTAAGGCTTCGATGTTACACAAGCATGGGGGGTCGCTGCGGCGGTCCTACCCAACGCCGGTCCTGCATCAGCTCAGGCCGTGGCGACCATATAATCGGCCGCCCTTGGCTCGTCGCGCGGCCGATCCGAATGGCAAGCAGATCAGCAACTCGCGTTATGTTGGTGCGATGTCCTAAGCCATTTTGAATCCGTCATCCCCCCACCACGATGGCTTGATGATATTGCCATTCTTGTCCTCGGGCCAGACGAGGCGCTCCTCAATAACAATCTTGGTTTCCTCATTCTGCCCGGTGTCGGCGATTGTCATTGGCAATACTTTGCCCAATAGACTCATGAACGCTGACGGATTGGCGAGCGCCTGAACTACAAGGTAGCCAACAATGCCGTCCTCGCCGCCAGCTCGTTCTGCGGCCTCTAGTATTGCGTCTTTCAAGGCACTGCTGATTTTGTTCGGTGTGCCTTTTTTTCTGCCGCCGGTCTTCGGCGTTCCCTTCGGGCGTCCTACCATCTAAATGCCTCTACTTTAGAAATTCCAATCTCTCCAGCTGGTCGATTGCAGCGTCCAGGCCGTAAGCCACCACCACAGTGGTGCCCGCTATCCGCAACGCCGTATATGCCGGGCGAATCTGCTGCTGTCGTCGCATTATAGCACTATAATGTTGTCAGGCTGATCTGTTTCTCGTAGGCGATGACGCCGCCGACTGGCTGGGCATAGCCTAAATGCCCATCCGCGCAGATCACTCCAGCAACCACGTTGCCAACCGTCATGCAATTTTTCATCTGCGCGACGGTCGCATCGTCGTGCCGGCCGTAGATCGTAAGCGGGCTGTTTTGAAACGCAGGCGACTGCGGAGCGGTCGTCGCCGCGATCTGCGTCGCGGCCTCGGCTGCCTCGCGCGCGAGATGTTCCTGCCGGGCGGCGTCTCTAAAATCGCACCATGCCGGCCGTCCGCGTCCCTCGCCGAAGCGGCTGTTCGGGTCGATGCCGGCCGCTTGGCAAAGCTCCCGTGCTCTGGCTTCGTAGCGGTCTGGTTTTCTCATGCGACTCACGCCCGAGCGGGAGCACCGGGGCCTCTCTTACACCCCGCTCGCATCGTGCGCGCGCACCGCGATCTTGAGCTCACCGAGGACGGGGCTTGAGCGGCAGGCGATGGTGTCGCCGGGCTTGGCCGGTCCCACACCTTCCGGCGTTCCGGTATAGATCAGGTCGCCCGGATAAAGCGTGTAGAACGACGAGGCGAATTCGATCAGGCTGCGGCAGTCGTAGATTAGCATATTGGTATTGCTGTTCTGCCGCACCTCGCCGTTGACTTCGAGCGAAAGCGGCAGCGCATCGGGGTCCGGTATCTCCTCGGCCGTTACCATCCAGGGGCCGGCCACCGCGTATCCGTCGATCGATTTGCGGAAGCTTCTGTCCTCGCGCCCGCGTACCGTCATGTCGAGCCCGAGGCAATAGCAGGCGACATAATCGAGCGCGCGAGGGGCGGGAATATTGCTGCCCTTCTTGCCGATCACCATCACGAGTTCGACCTCGTGATCGTTGCGGCGGTCCGGAAAGCGAATTGGAATTCCCTCCGAGGGGCCGACGAGAGACGAATTGGCTTTCAGGAACATTCCCGCTTCGCCGATCTTGGCCGACTGCACGGTGACCACTTGGGAGCCGGGCTGCGCTGCGGCGGCTTTCATCTCGGCGATGTGGACCTGGTAATTGGTCGGCGCGCAGGAAAGCTTGGTCGGCCGCGCCACCGGGGCGAGCAGTTTGACTTGCGCGATCGGCTTGCCGGGCGCCTTGTCGGCCATGCGCTCGAGCCGTTCGCGCCATTGCGGCAGCGCCGCGACGACGGCATCGCCCTTCATGGCATAGGGCGATGAATCGCGAATCTCCGTTTGCGCCTGCGTGACATCGTGCACGAGGTCGGCACGCACCACGCCGAGCCGGTCATCGTCGTAGCGGCAAAGCCTCATGATGCAATTCTCCGTCGAGCGCATCGCGGCATTTTCCAGCGCCGGCCGAAAGCCGGCAAGCGCACGGAAGAAACGCCGCGGCGAAGGATGGCGGCACGCAACGGCGCCGCTCGTGGATCAGCGCGTCTCACGGCGCGAAAATCCGAATGTGACAGTGGTGACGCAAAGCAGGCTGACGGCAGCGGACAAGAGAAAAACCGCGCGCGGGTCGCCTTTGTCCATCAGCATGCCATACATGATCGGCGCGATGCTCGAGCCGATGTTAAAGCCGGTGCTGACAAATCCAAACACTTTGCCGAAGGCTCCGGGTGGCGTGACCGCTCGCACCAGCATGTCGCGGGAGGGGTAAGTCGCGCCGACGCAAAAGCCGCTCAATCCCATCAGCACGATGAGCGCCGCAAATGGAAAATCGACCAAGCCGACCGCCGCCGTCACGAGGCCGCCGATCGTGAGCCCCAAGGCTGCGACCAGCGCGTGATGGCGGGTGCGGCCGGCCAGCAGGCCGCCGGCGAGCACGCCGAACGCATTCATGGCGAGAAGGCTCGTCAGCGCGATATTGGCGATCGCGGGCGGCGTTGCATGCAGCGCGCCGAGCGCGACCACGAGGTAAGTGTTCAGACCGCTTCCCACGATCGAAGTCAGAATGAAGAATGCGAGATTGATTAGGATCGCGGGGGTTATCAGAAGCCGCCAGCCGGCCGATGCGTTTTGAGCCGCCGTTCCCTTTGCGGCCCGCCCGGCGTGCGGGATATCGCAAACCGGCTCCGGCTGCGCGATCAAAAGCGCCAAAACGATAAAGCCGAGAACCGCGGCGCCCACATAGGCGCCGCGCCAGCCGAACATGCTCTGCATATAAAGAAGAGTGACGGGCGCGATGGCCGAGCCGGCCATGCCGGCGAAAGTGTGAAACGAAAAGACTTGGCCGAGCCGTTCCGGCGGCGTGTGATGTGACAGAAGCGAATAATTGGCAGGATGATAGGCCGTGTTGCCAAGCCCCGCGACGCCATACATCGCAATGAAGACCCAATAGGAATCGATCAGGCCGGCGACCGCGTAGGCCGCGCTGCTGAGCGCGAGTCCGGCGATCAAGACAATGCGGGCGCCGATCCTGTCGACCAGAAATCCGACCGGGGTCTGCAATACGCCGGACACGACATTGAAAACGGTGAGCGCAAGCGCCAGCTCGGTATAGCTCACGTTGAAATCGTCGCGAATGAACGCCAGCAACGGCGCCAGCATGAGCATGTAATAATGGCTCATCATGTGCGCCGCGCAGACCCCGGCAATCAGCCGAGATTCGGCCGGCCGTATCGCCGGAACTGAAATCGATTGCGTCATTGCGGGCGCGATGCCCTTGCGGTTTGCAGCGCCTGCCAGATGCGAAACGGCGTCAGCGGCATGTCGAGGTGGCGCACGCCGTGCTCGGCGAGCGCGTCGATCACCGCGTTCATCATGCACGGCAGGCCGCCGGCGCAACCTGCTTCGCCGCAGCCTTTGACGCCGAGCGGATTGGTCTTGGTCGGCACCGGGTGATCGGCCAGCGCGAAGGAAGGAACGTCCGCGGCGCGCGGCATGGCGTAGTCCATGAACGAACCCGTCAGCAATTGGCCGTCCGCGTCGTAGACCACGTGTTCCATCAGGGCCTGCCCAATGCCTTGCACGACGCCGCCGTGCATCTGGCCTTCGACGATCATCGGGTTGACGAGCGTGCCGAAGTCGTTGACGCAGGAATAACGGACCACTTCGACCGAGCCGGTCTGCGGATCGATCTCGACTTCCGCGACGTGGCAGCCATTGGGATAGGTCGAGGCGCCCGGCCCGTCGCTCACGTGCACGACGTCGAGCGACTGCGGCGCGTCGGCAGGCAGCTTGAGGCCGCCGTGAACCTTCTGCGCGAGCTCCATGATCGATATTGCGCGATCGGTTCCGACGATGACGAACCGCCCGCTCTCGAATGCAATATCGGAGGGAGCGGCTTCGAGGACATAGCCGGCGAGCTGCTTGCCCTTTTCAATGACTTTGGCGGCGCCTTCGATGATCGCGGTGCCGCTATGCATGATCGACTTCGAGCCGCCGGAGCCCCCGCCCATCACGAGCCTATCGCTATCCCCTTGCAATAGAACGATTTTATCGAAAGGTATGCCGAGCCGCTCGCTCAGCACTTGAGCGAATGGCGTGGCATGGCCCATGCCGAAATCGAGCGTGCCGGTGGTGAGCGTCACCGTGCTGTCAGCATTGAAAGTGATGCCCGCGGACTCCTTCGCTGGCGCCGCGGTCACTTCGAGATAATTGGTCACGCCCAGTCCGCGCAGCTTGCCGCGCTTGCGGCTTTCGCGTTTGCGGCGCGCAAAACCCCTAGCGTCGGCAAGTTCGAGCGCGTGCTTGGTCAGGGCGATGAAATCGCCGCAATCATAAGTGGACGCGGAAGCCGTCTTGACCGGCAATTCCTGCGGGCGAATTTGATTGCGCCGTCGCAGCGCGACGCGATCGACACCCATTTCCCCGGCGGCGGCATCGATCAATCGCTCCATATAGTAATTACCCTCGGGCCGGCCGGCGCCGCGATAGGCCGTGACCTGCGTGGTGTTGGTGAAGACACACTTGGTCGAGACTTCCATCAGCGGCGTGCGGTACATACCCTGCATATTCTTCACGGCATTGAGCGTGCCGAGGAGCGGTCCGAACGGCGCGAGGTAAGCACCCATATTGGCGAAATTCGTCAGCCGCACGGCGAGAAAGTTTCCCTCGGCGTCGAGCGCCAGCTCCGCCACCACGTCGTTGGCGCGGCCATGGCCGTCGGAAAGAAAACTGCCCGAGCGTTCGTCGGTCCATTTCACCGGCCGACCGAGCGCGCGCGCAGCGTGCAGAAGACAGACATATTCCGAAAACACCGCAGCCTTCATACCGAAGGAGCCGCCAACCTGACCGGTCAGGACGTGCACGTCTTTGACGTCCGCGCCGAGCACCTCGGCGACATGGGCGCGCATGCCGAACACGCCTTGCGATGGCACGCGTAGCGTGTAGCGGTTAGCTTCGTACGAGGCCAGCGCCGCGCGCGGCTCAATGCAATTGACCGCGAGGCGGCTGTTCACGAGATTGAGCCGTGTCACATGAGCGGCGCGCGCAAAGGCGGCGTTGACCGCCTCGGCGTCGCCGTAGTGATAATCGAGCGCGACATTACCCGGCACGTCCTGATAAAGCAGCGGCGCGCCGTCGCGCGCGGCCTGCTCGGCGGAGACGATGGCAGGGAGCGGCTCAATATCGAGCTTGACCGCTTCTGCTGCGTCCTTTGCCTGCGCCAGCGTTTCGGCAACGACTAAGGCGACCGGGTCGCCTACATAGCGGACGCGATCGGTCGCAAGCGCGTCGCGCCGCGGTTTTTTCAAGGGCGAACCGTCGCGGCTGTTCAGCGCGACAATGCATTTGAGCGAACCGTAACCTTTCACGTCGGCGCCGGTATAGACGGCGAGCACGCCCGGCATTTTCAATGCTGGAGCCGTGTCGAGCGCGCGGATGACCCCGTGTGCGTTGCGGCTGCGAACCATCACGCCATAGGCTTGGCCGGGAAGGCTGGCGTCGTCCGTATAGTGTCCGAGGCCGCGCAGCAGCAGCGGATCCTCGCGGCGCGGCACCGACTGTCCGACAGCAAATTTCTCGATCGCCAGGCGGTCGGCTGCCGCGTCGTCGGTTCGGACATTGTCAGTTTGAAGCAAACTCATGATGGTCCAGTCGCGGAAGGCTTCGGGAAGCTGTGAGATAAAGAACTTGGCAGACCCCGGCAACTGGGCGCCGAACATGGCTCGTAGGCGCGCCAAGCACGGTATTGCCCTGCGGCGCGCCCCTGTTACATTTTCCGCGATTTGGGTTGAAACAATAGACCGCAGCCGTCGAGTCCGTTTCGGGTTCCGGCGCGGCGGGAAGGCGTGGATGAACGAGGGGCCCTGGCCGCGGAGCGGCCTCGACAGGGGGGTCAAACGCCGGCCTTACCGGGGCCGAAGGACGCCGTATGGCCTTCGCCGCGATGCCCGCGATCAGGGGCGCCAGTCGCTCCACGACCATCCGGCGGCCACTTATGCGGCACTCGATCTCGGCACCAACAATTGCCGGCTGCTTGTGGCGCGCCCGACCGCTGACGCCTTTCGCGTGGTCGATGCTTTTTCCCGCATCATCCGGCTTGGCGAGGGCGTCGCCGCTTCGGGCCGCATCAGCGAAGCGGCGATTGCGCGCGCGGTCGATGCGCTCCTGGTCTGCCGCGAAAAGATGCGCGGGCGCGGCGTTGCGCGGGCGCGGCTCATTGCCACGGAGGCGTGTCGCGCGGCCAAGAATGGCGAGGAGTTTCGCGCCCGCGTCGCCAAAGAGGCAGGCCTCGAACTCGAGATCATCGATTCGGCGACGGAGGCGAGGCTCGCGGCGACGGGCTGCACCGAACTTTTCGACCCAACGGCAAACGGAATCATTCTGTTCGACATCGGCGGCGGATCGTCGGAATTGGTGCGGCTCAACCGCTCGCGCCCCGGCCGCGGCGGCCCGCCGACGCCCGATATCGTCGGCTGGATATCGTTGCCCGTCGGCGTCGTCACGCTCGCCGAGCGATACGGCGGCAAGGCCGTCTCGCGCGAAATTTATGACGCCATGGTGGAGGAGGTGGCGACTTTCGTCGACGGCTTCGCGGCCGACCATCGCTGCGACCTTGGGAGCTTTCATATGCTCGGTACGTCGGGCACGGTGACCACCATCGCCGGCGTCTATCTGCGGCTACCGCGCTACGATCGCCGGCGCGTCGACGGCTGCTGGCTGTCCGACGACGAGATTTCGCGCGTGGTCGCCGAGCTGATGGCGATGAGTTTCGACCAGCGCGCGGCCAATCCCTGCATCGGCGCCGAGCGCGCCGATCTCGTGCTCGCCGGCTGCGCCATCCTCGACGCCATCCGCCAGGCTTTTCCATGTCAGCGGTTGCGGGTTGCGGATCGCGGCCTGCGCGAGGGGATGTTGGTCGAAATGATGCGCGAGGACGGCGTCTGGGGCGAAGCGTGAGTGGCCATGGCGCGGCTCAAGGATGAGAAACGCCGCACGCCGTCGTCGCGGGCGTGGCTCGAACGTCAGATCAGCGATCCCTACGTGGCGCGGGCCAAGCGCGAAGGTTTTCGCTCGCGGGCGGCGTTCAAGCTCGCCGAGATCGACGATCGCTACAAAGTGTTAAAGCCGGGCGCGCGGGTCGTCGATCTCGGCGCCGCGCCGGGTGGCTGGAGCGAGATCGCCGCGCGCCGCGTAGGCGCCAAGGGCCGCGTCATCGCGCTCGATCTTCTCGACATGAAGCCGATCGCGGGCGTCGAATTTCTGCAACTCGACTTTCTCGATCCGCCAGCGCCCGCGCGGCTTAAGACCATGCTCGGCGGCGGCGCGGAGGGAAAAGCGGATGTGGTGATGTCCGATATGGCGGCGAATGCGACCGGCCATCGTCAGACCGACCACTTGCGGATCATGGCGCTTGCCGAAGCCGCGGCCGCCTTCGCGCGCGAAGTGCTCGCCCCCGGCGGCACGTTTCTCTGCAAAGTGCTGCAGGGCGGCACCGAGGCCGCGCTTCTCGCCGTGCTCAAGCGCGATTTCGCAAGCGTCAAACACGTCAAGCCGCCGGCAAGCCGCGCCGACTCGGCCGAGCTTTATCTCCTGGCGAAGGGGTTTCGCGGTTAGGGATGATCCGGAAAAAGCCTGCCCCGGACACCGATCCGGGCGCGGAAACCGGCTTGCCGAAAAAATATCATGCCAGCCTCATCAAATATCAATCGATTCAGTTTGGGCGATTGCCGCTCTGGCGCGGCGTGGCTTCGGCGCGTTCCTGCGCCGTCTCCGCCTTCCGCCCCGAAAGCTCCGCGCCGGCATCTGGCGGCAGCCGCGCGAAGATAAAGACGGCGCTCGCCGATAGCAGGCTGACGAAAAGAAAGGCCGGCGGAAAGTCTTCGATGCCCATCGCCGTCGACTGGCGCAGCCGCAGCGTGAGTTCGACGACGAGCGCGCCGACCGCGACGCCGGTGGATAGCGAAAGCTGCTGCGCGGCGGCCACCATTGCCGTGGCGCGACTCAATTTCGCTGGCTCGATTTCGGCATAGGCGATGGTGTTGATGCTGGTGAATTGCAGCGAGCGAAAGAAGCCGCCAGACAACAGGATCGCGATCATGCCGGCGAACGGCATGCCGTCAACGAAAGTGGCGCACGCCGCCAGGAAGGCGCTGCTGATCAACGCATTGTAGAGGAGCACATTGCGATAGCCGAAGCGCCGCAGCACGCTTGCGACCGCAGCCTTCATGAACATAGCGCCCAGGGTTGCGGTGAAAGTGATGAGGCCGGACTGAAACGGCGTCAATTCGAAGCCGACTTGCAGCAACAACGGCAGCAGAAACGGCAGCGCGCCGATACCGAGCCGAAACAGAAATCCGCCGAAAATGCTGGCGCGGAACGTCGGCAGCCGCAGCAGAGTAAGATCGAGGATCGGCGCCGGTATGCGCTTGGCGTGGATCACGTAGGCCACCGCCGAAACTGCGCCGGCGCAAATGAGCGACGCGACGAGCTTGGTGGGCAGAAATTCAAGCCCTAAGGCGGAAAGGCCGAAGGCGAGGCCGGCAATGGCAAGGCCGGAAAGAATGAAACCGGTCCAGTCGAACGGGTCGAGCCGCTCGGCGTGGACATTGGCGATGAAGCGCGACGCTAATGCGATGCCGACGAGACCGATCGGTACGTTAATCAAAAATATCCAGTGCCAGGATGCGTAGGTCGTGATGAAGCCGCCGAGCGGCGGCCCGCATATCGGGCCGACCAGCGCCGGGATGGTGACGAGCGACATGGCATTGACGAGGAGCTGTTTGTCGATGCTTCGCACCATGATGAGGCGTCCGACCGGCGTCATCATGGCTCCGCCCAAGCCCTGTACGATGCGGGCGAGGACGAATTGTTCGAGCGAGTGCGAGGCGGCGCAACCGATCGAGCCGAGCACGAACACTCCGATTGCGGTGCGAAACACGTTGCGTGCGCCGAAACGATCGGCGGTCCAGCCGCTCGCCGGAATAAAAATGGCGAGCGACAGCAGATAGGAAGTGACCGCGAGCTTCAAGGCGAGCGGGTTAGTGCCGAGCGCGCGTGCGATGGCGGGAAGCGATGTCGAGATCACCGTTGAGTCCATGTTTTCCATGAACAAAGCGGTGGCCACGATCAGCGGCACGATCCGATCGTAAGGACGCGATTCCATTTGCGGCTATCAACCGATGGCGCGGCCGGTGTGCAGCAGATCGGCGAACATCATGTCAGCCGCTTTGCCGCTTCCTCGACCATGCTCAAGTCGGAATATTTTTTGACGTCGATATCCGCCTTGAGGAAACCGAGCTCTTTTTGCTGGTTGAGATTGTTCTGCAGTGCGTCGAGGTTCGGCATGCCGTCGGGATCGCGATATTGGTCGCGACCGGTAAAGGCCCAATCGACGCGCGCGGGCGGAGCCTTGTTGAGGCGCGCGACGATGGCGACGGCTTCGTCGTGATTTTTAGGATCGATATACCAGCGAATGGCGCGCACCGTGTCTGTCAGGAAATCGATCAGCGCGGCGCGGTTCTGCTGGATGAAACCGGTGCGCGCGGTCCACATGGTAAGCTGCGTAATGCCGAAGGCGTCTTTCTGGGTGAACAGAGTATTGGCCAGCGCGCGCAGATCGGGATCGAGCGAGAACGGCGGCACCGCGCTGATGAGATCGGCCTTCTTCTCGGCGAGCATTGCGCGCATGGCGGGGAAGGGCGCTTCCACGATCGTGTAGTCTCTGTTGGCCTCGAGCCCGCTCCGCCGCAACATCGCGCGCATCGCAATATCGACGGCGCTGCCCATGGCGTTGCTGGCGAGCACCTTGCCTTTTAGGTCGGCGACGGTTTTGACCGGGCCGTCTTTGAGCACCATGAATTCGTTGGTGCCGTGACCGGCGACGCCGTCCTGGATCTCGTCGCAGATGACGCGCAAGTCGTCCATATGGGCGTTCTGGATGGCAAGCCCGAACGACGAGAATGCGAGTGGTCCGATGTCGAGTTCGCCAGCGGCGAGCGCCGTAATGACGGGTGGGGTGCCCTCGAAGCGCGTGGCCTCGGCGACATAGGAGCGGCCGAAATTAGTAAGGAGGTCCTTCTTCTCCAGCACCAGCGGCGCGGTCGAGGCGGGAACGACCACCCAGCCGAGGCGAATTCTGACCGGCGCGGTCTGAGCGCGCGCCAATCCGGGCACCGCCAGAGCGCCGGCGGCGATCCCTCCGGCTGTGAAATGGCGGCGGTTGATGGCCCGTTTCATGGCGATTCCTCCTGTGTTTTGCCCCAAAGGGCCTATCAATTGCGGCCGAGGCGTGCTATCGACCGCCGCCAACCCAAAAGCGGGCCATCGACTCGGACGAGGGAGCATGGTTCCGCTCGCCCGCGGGGCTTCCGCCATCCGGGCCAAGCGGAGTTGGCAATGGCAGCGACATCAAGAGACAACCTGCGCGAAGCATACACCTTCGATGACGTGCTGTTGAAGCCGGGCCTCTCCGACGTCATGCCGTCGGAAGTCGATATCCGCTCCCGTATCACACCTAATATTCTGCTCAACATCCCGATCGTCGCTTCGGCGATGGATACGGTGACGGAAGCGCATATGGCGATCGCCATGGCGCAGGCCGGCGGCATCGGCGTCCTTCACCGCAATCTCGAACCGGAGTCGCAAGCCGCGCAAGTGCGGCAGGTCAAGAAATACGAATCCGGAATGGTCGTGAACCCGGTCACCATTCATCCCGGGGCGACGCTCGCCGATGCGCTGACATTGATGCAGGAGCATCGCATTTCGGGTATTCCCGTGGTCGAAGGCGGCGGCAATGGCCGCGCCGGAAAACTCGTCGGCATCCTCACCAACCGCGATGTACGGTTCGCCACGGATAAACGTCAAAAAGTCTCCGAGCTGATGACCAAGGACCGGCTCGTCACGGTGCGCGAGGGTGTCGGACAGGACGAAGCGAAGCGGTTGCTGCATCAGTATCGCATCGAGAAGCTTCTGGTCGTGGACGGCGCATATCGCTGCGTCGGTCTCGTTACCGTGAAAGATATCGAAAAAGCGGTGGCCCATCCCAATGCTTGTAAGGACGAGCAGGGCCGGCTGCGCGTTGCCGCCGCGACGTCCGTCGGCGAGGCTGGTTATGTGCGCAGCGAAGCCTTGGTCGATGCCGGCGTGGATCTGATCGTGGTGGATACTGCGCACGGCCATTCCCGGCGCGTGCTCGACACGGTGACGCGCATCAAGCGCATGTCGAATGCTGTGCAAGTCGTCGCCGGAAATATCGCCACACCCGACGGAGCCAAAGCGCTGATCGACGCGGGCGCCGATTCGATCAAGATTGGGATCGGGCCGGGCTCGATCTGCACCACGCGTGTCGTCGCCGGCGTCGGCGTGCCGCAACTCACCGCGATCATGGATGCGGTGGAAGTCGCGAAACAGGCGAACACGCCGGTGATTGCCGACGGCGGCATCAAATATTCGGGGGACCTCGCCAAGGCTCTCGCCGCCGGCGCCGACTGTGCGATGGTCGGCTCGTTGCTCGCCGGAACCGACGAGACGCCGGGCGAAGTTTTTCTCTACCAGGGGCGTTCCTACAAGACCTATCGCGGCATGGGCTCGGTCGGCGCCATGGCGCGCGGCTCCGCGGACCGTTATTTCCAGCAGGAAATTAAGGACACGCTCAAGCTCGTTCCCGAGGGTGTCGAGGGGCAAGTGCCTTATAAGGGCCCGGTCGCCAACGTGCTTCACCAGCTGGTCGGCGGTCTGCGCGCTGCAATGGGATATGTCGGCGCGAGAAATCTCGATGAATTCCACGACAAGGCCGAGTTCGTGCGGATATCCGGCGCCGGATTGCGGGAGAGCCACGTTCACGACGTTACCATCACGCGCGAGAGCCCGAATTATCCGAGTCGGGATTAGGTCTCTCTGTTATGCCAGGCGCAGCTCCCGACCCCTTCGCCAAAATTCGCAGCGCCACCAACGCCCACCGCGCTCAGCACGGCTGCAGCGCCTATCCTTACAGCAACGGTCCTTTACTGGCGGCTTTGGCGGGAGCGGCCAACGCCCGGCGGATTCTGGAGCTTGGAACGGCGCTCGGCTACACGGCTTTATCGTTTGCCTCGGGCGCCCCATACGCCACAGTCGACACCGTGGAGCGCGATCCGGAGCACGTCCAGCTTGCGCGCGATAATATCGCCGCCGCCGGGATGGATCACCGGATCACCGTGCACGAGGGCGAGTTCGCGAGCCTCTTGCCGACGCTCGATCCCGGCTACGACGTGGCCTTTTTCGACGGCGGCGTGCCGGTGCCGGCTTTGCATAAGGTCTTGCGCGGGCTGTTGCGCACCGGAGGCACGCTGATCACCGCAAACCTCAATCAAGGCGGTACCGCCGACACGGTGCGCAAGGCCTTGTTCGACGGGAAATCATGGCGCAGCGCGATGGTGGACGAGCACGGCGAGACCGCCATCAGCGTCAAGCTTTAGTCCGACATCGGCGCGTTATGCACGTTTGATAAGAACGAGGAATTCAAACGGGGACCGATGTCATGACCATTCAAGTCGTCTTGCTACCGCTGTTTGCCGAAGTGATCCTAACCTTTGCACTACTTTTCTCACTCGCTCCGCTACGCGCCCGCGATTTCAATACCGGGGTGACTAGGCCGGAAAACATCGCATTGCGCGAGCCGAATTGGTCGAAGCGCACTCTGCAAATCGGCTATTCCTTTAGCAATCAGTTCGAATTGCCCGTCCTCTTCTATGTCCTCACCATCCTCGCCTATTTCACCCACCGCGCCGGCGTCCTGTTCGTGGTGCTGGCCTGGATATTCGTCCTCTTCCGCTACCTGCAGGCTTATGTGCATGTGACGAGCAATAAAGTAAGGCTGCGCGGCTCGTTCTTCATCGTCTCGGCGCTCGCGCTCGCGATCATGTGGGTTGTCTACATTGTCGAGATATTGACCAGTCCGTGGGTTTGAGGCCGATGCCGCTTAATTTTTGCCATCCGACGGCGCCGCACAAGAAGCTGAGATTGCCGGAATGGTATGTGTCGAACCTGATGATGGATCGCGCGCTGGATGCGGTGGTGCGGCGCGCGCGCAAGCTCGATCGCAAGCATGACGTTCCCTATCTCGCCGGCTATAGCCTTGACGGCAAAACCATCTATATCGACCGGCACATGCCGCGCGCGTTCAAAATTCGCGGCCGCACGGTCGAGACCGATCGGTTTCTCATCCTGCACGAGGAAGTCGAGAAGACGCTGATCGATCGGCTCGGCCTGCACTATCTGCACGCGCATCAAATCGCAACGCGCGCCGAGGAGGCCGCTGTGCGCGCCGCCGGCATCGAATGGCGGGCGTACGATCGCTTCATGCAGAAGCACGTCAAAACCATCGGCGACGAACGCTTGACCAAGGTGCCGAAGGATCTCGATCTGAAGCCCTACCGCCACGAGCACGATGACGATCTCCTGCGGCGCATGTTGGCCAGCGCAAAAGCCGGCAAAGCGCCGAAAGGCGTTCATGTCCGCGACCTGGCGGAGGCGATCGCGCAACTACACCGGCGCGTGCTGCGGCATGAAACGGCGGGCGCGCTGCGGGTCGCCGCGCTTGCGCGTAAAAAGAAGTAAGATCGGCGCAGCGAAGAAACTTTGCTTAAGTTTGTCCGGTTTTGCCAATGACACCCTCGGCCCGATTGTCCGCCGCGATCGAGGTGCTTGCCGACATCGATGCGCGGCGGCGGCCGGCGGCCGATGCGCTCAAGGACTGGGGGATTTCCCATCGCTTCGCCGGTTCCGGCGATCGCGCCGCCATTGCCGGCCTCGTCTATGACGCGTTGCGCCGCAAATCCTCGTCGGCGTGGCTGATGGGCGAGAGCGCGCCACGCGCCGTTCTCATCGGCATGCTGCGCCGTGAGCGCCGGCTCGACGCCGCTTCCATCGCGGCGCTGTGCAGCGGCGCGCGTTATGCGCCCGCGCCGCTCTCCGAAGCGGAAACCGCGGCGCTGGAGCGCGATTTTCCCTCCGGCGCGCCCGCTTATGTCGAAGGGGACTATCCGGATTGGCTTGACCCAAATCTGGCGCGCGTATTCGGCGATGAACGTGCGGCCGAAGGGGCGGCGCTCGCAAGCCGTGCGCCGCTCGATCTGCGCGTCAATCTCCTCGCCGGCGACCGCGACGACGTGCTGGGCAAGCTCGAACATTTAGCGGCTGCGGCGACACGCTGGTCGCCGGTCGGGATTCGGATAAAGCTTGCGCCTGACGCCAAAAGCCCGGCCATTCATGCCGAGCCTGCCTTTCTGAAAGGCCAGGTCGAAATCCAGGACGAAGGCTCGCAGCTGGCGGTCCTGCTGGCGGACGCCAAACCCGGCGAGCAAGTCGTCGATCTTTGCGCCGGGGCCGGCGGCAAGACGCTTGCGCTCGCGGCTGCAATGGAAAACCGCGGCCAAATCTACGCCACCGATATCGACAAGCGCCGCCTCGCGCCGATCCACGAGCGGATCGCCCGCGCCGGCGCGCGCAATATCCAGGTGCGCACTCCGCTCACGGCGCGCGGTGGCGCCGATGTTGTCGCCGACCTCGCCGGCCGCGCCGATCTCGTCATGATCGATGCGCCTTGCACGGGCACCGGCGCCTGGCGCCGCAATCCGGACGCCAAATGGCGGATTCGGCCGGGCGCGCTCGCCGAGCGCACAAAGCAGCAGGACGATGCGCTCGAACGGGCCGGCACGCTGGTCAAGCCGGGCGGCCAGATCGCCTACGTCACCTGCTCGGTCCTGGCGGAGGAAAATGGCGATCGCCTGCAGGCGTTTCTCGCGCGCCACTCGGAGTTTTCCGTGGAAAAGCCGGCTGGCCTAGTCAACGTGCTGGGCGAGCGCGCCTATCTTTTCCGGCGCGCCGTGCTTATGTCGGACGAAGGCTTGCTGATGACGCCGCGGCGGACCGATACGGACGGGTTTTTCGTCGCCGTGTTGCGGCGGCTGTTGTCCTCTTGATCCGCGCCTCGACACACGGGGGCGCTTGCCCTAGAACCCGCTATGGCATCCCACGACAAGATTCTCATCGTCGATTTCGGCTCGCAGGTGACGCAACTCATCGCGCGGCGCGTGCGCGAAGAGAAGGTCTATTGCGAGATCGTGCCGTTCCAGAAGGCGGAAGAAGCCTTTCGCGAGCTTAAGCCGAAAGGGGTCATTCTCTCCGGCGGGCCGGCTTCAGTGCTCGATGAGGGCGCGCCGCTCGCGCCAATGGCGATCTATCGGGCCGGCGTTCCGGTGCTCGGTATCTGCTACGGCGAGCAGGCGATGGCGCAGCAGCTCGGCGGCAAGGTGGAGGGCGGGCACCATCGCGAATTCGGCCGCGCCGAAATCGAGCTGATCGCGCCCTCGGCGCTGACCGACGGCGTCTGGGAAGTCGGCCAACGCTATCCGGTGTGGATGAGCCACGGCGACCGCGTCACCAAACCGCCGGACAGCTTCATCGCCACTGGCACTTCGGCCAACGCGCCGATCGCCATGATCGCCGACGACAAGCGCAAATTCTACGCCACGCAATTCCATCTCGAAGTCGTACACACCCCGCACGGCGCGGCGCTGTTGCGCAATTTCGTGCGAAAAGTCGCCGGCTGCACCGGCGACTGGACGATGCGCGCGTTCAAGCTCGAAGCGATCGACAAGATCCGGCGCCAAGTCGGCGAGGGCAAGGTAATCTGCGGGTTATCGGGCGGCGTCGATTCCGCGGTCGCGGCCGTGCTCATTCACGAGGCGATCGGCGACCGGCTCACTTGCGTGTTCGTCGACCACGGACTGCTGCGGCTTGCTGAAGCGGAAAAAGTCGTCGCTCTATTCCGCGGCCATTACAATATCGCGCTCGTCCATGTAAACGCCGCCGACCTTTTCCTCGACGCGCTCGCCGGCGTCGATGATCCCGAAGCCAAGCGCAAGACGATCGGCAAATTGTTCATCGATGTGTTCGAGGCCGAGGCGAAGAAAATCGTAAGTGATGGGAAAGGATCGGCGGAATTCCTGGCGCAGGGCACGCTCTATCCCGACGTGATCGAGAGCGTTTCGTTCACCGGCGGCCCGTCGGTCACCATCAAGTCGCACCACAATGTCGGCGGCTTGCCAGAACGCATGCATATGAAGCTCGTCGAGCCTTTACGCGAATTGTTCAAGGACGAGGTGCGCGCGCTCGGCCGCGAGCTCGGGCTGCCGGACGCGTTCGTCGGCCGGCATCCGTTTCCCGGCCCCGGTCTCGCGATCCGCTGTCCCGGCGCCGTCACCCGCGAGAAGCTCGACATTTTGCGGCTCGCCGACGATGTCTTTATCGAGGAAATCCGCCGCGCCGGCCTGTACGACGACATCTGGCAGGCCTTCGCGGTGCTATTGCCGGTGCGCACCGTCGGCGTCATGGGCGACTTCCGCACTTACGATTATGTCGTCGGCCTGCGCGCGGTCACCTCGACCGACGGCATGACTGCGGATTTCTATCCGTTCGACATGACGTTTCTCGGCACGGTGGCGACCCGCATCATCAACGAAGTCAAGGGCGTCAACCGCGTCGTCTACGACGTGACCTCGAAGCCGCCGGGGACGATCGAGTGGGAGTAGGGGGGTTCAGCGGTGAACCTCCTCGGTGATGATTTTAAGGTTCGGCAGGCCGGTATAGCCGTAGACGTCGTGAAGTATTGTGAGCACTTCATGCGCGACAGTTTGATCGTCAACTTGGTCGATCAAATATGTTTTTGAATAATTAGGCGCCCGCCCCGGGTCGGCGAATCCGGCCGCGTGCAGGCGCCACTCGCTCAGGTGTCAGCGTGGCTTTCCCAAAGAAACACATGTGGTTGAGCTTGCGAACGGGTTAAGGACCTTACCTCTCTCGGTTGGCGTCTTGACCCGAGTTTTGGAAACAACTTATACGGAATTCTATCCGTGGATAAAATCCATTGCACATCGCTAAATCTCACGGCTTTCCGTAAGAATCCGCCGCGGCCACTTACCGGGAGAGCCCATGCCCATCACCATCTACGGCATCAAGAACTGCGACACGATGAAGGAGGCGCGCGCCTGGCTCGACAAGCATGGCGTCGCCTACGCCTTTCACGACTATAAGACCGCAGGCATCGAGCGCGCGCAGCTCGAACAATGGTGCAAGAAAGTCGGCTGGGAAACGTTGCTCAATCGCGCCGGCACGACCTTCCGCAAGCTGCCGGACAAGGACAAGAACGGTCTCGACGCGAAAAAAGCCATCGCGCTGATGCTGGCGCAGCCGTCGATGATCAAGCGGCCGGTGCTCGATCTCGGCCGCGGCAAATTGCTGGTCGGTTTTGCGCCGGAAACCTATAGCGCGGCCGTCGCGCGAAGCTGAATAATCCGCGGCGCGTCGATTTTGCCGCCGGACGAATATCTCTCACTGCACGCGTGAACACTTACGCGCAAACGCATCCCAACCGGAACGTAGAGCGGACGGAATCGGCAACGAATTGCGGACCGCTCGCGGCGAAAATTCGTTCGCCGGAACATTGCGTGAAATTAATCTACGCAGCGGGCGTGGGCCGTTTTCCAGCCACCGATCGACCATGCTTTGCCCAAGAGCTTCGGCTTCTTAAGCCGCGAGGTTTTGGGGAGCTTTCATAAGGCATGATCTTTTCGGAAAACCGGTTCCCGCTTTTCCGGATCATGCCTCGGGGCGCAAGGGCAGATGTGTCGGAAAAAGGCTGGAGGCTCACATGATTTCGCGTGCGTTTGTTGGCAGTTTTGCGCTCGCCGCCGGCACTGCTGTTTGCGTTTGTTCCGCTCACGCGGCGGACTTGCCGGTCCGTCCCGCGCCGGCGCCGGTCGTGCCGGTCGTCTATGCGCCGCCGGTCTATAACTGGAGCGGATTCTATATCGGTGGCAATGTCGGCGGCGGCTTCGCCAATTCATCGGGACCGATCCATTTACCGGCGCCAGCGATACGTTCAGCAAGGATGGGTTCATCGGCGGCGGCCAAATCGGCGCCAATGTCCAATTCAACTGGCTGGTGCTTGGCGTCGAAGGCGACTTCGACTGGACATCGTTGAAAGGCAGCGGCACCGATTCCCTCGGCAACAGCATCAACACCAACACGCAATGGACATCGACCGTCACCGGCCGGATTGGCGCGGCATTCGATCGTCTGCTTGCCTACGGCAAAGGCGGCGTCGCCTTCGCCAACGACGAAAGCAGCGTCAACCTCATCTCCGGCGCCACCGCAAGCGCGAGCAATACCCGTACCGGCTGGACCGCCGGCGCCGGCCTTGAATATGCGCTCGCGCAGAATTGGACGGCGAGGATCGAGTACGACTGTCTGGGCTTCGGCTCCGAGACGCTGAACCTCGCCACGACCGCTTTCCCGACATATAACCCGGGCGCCTCGCTCAACGTCCAGGAAGTCAAGGCGGGGATCAACTTCAAGTTCGGTCCATAGGGCATGATCCGGAAAAGCTTGCCCCGGACACCGATCCGGGGTGGAAAACCGGTTTTCCGAAAAGATCATGCCCCATCGAATATCTAGAGCCGCGATCGGTTCAACTTGAAACGACTGCACTCTAGCTGCGACCCGGCGAGTCACGGTAGCGGCCGCCGAATCGTGCTCGCCCGCTAGCGCTCGGCCGGTCTCGATGTCGCACGTGGGCGTCGTCGGCCCGTGCCAGCAGTCCTTTTGTCGCTAGCAAACCTCGCTCGATAGTCCAGGGGTGGAACGCCCCTGCGGCGCAGAAACGCGCGGCGCAAATTTTGTTCATCGCCGAAACCGGACGTGACAGCGACTTGCTTGAGCGAAAGCCGGGTCGTTTCGAGGGCGCGGCACGCCGCTTCCACGCGTATCGCTTCCACCATTTTTGCCGGCGTAGAACCTACTTGGTCGAGATAGGTGCGAGCGAATGTGCGCGGGCTCATGCCGGCCGCGGCGGCGAGCCTTTCGACGCGAAGATCTTTGTCGAGATGTTCGGCCATCCAGGCATGCAGTTTCGCGAACCTTCCGCCGGCGGCCGTTTGCGCCGCAAGTGCGGTGCTGTATTGCGTCTGCCCGCCTTGCCGCCGCAAATAGAGCACGAGACGTTTAGCGGTCTCCATCGCCACCTCGTGTCCGAGGTCGTCCTCGATGAGCGCAAGCGCAAGATCGATTCCCGCGGAAATTCCCGCCGACGTCCATACCGGGGGATCGTGAATAAAGATGCGATCGGGCTCGACTTTGATGTCGGGATAGCGCTTTGCGAGAGCCGCTGCCGACATCCAGTGAGTAGTGGCTCGCCGGCTCGCAAGAAGACCGGCCGCAGCCAAGGCAAATGCTCCCGTGCACACCGAACAAATACGGCGCGTTGCCGGCGCCGACTTTCGAATCCATGAAACCAAAGCTTGCGGCGGGGGATTGTCCGAGCGCCCGCCGGGCACGATAAAGGTATCGATCGGCCGCGCGCCTGGAAACGAGCGCAGGCGTTGCGTGAACAATTTCAGTCCGGCATTGGTTTCGACCATTCCGCCCATGACCGAGCCGACCACCAACCGGTAGGGAACGTCGCCGTTTCGAGATTTGCAAAGCCGCGTAGCTTGCGAGAACGCCTCAAGGGGACCGGCAATATCGAGCCCGTTGACGCCATCGAAGGCGAGAAAGCAAATAAGCCTGGTCGCAGCGTTGCGCATTGAGGGATCGTTTGCAACAGAGAGCCGGCCCAATCTGGCGCTGATTTCATGCAAAAGTCAATTTCTGCCATTTCGGCACGATGGCGGAAATTGAATGTTATTTGTCATTGCTGCCACTCGTGGACCGCTTCTAACATTGTCATTCCGGTTCGGCAGGCTCTCATGCGAATGTTGGAATCGAAGGACCACTAGCAAATATCAATTTGGATTTGGCATTCGCTTCACGAACTCCCGGCCCGGGGTAGCGAATGTCAAATCCGCTCCACTAGCATGTCTTGCGGATATTTAGGCTTCGTATCGCTCTTTGAGGGCGATCGAGGAAAACCGGCAGCATTCGTGGCGCCGTCCAACAGGAATATTCGAATGCGGATGGTCAGCAAAGACGTTGTCGTGCTCGCGATCGGTCAGGCATTGACCAGCACCGTGATTTCGCTGCTGACCTCCGTATCGAGCTTATCCGGCGCTTATCTCGCGCCCACGCCCGCGCTGAGCACTGTTCCGGTCACCGCGACGGTGTTCGGCACATTGCTCACGATCTATCCGGCATCGAGCCTCATGGGCCGCCTCGGTCGCCGGGGCGGCTTCATGGTCAAGGCCGGTCTCGGAGTATTCGGCGGAGCGATTTGCAGTCTCGCGCTGCTGGTCGAGAGTTTTGCGATCTTGATCGCCGGCGCCTTTCTCCTCGGGATGTTCAACGCCTTCGGCCAATACTATCGCTTTGCCGCCATCGACGCCGCGAGGGGACCGGAGGAGCGCGCCTCTGCCATAGCCGTCGTTACCGGAGCGGGCGTGGTCGGCGGATTTGCCGGCCCGTTTATCGGCGGCCATTTTGCCGACGTCATCACTGCCGTCCCCTATGCGGGCGCGTTTTTCGCTCTGTCGCTGGTCTGCATCGGCCTGGCGGCCTCTCAATTCATGCTTTCCGCCGATCTCGGGCGCAATCCCGTTGAGGCGGCGGCTACGGCGCAGACCGAAAGCTTCGTGCCGAACGCGGGCTTTGCCAAGGCGAGCGCGATCTGCGCCGTCGGCTTCGCAGTGATGACACTGACGATGAATGCGGCGCCGCTGTCTTTGCAGGAATGCGGATATTCCTTGCCCGCTTCGGCGGCGGTGCTCCAGGTGCATTTCGTTCTGATGTATTTGCCATCGCTGTTCAATCCGTCGCTCGTATCGCTTCTCGGACTGCGTGGATTGGTGGCGTGCGGCATCGTTGCGAGCGCAATCGGATGTGCTCTGACCCACCTGACGGAGCAGACATTCACGGTCTATGTGCTTGAGCTCGGTCTATCGGGCATCGGCTGGAATTTTATGTTCAATGGCGGAACGCTTCTGCTCGCGAACACCTATCCGCCGGCCGGAAAGACAAAAGCGCAAGGCGTAAATTCCGTTTTCGTCTACGGCGCTAATCTCGTTGCTTCATTCTCGGCGGGCGCGCTCATGGCGTCACGCGGCTGGGAAGCCGTGAACCTCGCCTGCCTGCCGCTTCTCGCTGTTGCTTGCGTAGCATTGTGGCAGCGGCGATCGGAGGAAGTTGCACTCCCATAGGGTCGGCGGCGAACTCGCCGGCCGGCGTTGTTGCTTACTCGTTCATCTTGATCTTCGCCGCCGCGATCACCGGCGACCAGCGGGCGATATCGGCGTCGATCCGAGCGCGGAACTCGGCCGGCGTGCCTGGAATCGGCGCCATGAATTGCGCCGCAAGCTTGGCGCGGACATCGTCCGAGCCGATCGCTTCGCCGACCAATCGGCCGATCCTGGCTATCATTGCTTGAGGAATGCCGGCCGGCGCGATCAGCCCGCTCCAGGCGTCGGCTTCGACATCGATGCCGGCTTCCCTCAGCGTCGGGATATCGGGTAGCAAAGCCGAGCGCTCGGCGGTCGAGACCGCGAGAACCTTGATAGCCTGGGAGGAAAGTTGCGGCATGACCGCAATCGCCGGCAGGCAGACGATTTGCACGTCGTTGCGGATGAGCGCCGTCATCGCCTGCGGCGACGACGGATAGGGCACGTGCACGAGCTGCGTGCCGCTTTTGAGCGCGATCGCCTCCATGGCGAGATGCGAAAGTGAACCGGCGCCGATCGAACCGAAGGCGTATTTGCCGGGACTGCGCCTGATGCGATCGATCAAGGCGCGCGTGGTGGTCACGCCGAGACCGGCATTGACCGCAAGCACGCTCGGCTGTGTCACCAAGAGCGTGATCAGCGTGAGATCTTTGCGGGGGTCGTAAGGCAGATCGCGGAACAACAGTGTGTTGATCGCGAGCGGCCCGCCGATGCTTACGCCGATGGTCGAGCCGTCTGGCGCCGCCTTGGCGACGGCGTCCGTTCCGGTATTGCCGCTCGCGCCCGGCTTGTTCTCGACGACGAAGGTCCGACCGAGCGCGTTGTGCAGGCGGTCGGCGACGAGCCGAGCGACGATGTCGGGCGTGGCGCCGGCCGCGAACGGCACGATGATTTTCACCGGCGCCGTTGGCCAATCCTGCGCGGCGGCGGCGAGAGTGGCGGCGAGAAGGATAAGAGCCGCCGCCATGTTTTTTCTCATAGGCCGCCTCGCGCATTCCCCATACTTCGCAGCGGACGTATCATGCCGAAACCGACGAGCGAAGCCGAGAGAGGAAAGCCGTGCGCGCTACGACAAAATTGAGACAGCTCTTGAGTTCGGGCCGGATCGCTGTCGCGCCGGGCGCCTATGACGGCCTTTCCGCGCGACTCGTCGAGCAAGCGGGGTTCCCGGCGATTTATGCCAGCGGCGGCGCGATTGCGCGCTCGGCCGGCGTTCCCGATCTAGGGATTCTCGCCATGGATGCCATCGCCGAGCGCTTCGCGTCGATGGTCGATGTCGTTGAGGCGCCGGTCATTGCCGATGCGGATACCGGCTACGGCAATGCGCTGAACGCGCAACACGCCGCGCGCGCTTTCGAGCGCGCCGGCGTCGCCGCCTTTCATCTCGAAGACCAGACCTTTCCAAAGCGGTGCGGACACTATGACGACAAGAGCCTCGTGCTCGCCGCCGAGATGGTGGCGAAGCTCAAGGCGGTGCGCGATGCGCTGCACGATCCGGATTTCGTCGTGATTGCGCGGACGGATGCGATTGCCGTCGAGGGCTTTTCCGCCGCGCTCGACCGGGCGTCGGCCTATCTCGCCGCCGGCGCCGATGTGAGCTTCGTCGAAGCGCCGACCTCGGACGCGGAGATTGCCGAGATCGCCCAGCGCCTGCCGGGCTTTAAGCTCATCAACATGTTCGAGGGCGGCAAGACGCCGCTTCTGCCGGTGTCGCGATTGCAAGCCTTGGGCTACCACATCGTCATCATACCGAGCGACACCCAGCGCGCCGCGATCAAGGCGATGCAGCGCGTGCTGGCCGCGATCGCCCGCGACGGCAGCGCCGCGGCAATGAAGGGTGAGATGGCCTCTTTTGCCGAACGCGAAACGATTGTCGACACCGCGGCTTATCTCGCGCGCGACAAAAAATATGCCTCCTAAGCAAGCGCCCCACGTCATTGACAATCAAGGCGCGCTCGCCATGATCCGGGGCCTGGAGCGTATTCGTCTCAAACTGAATCGATTGCGGCTCTAGATGTTCGATGGCATGACCTTTTTCGGAAAACCGGTGTCCACCCCGGATTGCGTCCGGAGCAGGCTTTTTCAGGATCATGCCCCAATGCGAAGCCGCAACGGCTATGGGAGCCGTAGACGGCGCTGACGCGGAGCAGTTGCCGTGGCTAAGGGTCTTACGGTCGAAATTCTGGGCCTTATCGTTCTTCTCGGCGCCCATGTGTTTGTTACCATGCGCGACCGGCGCGCTGCGCTGGTATCTCGGATCGGCGAGTGGCCGTATCGAGGCCTGTTTTCGCTGGTCTCGATCATCGGCATCGTTTTGATTGGCTATGGTTTTGCCGCCTATCGGGCGGCGGGCGTGATTACGGTGTGGCACCCACCGATTTGGACGCGCCACATCGTCGTCGCGCTAATGTGGCCCGCGAGCATCATGGTCGCTGCGGCCTATATTCCCGGCAACATCAAGCGCGTACTCAAGCACCCGATGCTTGCCGGAGTGAAGACTTGGGCCTTCGCGCATTTGTGTGCCAACGGCGATCTCGGCGGCATAATTCTTTTCGGATCGGTATTGGCCTGGGCGGTGTACGACCGCATCACGCTCAAGCATCGCACCGACCCGGGCGCGCCGCCGATTCCGATCGGCGGGACCAGGAATGACATCATCGCCATCGTCGTCGGCACGATTCTCTATTTGGCGCTCGGCTTCGTGTTTCATCCGATCGTCGTCGGCGTCCCGGCATTCGGAACTCCGGCATTGGGAAATTGACCATGTCCACGCAGAACGACATTCGGCGGTTGACCGCGCCCGACATCCGCGTCCGCAAGGGCGGCGAGCCGATCGTGTCGCTCACGTCGTATCACGCCCACACCGCCCGGATCGTGGACGCTCATTGCGACGTCATCCTCGTCGGCGACTCGCTCGGTATGGTGATGCACGGACTCGAGACCACAATTCCGGTGACGCTCGATATGATGATCCTGCAGGGTCAGGCGGTGATGCGCGGGTCAAAGCGCGCGCTGGTCGTGGTCGATATGCCGTTCGGCAGTTACGAAGCGTCCAAGGAGCAGGCTTTCGCTTCGGCCTCGCGCGTGCTCAAGGAGACCGGTTGCGGTGCGATCAAGATCGAGGGCGGCCGGCGTCTCGCCGAAACCATTTCGTTTCTGGCCGAGCGCGGCGTGCCGGTCATGGGACATGTCGGCTTGACGCCGCAGGCGATCAACACGCTCGGATCGTTCCGTGCGCAGGGCCGCGATGAAATGGATTGGGGTCCAATCGAGGCCGACGCGCGGGCCGTGGCCGAGGCCGGCGCCTTTGCCGTCGTCCTCGAAGCCGTCGCCGAACCGCTCGCGCGCCGGATCACGTCGCAAATTTCCATTCCCACGATTGGGATCGGCGCCAGTCCGGCTTGCGACGGCCAAATCCTGGTGCTGGAGGACATGCTCGGACTGTCGCCGCGCGTGCCGAAATTCGTCAAGCGCTTCGGCGCGCTCGGGCCGTCGATCGAAGAGGCGGTCAAGAGCTATGCGCAGGAGGTTCGGGCTAGAACCTTTCCCGGGGCGGAACACGTCTACCCCATGCGCCAGGCTACGGTCGCCAAGCTGCCCGAGCGCGGCAGGGGTCCGTCGCGCGCCTAATCTGCGGACGCGGTCAGCGGCGGACCCGGTCTCGTGCGTCCAAACCACGCACTGGGGTCAAGGGCTGCGCTTTGCCTTGCTCGCGCCACAACATTAAACTAGGTCCGACAAGGGTTTCCCCGAAAGCAGCCGCATTTGAACTTACCTTTGTTTTGTGCGTAAACCGGCTCGGCTTGGTGCCGCCCGCGGCGACGTTCCAGGCCATCGAATGAGGTATCGGGGCTAGGACATGATCCGGAAAAGTGGAAACCGGTTTTCCGAAAGATCATACCTCATCAAACACCTAGAACCGCAATCGATTCGGTTTGAAACGATTGCGCCCTAGGGCTGGGACAGTTCCGTGACCGACATATTCCAAGAAGTAGATGAAGAGGTACGCCGCGAACAGCTCAAAAGGCTGTGGGAGCGGTACGGCACCTATCTCATCGCCGCATGCGTATTGATCGTCGCCGGCGTCGGCGCCTGGCGCGGCTACGATTGGTGGCAAGCCAAGCAGGCGGCGAAATCCGGTGCCGCCTTTGAACAGGCGGTGGCGCTGGCCCAGTCCGGCAAGCATGAGGAGGCGGCCGCCGCTTTTGCCAAGCTCGCCGCCGATGGCACCGCGAGTTATCGCGTGCTGGCGCGCCTGCGAGAAGCCGCCGAACTTTCGTCCTCCGACAAGAAAGCCGCCGTCACGGCCTATGACGCGATCGCGACCGACAAAAGCGCCGGGCAAGTCATAGAGGACGTGGCCGCCGTGCGCGCCGGACTTCTTCTGGTGGACATGGCGCCCTATCCCGAAATTCGAACACGTCTTGAGCCGTTGACGGCGGCCGATCGGCCCTTCCGGCACAGCGCGCGCGAAATCCTTGCGCTTTCCGCCTGGAAAAACGGTGACACGGCGGAAGCGCGGCGCTGGACCGAATTGATGATGGGCGATCCGCAGACGCCGCCCGGTGCGCGCAGCCGGGCCGAAATCCTTAGCGAACTGATCGCTGCGGCAAGCGCGAAGGGCTAAAGGCATGGCGAAACGCGCCCATCCTTCGTTCTATCGCGCGGCGGCGGCGCTTGCGCTCCTGCTGCTGGTCGCGGGCTGCACCAAAGGCGGCCAGTTCGATCCCACCGAACTCTTCAATTCCGATGCGTTCGACAGCAAGAAGAAGCTCAAGGGCGACCGCGTACCGGTATTTCCTGACGGCGTGCCCGGCGCGACCACCGGCGTGCCCGCGGATCTGGTCAAAGGCTATCAGCCGCCGCCCGATCAGCCAGCCGATGCCGATGCGGCGGTTCCCGGACCAACGCCGCCTCCGGAGCCTGAGGCACAAAAGCCCAAGCCGAAACCCAAGCCCAAACTCGCCGCGCCTAAGCCCGCCGCGCCGCCGCCCGCTTCCGCACCGACACGGATCACGGTCGGACCCGCGCCGAAAGCGTCAGCCGCGCAGCAGCAGCCGGATAGTTCGCAGTCGACATGGCCCGCACCGCCGCAAGCGACCGCGGCGCAACAAGGCGCTCAACCTTCGCAGTCGATTTGGCCGGCGCCGCCCGCGCCATCGCATCAAGCGGCACAACCGTCACAGTCCATTTGGCCGAACTCGCCGGCGCCTGGAACGTCTTCACAGTAAAAATCTCTTTAGCCCGTCGCTCGCGCCATCGATTGGCGCGCGACGGCGGCCTTCGCCGCATCCGCTTTAAGCAAAATGATGTAGAGATATTTGTTGCGAAGCCGTCATCCGGTGGACACCGCGCGCTATGTCCTTCACCATCGTGATCGTTGGCCGCCCCAATGTGGGCAAATCGACGTTGTTCAACCGCCTTGTCGGGCGGCGTCTGGCGCTGGTCGACGATCGACCGGGCGTGACGCGCGATCGGCGCGAAGGTGACGCTACGCTCGGTGACCTCAATTTCAAAGTCATCGATACGGCCGGCCTGGACGATGCCGAAGGCGATAACCTTTCGGCGCGCATGCAGGCCCAGACGATAGCGGCAATCGCGCGCGCGGATGCCGTTCTGTTTCTGGTCGATGCGCGTGCCGGCACAAATGCGACCGATCGCGCGTTTGCGGATCTGGTGCGCAAATGCGGCAAGCCTACGATCGTCGTGGCCAACAAGAGCGAAGGCCGCGCCGGTGAGATAGGTGCGCTCGATGCTTACGCGCTCGGTCTTGGCGAACCGATTCCGGTCAGCGCCGAGCACGGCGAAGGCTTGGCCGGCCTTTATGATGCGTTGCGCGCGGCCTTGCCCGAGGCAACCACCGCGCGCGCGCGCGGCGACGACCATGTCGCGGCCGCGGGCGAGCAAGCCATCCGGCTCGCCATCGCGGGGCGTCCCAATACCGGCAAATCGACGCTGATCAACCGGTTGCTCGGCGAGGAGCGGCTCCTGACGGGACCGGAGGCCGGCATCACGCGCGATGCCATCGCCGTCGATCTCGACTGGCAGCGCCGCCGCTTTCGCATTCACGACACCGCCGGTTTGCGCCGCCGTTCGCGCATCGAGGAAAAGCTGGAAAAGCTGGCGGTGGCCGACGCGCTCAACGCCGTTCGCTTCGCGGAAGTGGTCATCGTGCTCGTCGACGCGCAGACACCGTTCGAAGAGCAGGATATTCGGATCGCCGATCTCGTCGAGCGCGAAGGGCGCGCCGTCGTGATCGCGGTCAACAAATGGGACTTGATCGATCCGGAGCCGGGCGCGCTGTCGCGTCTGCGCGGCGAGGTCGATCGGCTATTGCCGCAAATCAAGGGCGTGGCCGTAGTGGTTCTGTCGGCTAAGAATGGCCAGGGGTTCGATCGATTGATGCAGGCTGTCGTCGAAGCGTACGCAGTCTGGAAGCGGCGTGTCCCGACTGCGGCATTGAACCGCTTTTTGGCAAGAGCGACGGCCGCCCATCCTCCGCCGGCCTTGCGTGGCCGCCGGCTTCGGCTCGACTATATGACACAGCCCAAGGCGCGGCCGCCGACATTCGTCTTGTTTGCCTCGCGCCCCGGCGCGCTCCCGGAAACATATCGCCGCTACCTAATCAACGGCCTGCGCGAGGATTTCGACTTACCCGGAACGCCGATCAGGCTCACATTGCGCGCCAAGGCCAATCCCTATGCGGGGCGCAAGCGCCGCCGCTGACCGGCCGCAACGGATGGCGGCGCGCGGAACGCTGCGCTTTTTTAAAGGTCCGTTAACCGTAAATTACCAAAACTATGTTTAGAGACACAAGCGCAGCGGCGCGCGCACCGCATTTTTCGGCCGCAATTTGCAGAGGGCGCATCGATGGATGCCAGCCGGCTTGGGGCCGCATTCGTTTTTCTTCTCGGCATTCTCGGCACCGCCGCCCTGGGCGAGGATGGCGTATCGCTCAACAAGATCGTGTTTGGCCAGGTGGCGGCGCTCACCGGGCCGGCCAAAGATTTGGGACAGGGAATGCGCCAGGGCATGCTCGCCGCATTCGAGGACGCTAACCGCTCGGGTGGGATCGCAGGACGAACCCTCGAATTGAAATCGCTCGATGACGGCTACGAGCCGGAAAAGACCATCGCCGCAACCAAACAGATCATCGAAGTCGACAAGGTCTTCGCCATGATCGGCGCCGTCGGAACGCCGACTTCGAAAGCCAGTCAGCCGATTGCCGCCGACGCGAAGGTCCCATTCATCGGACCTTTCACGGGGGCCGAATTCTTGCGCAATCCGTACAATCGCTACGTCGTCAATGTACGCGCCTCCTATTTCGAGGAAACCGAGGCCTGGATCGAGCATTTGACAGGCGACCTCGGCATCACGCGGATTGCGATTCTTTATCAGGACGACGCCTTCGGGCTGGCCGGTCTCGAGGGCGTGCAGCGGGCGCTGACGAAGCGGAATATGTCGCTGGTGGCGTCCGGGAGCTTCAAGCGCAATACCACCGCGGTGAAGACCGCCTTGCTCGACATCATGAGGGGCAATCCGGAGGCGGTGGTTACCGTTGCGCCGTACAAGCCGGTCGCTCAGTTCATCAAGCTTGCGCACTTTCTCAAGCTGAATCCGGTATTCGTCGCGATCTCATTCGTCGGTTCCGACTCGCTTGCCCAGGAGCTCGGCGGCGACGGAGCGGGGGTTATCGTCAGCCAGGTGGTTCCGTTCCCGGCCGACGCTTCGCTGCCAGTCGTCGCCTCCTATCAGAGCGCTCTGACGGCGCTCGATCCCGGCGCGAGGCCTGGATTTGTGTCGCTCGAGGGTTATTTGGTCGGCCGACTTGCGGTCGAAGCGCTCAAGCGCGTGCAAGGCGAGCCGACACGGGAAAAATTCCTCGATGCCGTCAACGCAGCTCCGTTCAATCTGGGCGGAGTGGTGTTGAGCTACGGGCCCGCCAGGAATCAGGGCTCGGACCAGGTATTCTTCACGATCTTGCAGGGCGATGGGTCGTTCAAACCCGTCGCGCGCCTCGTAAGGACGGCGGCGCAATGATCGATCGCGTCACGGTGTAAAAACAAAGGGGCTGGCGGTGTCCGCTAAAACATCCATGAGGTTCTTCGGCCATAACCGCCGGCGCGGTTCGCTTGGCTCGCTGCGGACAATCCAATCCCGATTATATCTGGCGTTCGCACTGGCGGCGGGCATGACGGTCGCCGGCTCATTGTTCGCTCTCGTTGCATTCACCAATATCGGGAAGACTCTGCACGAAATCGTTTTCCGCAGCATGCCGGCGACGCTCGAATCGTTCCGCCTAACCCAGACGACGAATAACCTCATCGGCTCGGCGCCCCGCTTGATCGCAGTCGAAGACGAGAGTCATCGGGCCGAAATCGCCGGCGACATCGCCGCCCAATCGCGCGATCTGCAGGTCAGGATTCAAGCCTTGCAGGTGCTCGACGGCAGCGAGAGTAGCCAAATCGAAGTCGCGCAAAGTGCGCTCGAGCAACGGCTGGATGCGCTGAATAAAGCGGTGGCGGATCGCATCCAGATTTCGGCGCAGCGCCGCACGCTCGTTGCTGAAGTCCGCAAGCAACACGAAAACCTGCTTGAAGTCATTACGCCCGTGATCGACGACGCCAATTTCGATCTCATGACGAAGCCTCACGGCGACGACAGGACCCTCAACGGCTCGATCGACTCGTTGCGCCGTCTCCTGCAAATAGAGGCCGACGCGAACCTCCTCGCCGGATTATTGATCGAAGCCTCGCTGGTTACCGACATAGCGAACCTCCCGCCGTTGCGCGACTCCATCGCCGCAGCGGAGCGCAGCATCGAGGGAAATCTGCGGGCATTGCCGCAATCGCCGCAACGCGCGTCCATGACGGCGCTGTACGAGCGGCTCGCCACGCTCGCCGGGGCGAACGGCATAGTCGTCCAGCGAACCAGCGAACTGAAGGGCGAGCGCGACGCGCAACAACTCTACCTGGCGGCGCTGAACGAGGCGACGCGGCTTCGCATGGCCGTGAATGACTTCATCGAACGCCAACGTATGTCCGCGCAGGATCTCTCTGCGCAGGCCATCTCCCAGATTAGCTTCGGCCGCATCATCTTGGTCGTGCTCAGTCTCGCGGCGCTTGCCGCAGCCGGCCTGATTGCTTGGCGGTATGTCGGGCGCAGCATCGTCGGCCGCCTGATGGTGTTAAGCGACGCCATGCGCCGTATCGCCGACGGCGAAACCGGCGTCGCGGTCCCGCTCGGCGGGCAGGACGAGATTGCGGATATGGCGCAGGCGCTGTTGGTCTTCCGGCACGCGATCGAAGATCTAACGATCGCGCGCCGCACCGACGCCGAACAAGCGCACCAATCCGAGCAGCGACGGCGCGAGATCGAATTGGCGACTCAGAATTTCGAGCGGGAGGTCAACGAGATCGTGCGGGCGCTCGACGACGCGTCCAAGACGATGGACCATTGCGCGCAGGTCATGACGGAGGCCGCCAAGCATAATCGATCGCAGGCCAACGCCACCGCGGCAGCGTCGGAAGAGGCGACGGCGAATGTCGGCAACGTCGCGATGGCGGCCGAAGAGATCGCGCAAACCGTGGCGCATATTTCGACGCAGGCATGCACCTCGGCGGAGATTGCCCGCCAGGCCACCGGCCAAGCGAAAACGATCATCAGCGCCGTCGAGCGGTTGGCCGCGACGGTCGGCCAGATCAACAGCGTCAGCAATCTCATTCGTGACGTGGCCGCGCAGACCAATCTGCTTGCGCTCAACGCGACGATCGAGGCCGCTCGCGCGGGTCCGGCGGGGCGCGGCTTTGCCGTCGTCGCACAAGAGGTCAAGACGCTCGCGGCCCAAACGGAGAAATCGACCGGCGACATCACCAAGCAGATTTCTTCGATCGAAGCGACGACGACGAGCGTGGTGGAAGCCATGAGGGCGATTGCCGACACGATCGGTCAGCTCGATGAAAACGCCAACGAGATTTCGGTGGCAGTGCAGGAGCAGGATGCCGTCAGCAAGGAAATCGCGCGCAGCGCCAACGCCGCGGCGGAACGTACGCGCGAGGTTTCTGCGAGCGTGGTGCAGGTTTCCGACGCCGCGACCAAAACCGGCGAGGTTGCCGATGCGGTTCTCAATGCCGGCAGCGAGCTTGCGGCGAAATCCGGCCGGCTGCGCGACGAAGTCGTGCGCTTTCTCGCGCAAGTCCGGGTCGCCTGATACGGCGTTAGCGCCTGCCGCGCATTAGGGCGCGATCGCTTCGAACCGAATCGCTTGCTGCTCTAAATTTATGATGGGGCATGATCCGGAAACCGCTTTCCAGTTTTCCGGATCACGCCCTAGCCCGGCGGGTCAAGGTTCAAAAACCTGCCGGCGGGATAGTCGTAGAGCTTTCCGCTTTCGGAGCAATTCGGCAGGCACAGAGGAATGATCTTTTCCGCAACATCCTCTGGCGTCGGTAGCGTCATCGGATCTTCTCCCGGCATGACCTGCGCGCGCATGCGGGTACGCGTCGGACCGGGATTGAACAGATTGACGCGGATCGGCGTCGATTCGGTCTCGGACGAATAGATCCGCGCCAGCGTGTTGAGCGCAGCCTTCGATACCGAATAGGCGCCGCTATAGGCGCGCGCATGCGTGGCGGCGCCCGAGGTAATGAATACGGCTCGCCCGGCGCCAGAACGCTTGAGAAGCGCGTCCATGGCGCGAATCAGGTGCCAATTGGCGGTGACGTTCACCGCCATGACCTCGTCCCAGTTCTGCGGATCGATGTGGTCGAGCGGCGAGCGCTGCCCGACGATCGCCGCATTGCCGATGAGCACGTCGAGCCGCTGATATCTCTCGTTAAGCGCCGCGGCGAGGCGATAAATGCCGGGATAGTCGCGCATGTCGAGCGGCACCAGGGTTGCCGCGCCGCCGGCGGCGCGCGCCGCGTCGTCGATTTCCTCGAGCGCGCCCACCGTGCGCGCGACCGCGACGATATGCGCGCCGGCGCGGGCGAGCGCCAGCGCGGTCGCGCGGCCAATGCCCCGTGACGCGCCGGTGACGAGCGCAATAGTGCCGGCAAGAGGTTTCGTCATTCCTCAGCTCGCTTCGGCGAGCAACGAGAGTTGGCGGGGAGTGGTTTCCTGGGCGGTGCGATCCGTCAGCGGCGTCGGATATTCGCCGGTGAAGCAATGGTCGGTGAATTGCGGGCGAACCGGATCGCGGCCCTTTTCGCCCATGGCGCGGTAAATGCCCTCGACCGAAAGGAAAGCGAGCGAATCGGCGCCGATGAATTTCCTCATGCCTTCGAGATCGTGCGTGGCGGCGAGCAATTTGTCCTGTTCCGGCGTATCGATGCCGTAGTAGTCGGGATGAGTGATCGGTGGCGATGCAATGCGCAGATGCACCTCGGTGGCGCCGGCGTCTCGCATCATCTGCACGATTTTCACCGAGGTCGTGCCCCGCACGATCGAATCGTCGATCAGCACGATGCGCTTGCCGGCCACGACGGCGCGGTTGGCGCTGTGCTTGAGGCGAACGCCGAGCTGGCGGATGTGTTGGGTCGGCTCGATGAAGGTGCGGCCGACATAGTGGTTGCGGATGATGCCGAGCTCGTAGGGAATGCGCGATTCCTGAGCATAGCCGACCGCCGCCGGCACGCCGGAATCGGGCACCGGGACGATGACGTCGGCCAGAGCGGGCGCCTCGCGCGCCAGTTCCGCGCCGCATGCCTTGCGGACCTAGTAGATGCTGCGCCCGCCCAGGATGGAGTCCGGCCGAGCGAAATAGATGTATTCGAAAATGCACGGCCGCGGCGGCATCCGCAGGAACGGCTTGTGCGAATGCGCGCCGTCCTCGTCGAGAATAAGGACTTCGCCGTTTTCCACGTCGCGCACATAGTGCGCGCCGATAATGTCGAGGGCGCAGGTCTCGGAGGCGAGGATCGGGCAGCCATCGAGCTTGCCGAGCACGAGCGGGCGTATGCCGAGCGGATCGCGAGCGCCGACTAGCTTCTTGTTGGTCAGTCCGACGAAGGCGTAGGAGCCCTCCAACATGCGCAAACCCTCGATCAGGCGATCGACGAAGCGGTTGCGGTGCGAGCGCGCCACCAGGTGCAGAATCACTTCCGTATCGGTGGTGGACTGCATCATCGCGCCTTCGCGCACGAGCTGGCGGCGCAGCGTCAGCCCATTGGTGAGATTGCCATTGTGGCCGATGGCAAATCCACCCGCATTCAATTCGGCGAAGAGCGGTTGCACATTGCGCAGAATGGTCTCGCCGGTCGTCGAATAGCGCACATGGCCGATTGCGGCATTGCCGGGCAGGCGATCGATTACCTCGCGGCGGGAGAACGCGTCTCCCACCAGGCCGAGGCGCCGTTCCGAGTGAAACCGCTTGCCGTCGAAAGAGACGATTCCGGCGGCCTCCTGGCCGCGGTGTTGCAGGGCGTGGAGGCCGAGCGCGGTAATCGCCGCCGCGTCAGGGTGACCGAATATGCCGAACACGCCGCATTCTTCACGAAGCCGATCGGCATCGAGGTCGAGGGCGGCGGGTTCGGTCATGATTTTTGGCCCTCCAACCTTTCGAGCTCGCTGTGCTGCTGCTGATCGGGTGCGGCACCGGGATTGTCGGTGTCCTCCGGATGAGAGCGCTTGAGCTTGTTTAAGATGGTGCTTTCGGGATCGTCCGGCAACATCGAGATTAGCCATTGTCCTGTGCCGGCGAGGACGACCCGCGATTTGGCGCTCTTGACCCATTGCGGCTGGCTGCGGTCGGGAACGAGCCAGATGAAGAATTGGAAGGCAATGACGACGATGATCAAGCCGCGTGCAAGCCCGAACAGGAAGCCGAGGGTGCGATCGAGTGCGCCGACGCGGCTGTCAAGCACCATGTCGGAAATCTTGATCGTAAAGACTGACACGACGAGCAGCGTCAGCAAAAATACACCGCCGACCACGACGGCCGCGGCGACAATGTCATTGTTGAAGTACTGTTTGGCGTAGGGCAGGAGCTTGCCATAGGAATAAAGGGTGGCCCCTGCCGCCAACACCCAAGCGGCGATGGAGAGGACCTCGCGCATAAAGCCGCGCACCATGGCGAGCAGCCCTGAGACCAGCATGACAAGGATCAGAACGATATCAAGCAGCGTGATCGGCATGGGCTACGGATCGGCTGATGCTAAGCTGCACTTGGTATTCCGCCGCGTGTATAGCGGGGCTCCGGCATGCCGTCACCCGTCTTCTCGATGCGTTCAACGATTTCCGTAACGGCATGGCCGGCGGGAACCTCAGGAGGCTATCCGAGCGGCCGGTCGGAAGCGTGGGGAGCCCATTAAAACCGCCATTAACCATAAATCGGGGGTGAAGGTGGCCGGATCAGCCGTCCTGCCGTCCGGCTCGCCGCAGGGCCGGTGTGCCAGTGCGCGCGATGTCGGCAACGAGGTCGGCGAGCATGCCGATGGAGGAAAGGGCAAATCCTTCGGGCGCATCGCTTCGCGCCGCCTCTGGGACTACCGCTCGGGCGAAACCAAGCTTTTGCGCCTCGCGCAAGCGCGCCGCCGTCTGCGCCACCGGCCGCACCGCGCCAGAAAGCGAGACTTCGCCAAAATAGACCGCATCGGCAGGTAGGGGGGCACGCGCCAAGGAAGACACCAGAGCGGCGGCGGCGGCCACGTCCGCTGCAGGCTCCCCAATCCGCAGTCCGCCTGCGACATTAAGGTAAACGTCGTGCCCCGAAAGGCGCACCCCGCAATGCGCTTCCAAAACCGCAAGCACCATCGACAGCCGGTTCGGATCCCAGCCGACCACTGCGCGGCGCGGAGTCCCCAACGTGGTTGGAGCGACCAGCGCTTGAATCTCGACCAAGAGCGGGCGTGTTCCCTCGATTCCGGCGAATACGGCAGTGCCGGGGCTGCCGAGGTCGCGCTCGGACAAAAATAGCGCGGAAGGATTTGCGACCTCCCGCAATCCCGACCCGGTCATCTCGAAGACGCCGATTTCGTCGGTGGGGCCAAACCGGTTCTTGATTGCGCGCAGGATGCGAAATTGCTGCGAGCCTTCCCCTTCAAAAGACAAGACGGCGTCGACCATGTGCTCGACGACGCGGGGCCCGGCGATCTGACCCTCTTTGGTGACGTGGCCGACCAGGACGATGGCCGCGCCGCTGCGCTTGGCGAAACGGATCAGTTCGCCGGCCGAGCCGCGGACCTGCGTCACCGTGCCGGGCGCCGCCTCGACCATCTGCGTCCACATGGTCTGGATTGAATCGATGACCAAGAGCCGTGGGGTGACGCCGTGCGACAGCGTGGCGACGATGTCCTCGACCGAAGTTTCCGCCGCCACCTCGACCGTCGTTTCGGCAAGGCCGAGCCGCTCGGCGCGCAACCTTACTTGGGCGACGGCTTCTTCGCCGGAAATGTAAACGGCGCGATGCCGGCCGCGTGCGAAGGCGGCCGCAACTTCCAGCAGCAGTGTCGATTTGCCGATGCCGGGGTCGCCGCCGAGAAGAACGACCGAGCCGCGCACGAGTCCGCCGCCGGTCACGCGATCGAATTCGGTGATGCCGGAAGCAAGCCGCGGCGTTTCGTGTGTCGCGCCCTTGAGAGCTTCGACGGCAAATGGCCGTCCCTTGCGCGACGGCCGTCGCGGCCCTTCGTTGCTTTCCTCGACAAGCGTATTCCATTCGCCGCAGGCTTCGCACTTACCCGCCCAGCGCGGAAAAGCCGCGCCGCAATTCTGGCAGACGAAATTTTGCGCGCGCGTCGCCATTCAGCCACCCCGATAGGTGAGAAGACAGCGCGAGCCGAGGCGAGTCAGAACCTCATAGCCGATGGTGCCGGCGGCTTCGGCAACGTCGTTCACCGTCAGTTCGCCCCCGATCATCGTCGCAAAATCGCCACGGCGAACTGTGCCGTTGGGAAGGTCGGTAATGTCAAGGCAGACGAGATCCATCGAAATGCGGCCGACAATCGGACACCGCTTGCCGGCGACGATCGCCGCACCGCCGGCTCGGTCGTCGTTAGCGCTCCCGGCGCGTAATAGTCCATCCGCATAGCCGAGCGCGACGACTGCGATGCGCGTGTTGTGCTTCGCCGTCCATGTCGCGCCGTAACCGACCGCCTGGCCGCGCGCGACCGTGCGTATCTGCAAGATGCGCCCGGAAAGTTCGACGACCGCTTGCATCGGATTGGGCCGCCCGGGCGTGGGATTGACGCCGTAGAGCGCGGCTCCAGGGCGCGCCAAATCGCAATGGGCGGCGTTGCCGAGGAAAATTCCCGATGAATTGGCAAGCGAGGCGGGAATGCCCGGATAGTGCAAGCGGAGCTGACGAAAGAGCTGCAACTGGGTCTTATTGAGCGGATGGTCGGGGATGTCGGCGCAGGCGAGGTGGCTCAGCAAAAGCGAAATGCCGTGATTTTCAGTCTGCACGCGCGGCGCCAAGGCGACAGCTTCTTCCACCGAAATGCCGAGCCGGTTCATGCCGGTATCGACGTGAAGCGCCGCCCCGCCTTGCCACGACCGCGCGCCGACGAACGCGTCCCATTCGGCAAGCTCGGTCGTCGAGTTGATCACCGGCCGCGCCTTGAGCTCGATGAAGCCGTCGTCCCAGTTTGGCGTAAAGCCGTGCAGAACATAGATCACGGCGTTACGCGCCTGCGCGCGGACTATTCGCGCCTCGGCGAGGTCGGCGACGAAAAGCGTCTTGCAACCGGCTTTGGTCAGCGCGGCGACGACCGGTTTAAGCCCGAGACCGTAGGCGTTGGCTTTGACCACGGCTGCGCATTCGACGGATAGAAGCTTGTGCGCCAGCGCCTGCCAATTGGCGGCAATGGCGGCGAGATCGATGGTCAGCCTCCCGTCGGTTTCGGGCGCGGTCGGGGCCGGTGCCAACGAGCGTTTTGCGCGTGCCATATTTACGCGTGCCATTTTGCGCGTGCCATGTCTACGCGTGCCATGTCTACACGTGCCATGACCATCGCCTTATGACCGTCATCGCCACGGCGGCAAAGCGAGAGTTCCGGCCCGCTCAGAAATTGGGCCGGTGCGCCGTGTCGAGATTGGCAAAGCGCGTGACGGAGGCGTCGAACTGTAATTCGACCGTCCCGGTCGGGCCGTGACGCTGCTTGCCGATTATGACTTCGGCCCTGCCTTCCACGCGTTCGCCTTCCGCGAGCCATTCCGCAAACTTTTCCCGATTCGCTTCAGTCGGCTTGCGCATCTGATGATAATATTCCTCGCGGAACACAAACAGCACTACGTCGGCATCCTGTTCGATCGAGCCGGACTCTCTCAAATCGGACAGTTGCGGGCGCTTGTCCTCGCGGCCCTCAACTTGGCGGGACAATTGCGAGAGGGCGAGAATCGGAATGTTGAGTTCTTTAGCGAGCGCTTTAAGGCGCGTGGTAATTTCCGTGATTTCCTGCACGCGGCCCTCGGCGGCGCGGCGCGTAGAGCCCTGCAGGAGCTGAAGATAGTCGACGACAAGGAGATCAAGCCCACGCTGGCGCTTGAGACGGCGTGCTCGCGCCGCCAATTGTCCGACCGACAGGCCGCCTGTTTCGTCGACATAGAAGGGCAAGTTCTGCAGCTCTATCGAAACATCTCTGATTTTCTCAAAGTCGCCCTCGTCGATTCCGCCCCGGCGGATCTTGTTGGAAGGTATTCCGGTCTGTTCCGAGATAATGCGGGTGGCGAGCTGCTCGGCCGACATTTCGAGCGAGAAGAACCCGACGATGCCGCCATTGACCGTCGCCATGTGACCGTCGGCGCGGACCTCGCCGGCCCAAGCCTTGGCGACGTTGTAGGCGATATTGGTCGCAAGCGCGGTTTTACCCATACCGGGCCGTCCGGCGAGGATGACCAAATCGGAAGCCTGCAAGCCGCCCATCTTGCTGTCCAGATCCGCGAGGCCAGTTGCCAAGCCGGACAAGCTGCCGTCGCGCTGGTAGGCGCGCGCCGCCATGTCGACCGCGGTCGTCAGCGCTTGCGCGAACCGTTGAAAGCCCGCGTCGTAGCGGCCGGTCTCGGCGATTTCGTAAAGCCTCCGTTCGGCATCTTCGATGTGCTGCAGCGGCGTTGAGTCGACGGGGGCGTCATAGGCCAAGTTGACCATATCCTCGCCGATCGCGATCAGGTCGCGGCGGACGGAAAGGTCGTAGACCGTGCGGCCGTAATCCTCGGCATTGATGATCGTTGTCGCCTCGGCGGCCAGGCGCGCGAGATATTGGTTGACCGAGAGACCGGCAATATCGGCGTCGCCGGGCAGGAAGGTCTTCAGCGTGACCGGTGTCGCGGTCTTGCTGGCGCGAATGAGCCCGCCGGCAAGCTCGAAAATGCGCTGGTGGATCGGCTCGAAAAAGTGCTTCGGCTCGAGGAAGTCGGAGATCCGGTAAAAAGCTTCGTTATTGACGAGAATGGCGCCGAGTAAGGCCTGCTCGGCCTCGATATTGTGCGGCGCGGCGCGGAAAACGGGTTCCGGCGCGATCTGCTTGCGTGCTGTCGAATCGAACGGTGGCATGGTCCTGGTCAGAGGAATCGCGTGCTGTGGCCGATTTGCGGCATGGCGCCCAAAAACGGCGATGGATCGATTTGAATTCGTTACTCAACATCGCGGACCACTCAACGACAGGGGGCACATTGCGCGCACTCGCAACCGTTATGCAACCGCCTCTCTTTCGATAATCGAGCACTCGAACAATGGGAAACCATCGCCGCGCTTTTCCCCCGCTACTCACCGAAACTCACGGCGGATATTGCGTGTTGCGACGCGGGACTTGACTGACGAAAGTTCGGCACGGTGACGTCGGCTATTCACCGGCGAGTCGCAGCGGCACCCTGTAGCCGGCTTCGAGCGCGCGCAGGCGGGCCTCCTCGCGGGCGATGTAATCGCGGGTAGCCGGCGTAAGACCCTTCTGCTTGGCCATCTGAATCTGGAAGACGACCATGTCGCCTTCGCGAAACGCCATTTCGGAGCAGGCCAGGTAGAATTCCCACATGCGCACGAAGCGCTGATCGTATATGCGCACCACCTCGTCGCGGTGGGCGAGAAACCGTTCGCGCCAAGCCTTAAGCGTCTTGGCATAGTGAAGCTGCAAAACCTCGACGTCCGTGACCAAAAGGCCCGCGCGTTCGATCGCCGGCAGTATCTCGGACAAAGCGGGGATATAGCCGCCGGGAAAAATATATTTTGCGATCCACGGATTGGTTATGCCAGGCGGGCTGCTGCGTCCGATCGAATGCAACAGTGCGATGCCGTCATCGGCGACGAGCTCCGCGCATTTTTCGAAGAACCTGTCGTAGAAGCCGACGCCGACATGCTCGAACATGCCGACGGACACGATACGATCGAACCGGCCGCCGACATCGCGATAGTCTACGAGCTTAAACGTCGCTTGCCGGGAGAGGCCGCGCTCAAGCGCCCGGTTCTCAGCGCGCCGGTATTGTTCGCGCGAAAGCGTTATGCCGGTGACCTGTGCGCCGGCAATCTCGGCCAGATAAAGCGCCAGTCCGCCCCAGCCGCAGCCGATGTCGAGGACCTTGACGCCGGGCGTCACCCGAAGCTTCGCAGCCAAGTGGCGCCTTTTCGCCAGCTGAGCGTCGTCGAGCGACAGATCCGGCGTTTCATAATAGGCGCAGCTATATTGCTGGTCGCCATCCAGAAACAACGAATAGAGCCCGCCGTCGAGGTCGTAATGATGGGCGACGTTTTGGCGCGAACGGGACCGAAGGTTGAATTGCTGCAAACGGCGAAACAGATAGCGGGCCAGCCGCGGCAGTGCCCAGCCGCTCGCTACATCACCCTTCTGCGCCAATAAGAGTGCCAACACATCCGCAATCGAGCCTCGCTCGACAACGAATGAGCCGTCCATATAGGCTTCGCCAAGCTTCAACTCCGGATCGAATAGGACCGCGAACTGCGCCTTGGCGGTGGTAAAGCGGACCGCGATTGGGGTGCCCGTGCCATCCCCGAATGTGTAGCCGCGGCCTGACGCAGTCGTGACGGTAAGGGATCCGTGGCGAATAAGCCGGCGTAAAAATATGTTCTGCAACCGATCCACGGCCGCCTCCACACCCGATACCGCTTTTGCAAGCTGTGACGGCGCCCAATTAGCGCTTCGCCAGTTCGGGCCGCTCAATCATACCCCTTGCACGGGCGGAGCCTTTGGTTATTGCCGTCATTAAAACAAAATCCTCCTTGACCAGCAATGCTTGCAAAAGGCCTCCGGGGGCGGGCAACACAGCGCTCCCATTCGCCCGGTTTTGGGGTAATTATGACGGCTAGCCCAGACAGAGTTGAGGAGGTCGGCGTGTTCCGGCGTCTTACGCCCGTCAATGTCGCGACCCTGATCGGACTGGCGTCGATCTTGACGCTTGCCATCTCGCCGTCATCGTCCCGCGCCCAGACCAATATCGACCAAGGTAAATCGCCGGCGGAAATGTTCGCGGGCGATTGCGCGGTCTGCCACAAGACCACCCGTGGGCTTGCCAATGGCCGCAACAACCTGACGCTTTCAATTTTCTTACGCGAGCACTATACGGCCAGCCGCGAACAGGCAGCCGCGCTTGCGGCTTATGTGCTCAATTCCGGCGGCAATGCGCCCGCTTCAAAGCCTACCGTGGAGCACGCCAAGTCCGAGGAACCGAAAGGGCAAGAGCCGAAAAACCAAGAGCCAAAAAACCAAGAGCCGAAAAGCCAAGAGTCCAAGAGCCAAGAGCGCAGAAATCCGGAGCCGAAGGGCCAGGAGGCCAGGACAGCACCGTCACCTGCGCCGTCAGCCGCTCCGCATCAGCGCGGGCACGAGGAAACCCCACCCCCCGAGCCGACGCCGGTTGCCGCGACACCCGCCGAGCCCACGGGTGCGGAGCCCGGTCCAACCACAAGTGCGGCCGCGCCTGCGGAGTCAGAACTGAACGACAACGCGCCCGTGCCGCGCGACAATATTCCTGACTGATATTAGGCCGCTTTGGGCGATCTGAATTAGAGCATGGTCCGGAAAAGGGGAAACCGGCCTTCCGAAAAAGATCGTGCCTTATCGAATATCTAGAGTCGCAATCGATTCAACTTGAAACGATTGCGGCGCTAGGGGTTCTCGGCCGTGGGCGGCGTTGCCGCTTGCTCGTCGCCTTCCGTCGCGTGAGCGGCTTCTCCGGCCCCCGGCTCGAAGAAGGCTTCCGCCGCAATGACGGCCGCTTCCTGCTCCGTCGGCTCGCGCAACTGGGTCACGTCTTCGCCGCGGGCGATCCGCGCCGCTTCGTCTTCACTGCGCGCAACAATGACGGCGATCGACACTTCAACTTCGGGATGAAGCGCAATCGGCACTTTGTGCTGGCCGATCGTTTTGATCGGTGCGTTCAACGCGATTTGATTGCGGTTCAGGCGAAAGCCGGAATCGCCGATTACGCCGACAAGGTCGCGGGGCGAAACCGATCCGAAAAGCTGGCCCGACTCGGAGGCCTGGCGCAGAACTGTAAAGCTCTTGCCGTGAAGCTTTTCGGCAACCTGGGCCGCCTCGCTCTTGAGCGTCAGCGAGCGCGCCTCAAGCTCGGACTTCATCGTCTCGAAGCGCGTGCGATTTTCAGCCGTGGCGCGCAGCGCTTTGCCGCGCGGCAATAGAAAATTACGGGCAAATCCGTCCTTCACGCGCACCACGTCGCCCATCTGGCCGAGCTTGGCGACACGCTCGAGTAGGATCACTTCCATGCCGGCCTCTCTCAGCGGATCACGTAGGGCAATAGCCCGAGGAACCGCGCACGCTTAATCGCCTGGGCGAGTTCGCGCTGCTTTTTCGCCGAAACCGCGGTAATTCGGCTCGGAACGATTTTGCCGCGCTCCGAGACGAACCGTTGCAAGAGTTTGACGTCCTTGTAGTCGATCTTCGGCGCGTTCGCGCCCGAGAACGGGCAGCTCTTACGGCGGCGGAAGAAGGGCCGGCGGCCGCCCGCGCCTTGCGGTGACATTGCCATCGGTCAGTTCTCCGTGCCTTCGTTCTCTGCATCGTCGGAGTCGTCCCGGCTGCGCCGGTCGCGGTCGCGTGGCCGGTCACCCCTATCGCCGCGTTCGCCTCGGCGCTCGTCGCGGTCGCGATCGCGCTCGGCACGGCGCATCATCGCGGAGGGACCTTCCTCGTGCGCATCGACCCTGATCGTCAGATAGCGCAGAACGTCTTCATTGAGCCGCTCGAGCCGTTCGATCTCGTTGATCGCCGGCGGCGGCGCATCGACATCCATCAGCGTGAAATGGGCTTTGCGGTTCTTGCGCAGCCGGTAGGAGAGAGACTTTACGCCCCAATATTCGGACTTCTTGACCGATCCGCCGAGGCCTTCGATGACACTCTTCAACTGTGCGGTCAATTCCTCGACCTGCTGCGTGCTGGCGTCCTGGCGCGCAAGAAAAACGTGTTCGTAGAGCGGCATAGCTGCCCTTTCCTCATCTGCCGTGCTCGCCCGGGCGCGAAGCCCCTCGAACCCTTCGGGAAAGGCTCGAATGCTCTGAAGGCGGGAACACCGGACGCTGAACCCGAAGGTCCTACCGCGCGGAGCTTCCCCCGGCGCAGCCGTCCGTTCAGCCCCCGGCCGGGGTCGAGCGGAAGGCGGCCTTATACGCGGTCCCCGCGCGAGAAGGCAATAGCACCAACCCGCCGAAACGCGTGGCTGTCGCCCTTGTCCGGCTCGAATGCCTTGACATCACTCGCATGCCAGTATCTTTCGCCCCTTTCCGAGGGAGTGAACGGAATTCCAAGGGTGAGTGGATAAGGGGCATGACTGTTGCGTTTGTTTTCCCAGGCCAGGGCAGCCAGGCCGTCGGCATGGGCCGGGCGCTTGCCGAGAGCTTCGCTGCAGCGCGCCGGGTGTTCGATGAAGTCGATTCGGCGCTCGGTGAAAAGCTGAGCGAAACGATCTGGAACGGCCCAGCGGACACCTTGACCCTTACCGAAAATGCGCAGCCGGCATTGATGGCGGTATCGCTTGCGACCTTGCATGTGCTAGAGCAGGAAGCCGGCGTCGACATCAAACGGGATGTTGCCTTCGTTGCCGGGCACTCGCTCGGAGAATACTCGGCGCTTGCCGCAGCTCGCGCGCTGTCGCTCGCCGATGCGGCGCGGCTCTTGCGCATCCGCGGCCGCGCCATGCAGAAGGCCGTTCCGGTCGGTGCCGGCGCCATGGCGGCGCTCATCGGAATAGACTTGAACGAGGCCAAAGCAATCGCCGCCGAGGCGTTGAAGGCGGGCGTCTGCGCGGCTGCGAACGATAATGGCGGCGGCCAAGTCGTTCTGTCAGGCGACAAGGCGGCCGTCGAAAGCGCCGTGGAGGTTGCCAAGGCGCGCGGCGTCAAGCGCGCGATGCTGCTGCCGGTTTCCGCCCCATTCCATTGTCCCCTGATGCAGCCGGCGGCCGATGTTATGGCCGAAGCGCTGTCGAAGGTTTCGGTCAGGTCGCCGCTGGTGCCGGTCGTCGCCAACGTGCTGGCGCGTCCGGTCGATGACCCCACGGACATTGTCCGATGCCTGGTCGAACAGGTCACCGCTACGGTACGCTGGCGGGAGTCCGTCCAGTTCATGGTGCACGCCGGCGTCACGTCGTTTTACGAGATCGGCGCTGGACGGGTGCTGAGCGGTTTGATCAAGCGGATCGCCGATGCCGCATCGGCTTCCGCGATCGGTCTGCCCGAGGACGTCACGCGGTACAAAGCCTCGCGCGGCTGAAATTATTACGCAGGCGACAAGAGGTCGAGGCGAGGGTTTGAGGGGGAAGGGCCCGGAAGAATGGCTGGGGAGAATAGCCGAGGAGAACCAATGTTCGAACTCACCGGAAAAACGGCGGTGGTGACGGGGGCGACCGGCACGATCGGGGGCGCGATCGCGCGTAGCCTTCACGCCCAAGGGACAACGGTCGCCATCTCCGGAACGCGACGTGAGGTCCTCGATCGCCTTGCTGCCGAGTTCGGCGAACGCGTCCATGTTCTGCCCTGCAATCTTGCCGATACGGCGGAGACCGAATCGCTTGTGCCGCGTGCCGAGGAGGCGATGGGTCAACTCGACATACTCGTTGCGAATGCCGGGGTGACCCGAGATAGCCTGCTCGTGCAATTGCGCGATGAGGACTGGGAGCAGGTCATTGCCCTCAATCTGTCCGCGACCTTCCGTCTTGCGCGCGCCGCCGTGCGCGGAATGATGCGCCGCCGCTTCGGGCGCGTCATCGCTATTACGTCCGTGGTCGGGACGACGGGCAATCCCGGGCAGGCCAATTACGTCGCCGCTAAAGCCGGCATTACCGGAATGGTCAAGGCCATGGCGCAGGAATATGCCAAGCGCGGGGTGACCGCCAATTGCGTCGCGCCGGGATTCATCGTCACGCCGATGACCGACAAACTCAACGACAAACAGCGTGAAGTCATCGTCGCAAAAATCCCGGCCGGCCGCGCCGGAAGTCCCGAAGAGGTCGCGGCGGCGGTAGTGTTTCTGGCCTCCAACGAGGCCGCCTATATGACGGGGCAGACGTTGCATGTGAATGGCGGAATGGCCATGATTTGAAAGCGCTAGCAGATGGCGCGGCCCGCGTGCCGGCGCGCTGGTCAACGCATTTGAAGTGTGGTAACCGAACCGAAATCGAGCTGGGGGTGCCGCAATTCCGGAGCGCCGGGCGCAACGTCTGCCTCTGATCGGTGTCGACCCACGGCCGTCGGCAAGTTCAATGCAGGACAAGTTCAATAATGCAGAGCTTGAATGCCGGACTTGGACGGGATCGAAAGAAAACTTAACGGGTCGCGTTGAAAGATGAGGTCGGAACGATGAGTGATATTGGCGAGCGAGTGAAGAAGATCGTCGTGGAACATCTCGGCGTCGAGCCCGACAAGGTGACCGATAACGCCAGCTTCATCGACGATCTCGGCGCCGACAGCCTCGACACCGTCGAGCTCGTCATGGCGTTCGAGGAAGAGTTTGGTTGTGAAATTCCGGACGACGCCGCGGAAACGATTTTGACGGTTGGCGACGCAATCAAATTTCTGGAAAAGAACGCAAAAAGCTGACGGCCGCAAACGGCCGGCCACTTCTTGCATGACTGACCTGGAACGCTGTGGCAACCGCATGTCGCATCGTGCGGTGGGGCGGTATTTGGGCCGCGTTTGGCGGGAGCGTCCTTGATGAGACGGGTCGTCGTCACTGGACTTGGATTGGTGACGCCGCTCGCTTGCGGGATTGAGCAAACGTGGCAGCGTTTGCTGGCAGGCGAAAGCGGAATCAAGCGCGTCGAGAGTTTTGACGTTTCCGACCTTGCCTGCAGGATCGCGGGTCAAATTCCGCGGGGCGACGGCTCAGACGGCACATTCAATGCCGACGATTGGATGGAGCCAAAGGAGCAGCGCAAGGTCGATGACTTCATCATTTTCGCCATGGCCGCGGCGACGCAGGCACTTAACGACGCCGCCTGGCACCCGCGCGAGCGTGACGATCAAATCGTCAGCGGCGTTCTGATCGGTTCCGGCATCGGTGGCGTCGAGGGGATTGCCGAAGCGGCATTATTGTTGCGCGATCGAGGCCCGCGCCGGGTCTCGCCCTTTTTCATCCCTGGCCGGCTTATCAATCTAGCGTCGGGTTACGTGTCGATCGCGCATTCGCTCAAAGGGCCCAATCATGCCGTCGTCACCGCGTGCTCGACCGGCGCGCACGCGATCGGCGATGCCGGCAGACTGATCGCGCTGGGCGATGCCGACGTAATGGTCGCGGGTGGGACTGAGTCGCCGATTAACCGGATTTCGCTCGCCGGATTTGCCGCCTGCCGCGCCCTGTCGACCGGCTTCAACGATACTCCCGAGCGCGCGTCGCGTCCTTACGATCGCGATCGCGACGGATTTGTCATGGGTGAGGGCGCCGGCGCGGTGGTGCTCGAGGAATACGAGCACGCCCGGCGGCGCGGCGCCCGCATTTACGCGGAGCTCATTGGATATGGCCTTTCCGGCGACGCGTTCCACATTACGGCGCCGGCGGAGGACGGCGACGGCGCTTTTCGTTGCATGACGGCTGCAATTCGCCGCGCCGGCATTTCCCCGGCCGAGATCGACTATATCAACGCTCACGGCACTTCGACGCCGCTCGGCGACGAGATCGAACTCAAGGCCGTCGAACGGCTCGTGGGCAATGCCGCCGGCAACATGGCCATGTCATCGACCAAATCCTCGATCGGTCACCTCCTAGGTGCAGCCGGTGCGGTCGAAGCGGTATTTTGCCTGCTCGCGATTCGCGACGGGATCGTGCCGCCGACGCTCAACCTCGACAATCCATCGGTTGCGACGCCGATAGACCTTGTGCCGCGTGCGGCGCGCCAGCGTCCGGTCAATATCGCCCTTTCGAATTCATTCGGATTTGGCGGCACCAACGCTTCGCTCGTATTCCGAAAATTGGCGTAATGATGTCGTTTCGCGGTTCCGCCATATTTGCTCCGCACTCGCCTGCAATTCACAGATGATCTCGGCTATCAAAATGCGGGCTGACCACGGCAGAATTCGCGAGCGTGCGTTCTCGATACGGGTGCTCACTTTTTCAAAGTCGAATATGCAGCGGGTAAAATTGGATGCGTGGCCGTGACAGCGAATAATCCCCCGCCCAATAGCGGCAACGGCATCGCTCCGTCCATGCGGCCCAGGCCCGCGGATGCCGCCAACAAGCAGTCGCCGCCGCAGGCGCGGCCTGCACCGATCGGCGGCGCGCCGAAAGACGGTGCAGCAACGGCGGCCGGCGCGACGCGGTCTCCGGCCGCGCCAAAGCCGGGATCGGCGTCAGGCCGTAACGGCGCTCCCGGGCTGCAATCTCCTGGAGCCTCGCCGCAGCGGGTCCAGCCGAGCGGAGTTCCAGTCTCCCGCACCGCGGCGGCGCGGTCGCCGTCGATGGCCGAGAATTCTAATTCCGGCGATGCCAAGCGCATGCCGCGCAGCCCGCGCGCCGCCATCGAGCCGGATACGGTCGATCTGCCGGCGCGCCGCTCGGCCGGTGCCCGACACCCGCTGGTCGTCATCGGCAATGCCATCATCAGCATCTTCGTGCTGCTGGCGGTACTGACGGGGGTGGCGCTTTTTATCGGCAAGCAGCGCTTCGAGGCACCTGGCCCGCTGCCGCAGGATCGCATCGTCAATATCCCGCGCGGCTCGGGTATGCGCGATATTGCGGATGTTTTGTCGCGTGAAGGCGTCATCGATCAGCCGTGGCTGTTCATCGGCGGCGTGCTTGTGCTCAAGGCGCGCGAGGATCTCAAGGCGGGCGAATACGAGTTCAAGGCGCATTCGAGTTTGCGGGATGTGGTCGCCACCATTGTCGAAGGAAAGGTTGTCGCCCATCAGATCGGCGTTCCGGAAGGCCTCACATCCGAGCAGATCGTCGCGCGCCTGTTGCAGGACCCGATCTTGACCGGCGACATCAAAGAAATCCCTCGCGAGGGAACGCTGCTGCCCGATACGTATAATTTCGCCCGCGGCGTTACCCGGGAGCAAATGATCCAGCGGATGCAGCAGGGGCAACAGCGCGTGCTGCGGGAAATTTGGGATCACCGCTCTGCCGATCTGCCGATCAAGACCCCTGAACAACTCGTCATTCTCGCCTCGCTCGTCGAAAAGGAAACCGGCAAGCCGGACGAACGCACGCGCGTCGCTGCGGTCTTCGTCAACCGGCTGAAACAGAAGATGAAGCTGCAATCCGATCCGACGATTATCTACGGTCTCGTGGGCGGCAAGGGTACGCTCGGCCGGCCGATCATGAAGAGCGAGATCGAGCAACCGACGCCCTACAACACCTACGTCATCGATGGATTGCCGCCCGGGCCCATCGCCAATCCGGGCCGCGCCTCGCTTGAGGCCGCCGCAAACCCCGCCCGCACGCGCGAGCTTTACTTCGTGGCCGATGGCGCCGGCGGCCATGCCTTCGCGGAAACCTACGAACAACATCAAAAAAACGTAGCGCGGCTGCACTCCATCGAGTCTGATCAAAAGGATCAAGTCCCGGCCCAAGACAAGATGGCATCCCCGCCGGCACAGACCGCCCCGGCTGCCTCCGCTGCGCCGCCGGCGCCCTCGCGCGGCGCGTCGAAGCCCCGTCCGGCGGCTAATCACTGATCGCGGCTTGTGACCGCCAAGCGCCGCCGTTAAGTTCGGCGGCGCGTTCGACAATCAATTGCTGGCGGGGATCGATCCATGGCGCTTTCGAGCATGACCGGATTTGCCCGCGGCCATGGCGTGAGCGGGCCCTATGCCTGGGCCTGGGAAATAAAGTCGGTCAACGGCAAGGGCCTCGATCTGCGGCTGCGTATGCCACCGGGTTGGGACGCGATCGAGGTGCCGGTTCGCGCCCGGGCCGCCGAGGCGCTTACGCGCGGGTCGGTTCAGGCCAATCTGACGGTGGAACGCAGCGGCGCGGCGCCGACCGTTCGCGTCAACGATGCTGTGCTCGACGCGATTTTGACGACGGTGCAAAAACTGCAAGGGAAGATCGAAGCATCGCCGCCGTCGCTCGACGGATTGCTGGCGCTCAAGGGGGTCATCGAGGTCACCGACGCTGAGGAGCGCGAAGACGAGCGGCGCAGCGCCGAGAGTGCCGTCATTGCCGGCTTCGGACAGGTTGTTGGGTCGCTTGCCGAGATGCGCCGCCGCGAGGGCAGCGCGCTCGAAACCATATTATCCGCGCGCCTTGGCGAATTGGCCGCCTTGACGGCGCGTGCCGAACGCTCGCCAGGCCGCCGGCCCGAAGCAATTCGCGCGCGGCTTGCCGAACAGGTCGCTAACCTTCTCGCGCAGTCCGAGCGCTTCGATGCCGATCGCCTGCACCAGGAGGCGATCATGATTGCAACCAAGGCTGATGTGCGCGAGGAGCTCGATCGCCTCACTGCGCATGTGGCGCAGGCGCGGCATCTCATCGAGCAGGGCGGTGCGGTCGGCCGACGCCTCGATTTTCTCGCGCAGGAGCTTAATCGCGAGGCCAACACGTTGTGCGCCAAGGCGAGCGACGTCGAGCTCACCAATATCGGTTTGGAGCTCAAGGCGGCCGTCGAGCAATTCCGCGAGCAGGTGCAGAACGTGGAATAGCCATGGCGCGCGCGCGGCAAAATCAGCATAAAGTCGCCCGTCGCGGCCTGATGTTCGTGCTGTCGTCGCCGTCGGGCGCGGGAAAGACGACGCTGTCGCGGCTATTGTTGCGGGCAGACCGCAAAGTGGAATTGTCGGTATCGGTGACCACGCGGCCAAAACGCCGCGGCGAGATCGATGGACGCGACTACCACTTCATCGATCGCGCTCGCTTCGACGAAATGGTGGCCGCGGGCGAACTCCTCGAATGGGCGGAAGTCTTCGGGCACTGCTACGGCACGCCGCGGCGGCCGGTCGTCAAGGCGCTGCAGGCCGGACGTGACGTTTTGTTCGATATCGACTGGCAGGGCACACAGCAGCTGCGCGAGAAGGCGCGTACCGATCTGGTCAGTGTTTTTATTTTGCCGCCGACGGCGAGCGAATTGGAGCGTCGGCTGAAACGCCGTGCACAGGATAGCAAGGCGGTGATCGGTTCGCGCATGGCCAAGGCGAGCGATGAAATGAGCCACTGGCCGGAATACGATTATGTGATTGTCAATCGGGACAAGGCCGTCGCCTTTGCCGAAGTGCGCGCGATTCTCGCGGCGGAACGGCTCAAGCGCGAACGGCAGATCGGTCTTTCCGATTTCGTGCGGCGCCTGCGAGCAAAGCTTTGAGATAGCGCTTTTAGAGTCGCAATTGTTTCAAGTCGAATCGATTGCGACTCTCGCTATTTGATGAGGCATGATCTTTTTCGGAAGACCGGTTTCCACTTTTCCGGATCATGCCCCAGGCCGTGTGCTCATAAAACGAACCGAACGTCCGGCGTTGCGAGATAGCGGATATTGCGGAGCGGGCGGCGATATCTGTTTTCGGCCGCGCTGGCAGACATCGCCGGCCGAATGTTATGTAATCGAAAGGGGCCCCGCTGAACTTTCAATGACGGAGAAATGACAGTGAGAAAAAGCGCGTTGATCGGTGTCGGTATTTCGGTAGCGATCGCCGTCTCGGCCGCCGGCGTCGCGATTTCCGCTCAGAACAAATACACTGTGCAAGTCCCGGGCGGGCTCGCATTCTCTGAATTCAGGGGATATGAAAGCTGGCAGGCCGTCGCCATCAGTCAAAGCGGAAGGCTCGCCTTGATCCTCGCTAATCCCGTGATGATCGACGCCTACCAGGCGGGTATTCCGGGCAATGGTCAGCCTTTCCCAGACGGCGCCAAGATGGCGAAGATCCATTGGGACCAGAAAAAAAGCGAAACAGCTCCCGCCCCGACGATGGTGCCGGACACCCTGCATGACGTGGACTTCATGGTGAAGGATAGCAAGAGGTTCGCCGACAGCGGCGGATGGGGATATGCTGAGTTCGAGTATGACCCCACGTCCCAGACGTTCGGCGCGGCAACTTAGATGACATGCCGCCGCAGGGGAACGACGCGAAGTGTGGGGTCGTGTGCCACACGATAGTGAAGACAAGAGATTACGTCTTCACTGAGTACGGAAAGAGGTGAGCGTGGAACAGGATTGTCATTACGGCCGTTAACTTTTAGGAGTTCGATCATGCGTAACGGCGAAAACGAACGCATCTCACGCCGTGTGGTACTGACCGGTACGGCGCTTGCGCTGGGCGCTGCGGCAGCCGCTACGGCGGTCTCCCAATCACCGGCGCAGCAGAAGATCAGCCAAGCCGACGCCAAATATCAGGGTACGCCGAAAGGCGACCAGCGCTGTGATGCCTGCGTCAACTTCCAACCGCCGAATGCGTGCAAATTCGTCGAAGGGGACATTAGTCCGAGCGGCTGGTGTCAGCTGTTTGCCAAGAAGACATAGTTTCTTGTCGTTTATGAGTAGAACCTATCTCAAAATTGTCTAAAGAGGATAACGAGGCAGGCGAGCTGGACGAAGCCGAGGAAGTTTTGAGTGTGGAATTCCCAGCGGACGAGTATGCGGCGCTGCCATTGTATCCAGGCG
>Ga0187780_10000137_pt1 | contig 58620 bp, 54 predicted proteins | sample 1015_Q2_SP10_20__FD_132429 | JGI IMG/M metagenome (GOLD analysis project Ga0187780, IMG submission 132429) | Tropical peat soil microbial communities from peatlands in Department of Meta, Colombia - 1015_Q2_SP10_20_MG | ecosystem: Environmental > Terrestrial > Soil > Wetlands > Peat | place...
CCCAGGACATCCCGCTCAAGTTCCTGCGGGCCATCCTGACCGACCTGCGCCGGGCGCGGCTGGTGATCAGCCATCGCGGGCCCGAGGGCGGGTTCGTGCTCGCCCGCCCGGCGACCGACGTCGCCCTGGCCGACATCTTCCGGGCCATCGACGGCCCCTTGGCCGAGGTGCACGACCGGCCCCTCAGCTCGATGACCTACGAGGGGGCGGCGCACGAGCTGCCGGTGGTGTGGATGGCCGTGCGCGCTGCGCTGCGGCGGGTGCTGGAGCTGACGACCCTGGCGGACCTCGCCGGCCATTCGATCCCGCCGTCGGTCCTCGACCTGGCCGACGAGTACCGCGCCGTCACCGAGCAGCGGCGCACCACCGGCACGCACTGAGCGGCCGGGCGGGGGCCGTGGTCCCGGGCCGGCCCGGGCCCGCCCGCGACGTCGGTCAGCCGATGACGCCGGAGCGCCGCAGGTGCTCGATCACCCGGTCCGCCGCCTCCTCGGCCGACAGCCGGGCCGCGTCCACGTGGACCTCGGGGTCCTCGGGCTCCTCGTAGGGGGAGTCGATGCCCGTGAAGTTCACCAGCTCGCCCCGTCGGGCCTTGCCGTAGAGGCCCTTGGGGTCGCGGGCCTCGGCGACGGCCAGCGGCGTGTCCACGTAGACCTCGACGAACTCCCCGTCCTCCACGCGGTCACGCGCCAGCTGGCGCTCGGCCCGGAAGGGGGAGATGAACGAAGCCAGGACGATGAGACCGGCGTCGACCATGAGGCCCGCGACCTCGGCCACGCGCCGGATGTTCTCGACGCGGTCCGCGTCGGTGAACCCCAGGTCGCGGCTCAGGCCGTGCCGGACGTTGTCGCCGTCGAGGAGATAGGTGTGGCGTCCTCGCTCGTGGAGCTTGCGCTCCACGATGTTGGCGATCGTCGACTTGCCCGCGCCCGACAGGCCGGTGAACCAGATCACGCACGGCCGCTGGCCCTTGAGCTCGGCGTGGGCGCCCTTGTGGACCTCGATGGCCTGCCAGTGCACGTTGTCGGACCGGCGCAAGGCGAAGTGCAGCAGCCCCGCCGCGACCGTCGCGTTGGTGAACCGGTCGATCAGGATGAACCCGCCCATCTCCCGGTTGTCCCTGTAGGGGTCGAAGGGGACCGGGCGGTCGAGGTTGACGTTGCACACCCCGATCTCGTTGAGCGTGAGCACCTTGGCGGCCACGTGCTCGAGCGTGTTCACGTTCACCTTGTACTTGGGCTGCGCCAGCGTGGCACCGACGGTGCGCGTGCCGAGCTTGAGCAGATACGGCCGGCCGGGGAGCATCTCGTGGTCGCTCATCCAGACGACGTGGGCCTCGAACTGGTCTGCCACGCTCGGCGCGGCGGCGGCCGCGGCCAGGACGTCGCCCCGGCTCACGTCCACGTCGTCGGCAAGGGTGACGGTGACGGACTGGCCCTGGACCGCCTCGTCGAGGTCGCCGTCCGCGGTGACCAGCCTGGCGACGGTGGAGGTCCGGCCCGCGGGCAGCACCTTGACCGGGTCGCCGGGACGCACACTGCCGCCTGCGATCTGCCCGCTGACGCCCCGGAAGTCCAGGTCGGGCCGGTTCACCCACTGCACGGGCATGCGGAAGGCGTCGGCCCCCGACGCCTCGTCGACGGGCACCGTCTCGAGGTGCTCGATCAGCGTCGGGCCGCCGTACCACGGCGTGTTGGCGCTGGGCGTGGTGACGTTGTCGCCCCGCAGCGCGGACAGCGGGATGGCGGCGATGTCGTGCAGCCCGATCTCGGCAGCGAAGGCGCGGTAGTCGGCCTCGATCCCCTCGAACACCGACTGCGAGAAGCCGACGAGGTCCAGCTTGTTCACCGCCAGCACGATGTGGCGGATCCCGAGCAGCGACACGAGGAAGCTGTGCCGACGGGTCTGGGTCAGCACGCCCTTGCGGGCGTCGACGAGGATCACCGCCAGCGATGCCGTCGACGCGCCGGTGACCATGTTGCGGGTGTACTGCTCGTGGCCCGGGGTGTCGGCGACGACGAACTTGCGCCCGTCGGTCGAGAAGAACCGGTAGGCGACGTCGATCGTGATCCCCTGCTCGCGCTCGGCCGCCAACCCGTCGACCAGCAGGGCGAAGTCGAGGTCGCCCCCCTGGGTGCCGACCTTCTTCGAGTCCGCCTCCAAGGAGGCGAGGTGGTCCTCGAAGACCAGCTTGGAGTCGTAGAGGAGGCGGCCGATGAGCGTGCTCTTGCCGTCGTCCACGCTGCCGCAGGTGATGAAGCGGAGCATGGTCTTGCGCTCGTGGCGCGTCAGGTAGGCCTCGATGTCGGTGGCGAGGGTCTCGTCGACGGCGTGGGCCATCAGAAGTACCCCTCGACCTTCTTCTTCTCCATCGACCCGCTCGAGTCGTGGTCGATGATGCGGCCCTGGCGCTCGGAGCTCGTGGTCAGGAGCATCTCCTGGATGATCCCGGTGAGGGTGTCGGCCTCGCTGTCGATGGCCCCGGTGAGCGGATAGCACCCGAGCGTGCGGAAGCGGACGGACCGGCGTTCGGGGACCTCGCCCGGCGCCAGCGGCATGCGGTCGTCGTCGACCATGATGAGCGTCCCGTCGCGTTCGACCACCGGGCGCGCCGCCGCGAAATAGAGCGGCACGATGGGGATCTGCTCGCGATGGATGTAGAGCCAGACGTCGAGCTCTGTCCAGTTGGACAACGGGAACACGCGGAGGGTCTCGCCCTGGTTGTGCCGGACGTTGTAGAGGTTCCACAGCTCCGGACGCTGCTGCTTGGGGTCCCAGCGGTGTTGCGGCGAGCGGATGGAGAAGACGCGCTCTTTGGCCCGGGAACGCTCCTCGTCGCGCCGGGCCCCGCCGAAGGCGGTGTCGAACCCGTACAGGTCGAGCGCCTGCTTGAGGCCCTCGGTCTTCCACATATCGGTGTGGACGGCGGACCCGTGGGAGAAGGGGTTGATGCCGCGCTCGACGCACTCGGGGTTCTGGTGCACGAGCAGGTCGACCCCGAGGTCGTGGGCCGTGCGGTCCCGAAACTCGTACATGGCCCGGAACTTCCAGGTGGTGTCGACGTGCAGGAGCGGGAAGGGCGGCTTGGACGGGTAGAACGCCTTCATCGCCAGGTGGAGCATGACCGAGCTGTCCTTGCCGACCGAGTAGAGCATCACCGGCCGGTCGCTCTCGGCCACCGCCTCGCGCAAGATGTGGATGCTCTCGGCCTCCAGGTGCTCGAGGTGGGTGAGGGTCCTCACGGCGTCACCGTCGCACGGCAGATCTCGATCACGGCCTCGGCGTACTCGGGGCGGCACACGAGCAGATCCGGCAACCAGGGGTCGGGGCGGTTGTAGACGAGCGGCGAGCCGTCGAGGCGTGAGACGTGGAGGCCGGCAGCCGCGGCCACCGCCACCGGCGCGGCCGAGTCCCACTCGTACTGCCCGCCCGAGTGCGCGTAGATCTCGGCCTCGCCGAGCACCACCGCCATGGCCTTGGCCCCCGCCGACCCCATGGGGATGAGCTCGCCGCCGAGCGCCTCGGCGATGGCCAGCGCGTGCTCGGTGGGCCGGGTGCGGCTCACCAGGACCCGGGGCCCCCCGGCGTGCTCGGCAGGCGCAGGCAGCGCCCCTCCCGTGTGCAGCGTGAGGCCCCTGGCCGGCAGGGCGACCGCACCCACTGTCACCGCGCCGTCGAACGCCAGCGCCACGTGGACGGCCCAGTCCTCGCGACCGGGCTCCGAGAACTCGCGGGTCCCGTCCAGGGGGTCGACGATCCAGACCCGGGGCCGCCCGAGCCGGGTCTGGTCGTCTGCGCCCTCCTCGGAGAGCACCGCGTCGCCGGGGCGGCGCGCGGCCAGCGCGGCCATGATCAGGTCGTGGGAGGCGGCGTCGCCCGCGTCCTTGAGGTCGGCGCCGACGAGGCCCGAGGCACGCACGGCCAGCAGCCGCTCGCCCGCCTCCGTTGCGATGGCCGCGGCCACGTCGTCGTCCCCCGGCAACGGTTGCACCCCCCCTTTTTACTAGTTTGCTACTGATTTTGTCCACAATCCGGCGCCGAGTCGGCCGCTTGCGCGCGAAGGACCAGGTGGACGGGCATGGTGCCTCGTGCCCGTCGTCGGTGTGCCCGTCGTCCGTGCCTAGGCGGAGAGGGCGGCCAGGGACTCCAGCGACGGGACGAAGTAGTAGGCCCCGCTCACGGGGGTGCTGAAGTCGGTGAGGCGGTCGTGCAGCCCGTCACCGGCCACGCCGAACATGCGGGCCAGCATCCGCTCGAAGCGGTCGGGGTCCGCGCTGAAGGCGACGAACTGCAGGCCGTGCACCTGCACCGTCCCGTAGGGGGTGCTGCGTCGGTAGATCTCGAGCTCCTCGCCCTCATCGTCCTCGACCACCACGCGGGCGATGTGCGCGGTGGGCGGCTTGACGTCGTCGGCCAGCTCGATGCTGTCGGCCTTGGTCCGCCCGATCACGCCCTCTTGTTCGGCGACCTCGAGCGCGTCGAAGGCGCGCAGGTCGTGGCGCCACTGTTGGACGAGGGCGTAGCTCCCGCCTGCGTCCGGCCCGGGCTCGGGCACCAAGGCCACGGCGAAGGCCCCCTCGACCGGGGGGTTCTCGGTCCCGTCGACGAATCCGGTGAGGTCGCGGCCGTCGCGGTAGACGAAGGAGGGGACCTCGCACGCGATCGTGGCCACCTCCTCCAAGGCGGCGCACGCCCGCCGGGCGCCGTCGAGGACGGCGTCCTCGCCCGGACCGTGCAACCAGACCCACAGGTCGTGCTGTGTCGCCGGCGCATGGCGCGCCGCGGGGTCGCCGACGGCCTGGAAGGGCCGCAGGTCCCGAGGCACGTCCCTCGGGGCGAGGCGGGACCACAGGGTGGCGCCGAAGCCGACGACGAGGTTGAGCCCGCCGGCCGAGACCGACGGGGCGTGGAGCACGCCGAGGGCGGTGGCGAGGGGGCCGTCGCCGACGCCGGCACGCACGTCGAGCTCGAGGTGGAAGTGGGATCGGGTGCCCAGCGCGAAGACACCGGGTTGCGGCGTTCCCATGGCGCCGACGCTAGCGAGGCCGGCCGGCGTCGACCGCTCGCTCTCGGCTCGCTCAGGTGGGCCGGGCGAGTGCGCTCGGGTCGTGGCCGACGGGTGCCGGCACGGACGCCGGGCCGGACGCCGGTGCCGGCGCCGTGTCGGACGAGGGGGCCGCGGCCGTGTCGCGGGCGCGGGCGCGGAGCTCGTGTTCGTCGGAGCGCGGCTCGGCGCGCGGGGTCGGGTCGCCGGGCCCGAGGGGCAGGCGTACCCAGAAGGTGGCGCCCCCGCCCTCGGTGGGCGCCACCCCGACGCTGCCGTCGTGCGCCTTGGCGATGGCCGAGACGATGGCCAGGCCAAGGCCGACCCCGCCGGTCGCCCGGGCTCGCGAGGGATCCGCCCGGTGGAAGGGCTCGAAGATCCGGGTGGCATCCCCGGGGGCGATCCCGGGTCCGTGGTCGACCACGTCCAAGATGGCCACGGAACCCGCCGGCCACAGTCGGACCTCTACCGGGGTCCCCGCCGGCGTGTGGCGCAGCGCGTTGGCCAACAGGTTGTCGGTGACCTGGCGCAGGCGGTTGGCATCGCCGAGGACCGTCACCGGCGCGGGCGCCTGGAAGGCGATGGCCCGCTCGGGCGCGGCGACGCGTGCGGCGCCGACGGCGGCCTCGGCCACGGCTCGCAGCTCGACGGGTACGCGCTCGATGGGACGCTCGCGATCCAGGCGGGCGAGGAGCAGGAGGTCGTCGACCAGCTCGCTCATCCGGTCGGCCTCGGAGCGGATGTGGTACATCGACGTCGCCAGGTCCCCCGGTCGGTCACGCGCCCCCCGGTCGAAGATCTCGGCGTAGCCGCGGATCGACGTGAGTGGGGTCCGCAGCTCGTGGGAGGCGTCCGCCAGGAAGCGCCGCAGCCGCTCCTCCGAGGCGCGCCGCGCGTCGAATGCCTCCTCGATCTCCCCGAGCATGGTGTTGAGCGCACTGCCGAGGCGGCCGACCTCGGTGACGTCGTCGGCCGGCGCGACACGCTGCGAGAGGTCCCCGGCGGCGATCTTGCCGGCGGTCGTCGCCATGTCGTCGAGAGGCCGCAGCTCGCGGCGCACGATCCACCAGGCGAGCACGCCGAGGCCGGTGAGGAGCAGACCGGTGACGAGCGCCTCGATCCACAGCAGCTGGCGCAGCGTCTGGTGCGGCTCGGTCAGCGGGATGGCCACCACGATGGTCCCGAAGAGCTGACCGTCCACGTCCACCTGCTCGGCGACCACCCGGTAGCTCACGCGGGTCGGGCCCGGCGACGTCGCGTTGAAGAACACGGGCCCGTTGGCGGGTTCCCCGGAGCCAGGCAGCTGTGACGGGAGCGTGGGCCCGGGGCCGTAGGCGAGGCCCGGGGACACGAGCACGGTGCCGCTGGGGTCGCGCAACTCGGCGAAGGTCCCCGGCGGCACGAAGGCGGAGCGGTCGCCCTCCCCGCCCCCGAACCCCGGGTAGACGGCGTTGACCAGCGAGTGGCCGATGGGGGTCACCGAGTCCGTGAGCTCGGTGTCGACGCGGTTGGTGAGGAAGGACCCGAGCGTCGTATAGGTGATGACGTCGGCCGCGAGCAGCCCCACGGCGACGATGGCCATGAGGACGAGCGTCATGCGCAGTCGAAGGGTCATGGGACCTCAGCGGGCTGGCGAAGGGTGTAGCCCACGCCGCGCACGGTGTGGATGAGGCGGGGTCCGTCCGCGTCGATCTTGCGGCGGAGGTAGCTGATGTAGATCTCGACGACGTTGGCGTTGCCGTCGAAGTCGTACTGCCAGACGCGGTCGAGTATCTGGGACTTGGACACGACCCGGCCGGCGTTGAGCATCAGGTAGTGCAGCAGCTTGAACTCGGTGGGCGTGAGCTCGATGGACGTCGCGCCCCGGAAGACCTCGTGGCTCTCCTCGTCGAGGCGAAGGTCGCCGACCTCCAGGCGTCCGTCGTCGTGCTCCGCCCCGTGCACGCGGCGGAGGATGGCGCGGACGCGGACGATAAGCTCCTCGATGCTGAAGGGCTTCGTCATGTAGTCGTCGCCGCCCAGCGTGAAGCCACGGAGCTTGTCGTCGAGGGTGTCGCGTGCGGTGAGGAACAGAACGGGAAGGCGCTGGCCGGCCAGGTCACGGCCCAGGCGCTCGAGCACTTCGAAGCCGCTCAGGTCGGGGAGCATCACGTCGAGGACGAGCAGGTTGGGCCGGAAGCTCGACACGCGCTCGAGCGCCTCGCGCCCGGTGCCCGCGGTGGCCACCTCGAGCCCCTCGTAGCGCAGGGCCATGGCGACGAGGTCGGTGATGCTCTTCTCGTCGTCCACGACGAGGATGCGCGCCGGCGCGGTCGCTGTCATGGCAATCCCTCCGCTCCCCATGGTGCGGGTCCTACCTTGGAGTTTCCTGTGAATGGGCGCCGGGAAGGGAGTTCACAGGGAATTGCCAGGATTTCTCACAGCATCCTGTAAGGAATGCTCCCTACGGTGTGGACGCGGCCGGTTCACCGGCTAGGCACGCGGGTGATCCGAGGAGAAGGGGTCGATGGTCTCTTTTGGCTATGTCTGGCACGAGCTGCGGCGGCGTTGGAGCCGGACGCTCGTCACGGCGCTCGGGCTCGCCGCCGGGGTCGGCCTGGTCATGGGCATCGTCGGGGTGTCCAACGGGCTCTCCGACGCGCAGGGCCAGGTGCTCTCCCCTCTGTCCACCGTCGGCACGGACATCGTCGTGGAGCGCACTGTGGGGGTCGCCAACACGTCGACGTCCTCGACCACCACGACGACCGCCCCCGGTGGATTCGCCGGGCCCGGCGGCGGCGGCGGTGGTGGTGGGGGCGGCGGCGGCGGGTTCTTCGCGGGCAGCGCCAACTCGAGCGCCAATGCGTCCGACCGCTCCGCGCTGGCTGACAACAACTCGTCGATCCTCACCGACCTCTCCAAGCTCGGTCCGGCGGGCACCCAGTTCACCTACGACTTCTTCGTCCCTGGCACGCTGATCACCTTCCCGCAGTCGGCGGTGTCCGACGTCGCCAAGATCAAGGGCGTCCAGGCCGCGGTGCCCGCCCTGTCGCTCTCCGCGTTGCACGAGACCGGGACCGTGCCCCAGGTGACCGACACGGTCACCACGGGCGGCCAGACCATCAGCGCCACCCAGACGCCCGCGCCCATGACTGCGGCCGAGGAGCAGCAGGTGGCGTCGTGCCTCCAGGCAAAGGGCATCACTTTCGGTGCCGCGCCCGGTGGGGGCGTCGGCATCAGCGGTGGGGGTGGTACCGGGGGCACCGGCAGCACCGGTGGGGGCGGCACCGGCAGCACCGGGGGCGGGGGCGGCTCAGGGCGCGGCGGGTTCAGCGGGTTCGGCGGCGAGCTGAGCTCGTGCCTCCCGGCGCGTTTCCAGCAGTACATCTCCCAGGTGGTGGTCCCCCAGCAGACCATCACCCGGGTGCTCAACCCGCCGCAGACCAACACGCAGACCTCCAGCTACGCGGTGGCCGGTGTGGACCCGACGAACTCGAGCTCCGGCCTCATCACCAAGGCGCAGCTCGTGTCGGGCTCCTGGTTCAGCGCCAACCCGACGAACGAGATCCTCGTGTCCACCGCCTACGCCAGCACCAACAACATCAAGGTGGGCCAGACGTGGACCATCAACAAGACCAACTACACGGTCGTCGGCCTGGTCAACCCCACGCTGACCGGTGACGTGTCGGACATCTACTTCCCGATCTCCACCCTCCAGTCCTCGTCGTCGCAATCGGGCCGCATCAACGAGATCCTGGTCAAGGTGGACAAGTCGTCCAACGTCGACGCCGTGGCCGCCGCCATCAAGAAGGAGCTGCCCGGCGCCACCGTGCTCACCTCCAAGCAGCTCGCCGGTCAGGTCAACGGGAGCCTGGCCAACGCGCACAAGCTGGCCTCTGACCTGGGTGTGGCGCTGGCCATCATCATCCTGGCCGCGGCGTTGCTGATCGCCGCGCTGCTGACCCTCTCGAGCATCGCCAAGCGCGTGCGGGAGATCGGCACCCTGCGGGCCGTCGGCTGGTCGCGTGGCCGGGTGGTGGGCCAGATCATGGCCGAGATGCTCGGCATCGGGATCGTCGGCGCGGCCCTCGGCGTGCTCGTCGGCCTCGGGGTGTGCGGCCTGGTCGACGCGTTCGGGCCCACGCTCTCCTACACGGTGGCCGGTGCCCTCGTCGGGTCGTCCTCCGCCAGCGGCCTCGTCCACCAGACGACCGCCGCCGCGGCGTCGGCGACCAAGACCATCCATCTTCGTGCGTCGATCTCGGTGGTCACCGTCGTCGTGGCGGTCGTCATCGCCATCGTCGGGGCGCTGGTTGCCGGTATCGCCGGCGCCTGGCGAGCGGCGCGGCTCGCGCCGGCTTCGGCCCTGCGGGACCTCGGATGACGACGACCCCCGGTTCCGGCGACGTGACCGCGCCCGAGGGCGCAGCGACAGAGGGAGAGAGCATGGACGAGACCAGGGCGCCGGTCACGGCAGAGGCGCCACCGCTCTACGAGCTGCAGGGTGTCGAGCGCATCTACCTCAAGGGCGCGGCCGCGGTGGCCGCCTTGCGGGGGGTGAACCTCGAGATCCGCAGCGGCGAGTTCATCTGCCTGGAAGGGCCGAGCGGATCGGGCAAGAGCACCCTGTTGCAGCTGCTCGGCGCCCTCGACTCGCCGACGGCGGGGACGATCCAGATGGACGGGCGTGAGCTGACCTCGGCCGGCGACAGCGTCCTCACCGACATCCGCTCGAAGCGCATCGGCTTCGTCTTCCAGCAGTTCAACCTGATCCCGACGCTCAGCGCCGCCGAGAACGTGGCGCTGGCAATGGCGCCCCACCACCCGAGCAAAGAGGAGCGCGAGGCGCGTGCGAGCGACCTGCTCACACGCGTGGGTCTCGGGCACCGCCTGGACCATCTGCCGAGCCGGCTGTCGGGCGGCGAGCAGCAGCGGGTGGCCATCGCCCGCGCGCTGGCCAATCAGCCTGAGGTCATCGTGGCCGACGAGCCCACCGGGAACCTCGACTCGGAGAGCGCGGGCGAGGTCATGTCGCTGCTCGTCGAGCTCCAACAGCGAGACGGCGTGACCGTGATCGTGGCCACGCACGACCCCGAGGTCGCGCAGCACGCGAGCCGGCACCTGAAGCTGCGGGACGGCGCGATCGTCGACGACGTGCGCCGCTGACGCAGGGCGTCAGGCGGCGGGACGACGCTCGGGCCGGGCGGCGGCGGCCGTCCGGGCCGCGCTCCGCAGGCGCGAGGAGAGGGATGCCGCGGCGTAGGGGCCGGAGGCGGAGTCGGCGGCGACGTCCGTCAGGGTCTCGTCGATCAGCCGCATGATCTCGTCGCAGCGCTCGCCCAGGGTCATCGTCACCACCTCCTCGTGGTCTTCTAGAGCATCGACCTTCGGCGCCCCGGACTGAAGGGCGAAAGGTCCCGGTGCGATCCGCCGTTGGGTCCCAAACTGGCCTTGCGCCCGGATCCGTGGTGAAAATGGCCACGTCCGGTGATCGACGTCGGGGAACGGGGGAACGGTGGTGCTCACGATCGAGGACCGTCTGGCCTTGCGGGCGCTGGTCGATGCCTACGCCGAGGCCGTGGACCGGAAGGACGGGCCCGCCGTGGCGGCCCTGTTCATGCCCCAGGGGCGCATGGTGGTCCCCGACCCCACCTCGTCCGGCACCCTGTTGCCCACACGGACGGGAAGGGACGAGGTCCTGGAGGCCATGGGGAACCTGGCCCGCTACCGGACGCTGACCCACCTGGTCGGCGGCCAGGTCCTCCGTGACGGTGATCCGGTCACGGGCGTGACCACGTGCGTCGCCCACCACCTCTACGAGCGCGACGGCGCGGCGCGGCTGTTGGTCATGGGCATCCACTACCACGACACCTACGACCGCGACGGGGGGGAATGGCGTTTCGCCGAACGCCGCTTCGAGTGGGACTGGCGCGACGACCGGGCCGTGGGTACCGGGGGCCGAGCCTGATGCGGTACACGGTCATGCCCTATGTGCGCGGCGGGGTGTGCCAGGACCCCGACTTCATGGTCGGGTTCGCCCGTCACGCCGAGGCACTGGGGTTCGAATCGATCGTGGCCGTCGAGCATCCGCTGGTGATCGGCGGCTACACGAGCCGCTACCCGTACACGGCCTCGGGACGCATGCCGCTGCCCGACGACTGTCCCATCCCCGACCCCCTCGACCTGCTCGCCTTCGTGGCCGGCGCCACCACCACCATCGGGCTCGCCACCGGCCTGCTCGTGCTGCCCGCGCACCACCCCGTGCCGCTGGCCAAGCGCCTGGCGACGCTGGACCGCCTGTCGAAGGGCCGGCTGCGGCTGTGCATCGGCCTCGGCTGGCTGCGCGAGGAGCTCGAGGCGTGTGGGACCGACTTCACCACCCGGGGCCGGCGGACCGACGAGTCGATCGATGTGCTGCGCATCCTGTGGGCCGACAGCGGGCCCCAGGGGGCATCGCACCACGGCGAGTTCTTCGCCTTCGAGGCAGCGCACAGCTTCCCCAAGCCGGCCCGGGCGGGCGGCATCCCCATCGACATCGGCGGGCACAGTCCCGCCTCCGTCCGCCGGGCCGCGCGCCGGGGCGACGGGTGGGCGCCGCTGGGCCTGGAGGGAGAAGCGCTCGACGCCGCCATCGCCGCCCTGCGCCGGGAGACCGCGGCGGCGGGACGGGACCCGGATGGCGTCGAGCTCACCCTGGGGGCGGTGTGCGCCACCGTGACGCCCGAGGTCGTGGCCTCCCTGGCCGCCAAGGGCGCGGTTCGCGTCACCCTGCACAGCGGCAAGAAGACGTTGCCCGAGGCCTGCGACGAGCTCTCGGAGGTGGCCGAGCGCCTCGGGATCGCGCCGGCTACCGCCGGCCGGGCCGGTCGAGGAACCCCTGGAGGACGTCGTCCACCTGGGCGCTGAGGAGGAACGCCCCGCCGTCGACGGCGATGTCCGCGCCCGTGACGTAGGCGGCGGCGGGCGAGCACAGGAACACGACCACCCCGGCGACGTCCTCGGGGGTCCCGATGCGCCGCAGCGGCGTGCGCGACTCCATGCCGGCGCGGGCCGCGGCGTCGGCGAGGATCGGCGCGGTCAGGGTCGTCTCGACGATCCCGGGCGACACGCTGTTGACGCGGATGGCCGGCCCGTACTCCAAGGCGGCCGACTTGGTCAGGGCGAGGACAGCGGCCTTGGCCGCCGCGTAGGGCGCCTCGCCGCGCGTGGGGCGATGTCCGCTCATGGAGGCGATGTTGACGATGGCACCGCCCCCCGCCGCCTCGAGCAGGGGGACCCCGGCGCGGATGCCGTTGAAGGTGCCCCGCATGCTGACGTCGACGACGCGGTCCCAGCGGCGGTCGTCGTAGCGGTCGAGCCGCGCCAGGTCGCCGACACCGGCGTTGTTGACGACGATGTCGAGGCCGCCGAGCCGCTCGGCCGCGTCCGTGAAGGCCCGGCCGACGGCGTCGGGGTCGGTCACGTCCGCGCCCAGCGCGATGCCGTCGACCAGTGCGGCGGTCGCCGCCGCCGTCTCGCCGTCGACGTCGAGCGCCGCGACCCGGGCACCTGCCGCAGCCAGACCCGCGCACACGGCCCGGCCGATCCCCGACCCCGCCCCGGTGACCAGCGCCCGCGCGCCGGCGGGCCTCCTCCGCGCGCCGTCCATGGCGGCACCCTATCGAGTGGCACCCGGCGTGCTCGGTACGCTGGGCCGCCCGACGCGAGCGTCAGGCTTCCGCTCGTGGGGCCTTTCGCACGACCCGTCCTGGAGGGGGCGCCCGATGAGGATTGCGGTGCTGGTCAAGCAGGTGCCCGTGGTGGAGGAGATGGCGCTCGTCGACGGCCGGCTCCGCCGCCAGGGCGTGGACCTGGAGATGAACGCCTATTGCCGCCGGGCGGTCGCCGAGGGGGTCGAGCTGGCCCGGGCGTCGGGCGGGTCGTGCGTCGTGGTGACCTTGGGCCCGCCCTCGGCCGAGGACGTGCTCCGAGAGGCGGTCGCCTGGGGGGCGGACGAGGGCGTGCTCGTGTCCGACCCCGCCTTCGCCGGGTCGGACACCTTGGCCACCGCCCGGGCGCTGGCCGGCGCGTTGGGCGTCCTCGGGCGTGAGGCACCCTTCGACCTCGTGCTGGTGGGGCGCAACTCCATCGACGCGGACACCGGCCAGGTGGGCCCCGAGCTCGCCGAGCTGCTCGGCCTCCCCTTCGCCGCCAGCGTGCGGGCGCTGGAGATCGAGGCCGGGGTGGTGGCAGCACGCTGCGAGACGGACGACGGGTGGCGCTCGCTGCGTCTCCCGCTGCCCGCCGTCCTGTCCACGGCGGAGCGGTTGACCGATCCGTGCAAGGTGCCGCCCGACGGGCGCGCCGCCGTGCCGGGCGATCGCATCCGCCGGCTCGCCGCCGCCGATCTGGGTGCGGGGCCGTGGGGCGCGGCAGCCAGCGCCACGGTGGTGGGACCGGTCCGCGTGCTCGAGGTCGTGCGGCGCAGGGAGGTGCTGGCGGGCTCGCCCGTCGAGCAGGTCGGCCGGGCGGTCGAGCGCCTGCGCGAGCTCGGCGCCGTGGGCGGCGTGCCCGGGCTGGAGGGGCCAGAGCCCGACACCGACGCGGTGCCGCCCCCGGTGCAGCCCGGCGAGGAGGCGCCCGTGGTGGCCGTGGTGGCCGAGCCCGGCCGCGACCGCACCACGCGGGAGCTGCTGGGGGAGGCGGTCCACGTCGCCGCGCCGGTGTCCGCGGCGGTGGTGGCGATCGCGGTCGGCGGGTTCGACGCGACGGAGCTCGGCACCTGGGGCGCGGACCGGGTGGTGGCCCTGTCCGGGACGGCGGTCGAGGAGGACGTCGCCGAGGCGCTCCGCGCCTGGTGCGGGGGGCACTCGCCTTGGGCCGTGCTCCTGCCGGGCACGCTCTGGGGACGCGAGGTGGCCGGTCGCGTGGCGGCGGCGCTCGGCGCGGGGCTGACCGGCGACGCCGTGGGCCTCGGTGTGGAGGACGGCCGCCTCGTCTGCTGGAAGCCGGCCTTCGGGGGCTCGTCGGTGGCCGCCGTCACCGCCACCTCGGCGGTGCAGATGGCCACGGTCCGCCCCGGCGTGCTGCCCCTGCGGGCCCCGCGCCCGGCCGGTGCCGCACCGGAGGTCGCCGCGCTCGAGGGCCGCACGCGGGGGCGGGTCACGGTGGTCGACCACACCCACGAGGACGAGGTCGGTGCCCTGCTGGCCGCGTCGGCGGTGGTGGCGGTGGGGCAGGGGGTGGACCCCGAGGAGTACGACGCCATCGAGCGCCTGTGCAAGGTGCTCGGCGCCGAGCTCGCCGCGTCGCGCAAGGTGACGGACAAGGGATGGATGCCCCGGGGGCGCCAGGTCGGCATCACGGGCCACAGCGTCGCCCCCGCGCTCTACGTGGCGGTCGGGCTCTCCGGCAAGTTCAACCACATGGTGGGCGTGCGCGGTGCGGGTGTCGTCCTCGCCGTGAACAGCGATCCCGACGCCGTCGTCTTCGGGTGTTGCGACATCGGGATCGTGGCCGACTGGCACGAGGTCGTGCCCTTGCTGGTCGACGCGCTCGGCTGACGCGTCACGTCCGAGCGGGACGCCGGCCGAGCCGTAAGGTGGTGCGCATGGGTGCGGTGTCACGCGCCGAGGACTGGTCGGACCAGGTCGGCATCGACGACGTCCGGGCCGCCCAGGCGCGCCTGGCGCCCGTGGGCGTGCGCACGCCGCTTCAGGTGAACGAGCGGCTCTCCGAGCGTGTCGGGGCCCGGGTGCTCGTCAAGCGCGAGGACCTGCAGGTGGTCCGCTCCTACAAGATCCGCGGCGCCTTCAATTTCATCGCGTCGCTCGGGCCCGATGCCCTCGGCGCCGGGGTGGTGTGTGCCAGCGCGGGCAACCACGCCCAGGGCGTCGCCTGGAGCTGCCGGCACCTGGGCGTGCGCGGTGTCGTCTTCCTGCCGCGGCGCACACCGCGCCAGAAGGTGGCCCGCATCCGGGCCCTGGCCGGCGAGCTGGTCGACCTGCGCTTCGAGGGCGACACCTTCGACGAGGCGAACGCGGCGGCCGCCGCCTACGCCACGGCGAGCGGGGCGACGGTGGTCCCCACCTTCGACCACCCCGAGACGATCGCCGGCCAGGGGACCATCGCCCTGGAGGTGGTGGAGGAGCTCGGCGGTGCCCCGGACGTGCTGGTGGCGCCGGTGGGCGGCGGCGGGCTGATCGCCGGGATCGCCGTCGGTCTCCACGGCCTGGGTGCCCCCACCACCGTCCTCGGGGCCCAACCCGCGGGAGCGCCGGCCATGGTCCGCTCGCTCGAGGCCGGGCATCCGATGACGGTGGAGCCCACCGACGCCTTCGTGGACGGCGCAGTGGTGGGCACGCCGGGCCGGCTCACCTTCGCCATCGTGCGGGACCTGGTCGACTCGATCGTCCTCGTGGACGAGGGCCGCGTCTGCACCGAACAGCTCGACCTGTACCAGGTCGAGGGGATCGTGGCCGAGCCGGCCGGTGCGCTCGCCCTCGCCGCGCTGGACCAGTTCTCGCCGCGCCTGGCCGGCCGGACCGTCGTGTGCATCCTGAGCGGCGGGAACAACGACGTGGCCCGCTACGACGAGATCATCGAGCGCAGCCTCGTCTACGAGGGCCTCAAGCACTACTTCATCGTCTCGTTCCCGCAACGGCCGGGTGCGCTGCGCGCCTTCGTGGACGAGTGCCTCGGGCCGACCGACGACATCGTGCTCTTCGAGTACATCAAGAAGACCAGCCGGGAGTACGGGCCTGCGCTGGTCGGGATCGAGCTGGCCGAGCGGGACGACCTCCAGCCGCTGCTGGCGCGCATCGAGGCCTCGGGCCTGGAGGCCCAGCGCCTGCCGCCGGAGACGCCCGCGTTCCGGCTCCTGGTGTGAGCGGCGGCTGCCGGGACCGGTGGGTCGGGTGGGCGTTGGGCCGTCGGGGTGCCGTCGGCGCTATGGTCTGACCGGCCGGTGGCGGTCCGGCTTGCCGGGGGGCGACGTCGACGCAGGAACTCGGAAGCCGGAGGTCAACGGATCATGCGACGCACGGTCATCGCGCTGCTCGGCGCACTTGCTGGTGTGGTTCCCGGGGTCGCCGTGGCGCTCTCGGCCGGCGGCGGGTCGGGTGCGGGCATGGCGCCGGAGCTGACGTCGGTCTTCCACCGCCCGCTCGACGGCATCGGCTCGGTGCGCAACGACGACGTCACGTCGTCGAACTGGTCGGGCTACGCGGTCGAGGCCACGACGCAGTTCACGAGCGCGTCGGTGAGCTGGACGCAGCCCACCGCCACCTGCAGCGGGACCACGCCGGCCTACGCCGCGTTCTGGGTCGGCATCGACGGATACAGCTCGGGATCGGTCGAGCAACTCGGCACCGACTCCGACTGCTCGGGCGGCCGGCCGACCTACTACGCATGGTGGGAGATGTACCCGGCCAACTCGGTGAGCCTCTCCACGACGGGCGACCAGGTGCGGCCGGGTGACACCCTGAGCGCCTCGGTGAGCCGGAACGGGACGGCCTACGCCCTGACGCTCCACAGCTCCGAGGGGTGGACCTTCAGCACCACGCAGACGGGGACGCACGCCAACTCCTCGGCCGAGTGGGTGGCGGAGTCGCCGGAGATCTGCACCCTGATCTTCTGCCACCTGGCCAAGCTGGCCGACTTCGGGTCGATCACCTTCACCAGTGCGCAGGCGGCCACCGGCGGGGCGATGCTGCCGATCGCGGCCCTCACCACCGACGGCGGCCCGCACGACGTCACCATGACCGGCAACGGATCGGTCCGGGCCCAACCGGGTGCGCTCGGCGGAGCTGGGTCGTCCTTCACCGACACCTGGCGCCACTCCTGACGGTTTGCTCGGTCCGTTCGCCGGACCGGGGGTTCGCGCCCGGCGACTGTGCGCACCGTGCCGGGAGGCCCGGCTCCGGGCTCAGCTCGCGCCGTCGCGGGCCAGCGCCGGGTGGGCGGTGATCTTGGGGAGGGACTCCAGCGGCGGGTGCGGTGTCACCCGCGCCAGCTCCGCCTGCACGGCATCCCCCTCCGACATCGGCTCGGTCGTGCAGCAGAACTCGACCAGGACGCCGTTGGGGTCGGTGGCGTAGATGGACCGGCACCAGCCGTGGTCGAGCTCGGCCACGGTGATCCCGAATTCCTGCCAGCGCCGGCAGCGCGCCGCGAGGTCCTCCAGGCTCGGCGCGTCGAAGGCGATGTGGTTGACCCAGTCGGGGAGCCCCAGGCCGGTGGAGAGGGCCGGGTCGAAGTCGGGCGGGATGGTCTCGTCGTGGAGGTCCCAGAAGGCGAGCAGCGTGCCGTCGCCGGTGTCGTAGAAGAGATGCTTCGCCCATCCCCCGCCCGGCGCGCCGGTGGGGGCGACGTTCGCCTTCACCAGCCGGAACTCCATGGCCTCGGTGTAGAAGCGGTGGGTGGCGTCGAGGTCGCGGGTGGCGAAGGCCACGTGGTGGTACCCCATCGGTCCTCCTCTCACATGATGTCGCGGTTTGGGCGGACGACGACCTCCGGCACGTGCACCGTGGCCGGGCGGGTGACCACCCACAGCACGGCGTCGGCGATGTCCTCGGGCGCGCAGAGGTGCTCCGGCATCGCGCTGCGCGCGCCGTCGAGGACGGCGTCGGGTATCCGCTCGCCCTGGACGATCTCGCTCACCGCGTCCTCCGCCGCGCCGCCCACCGAGGCGAGCCCCCGGAGCATGGCCGGGTCGAAGTTGCGGGCGAAGCTGGTGGCCACTGCCCCCGGCATCACGCTCGTCACCTGGATGGGGTCGTCCATCAGCTCCTGGCGCAGCGTCCCGGTGATGCAGTTGACCGCGTGCTTGGTGGCGCCGTAGACGCCGGAGTCCGGGCGCTGCGCGGCCACCGAGGAGATGTTGACGATGTGGCCGCTCGCCCCACAGGCGCGCATGGCCCGGATGGCCGCCTGGCATCCCGCCAGCAGCCCGAGCACGTTGGTCTCCAGCATGATCCGCCAGTGCTCGGGGTCGGCCCGCGCGATGGGCTCGGGGTAGCTCACACCGGCGTTGTTGACCATGACGTCGAGCCGGCCGGTGGAGGAGAGCGCGGCGTCGACCAATGCGTGGACCTGGGCAGGGTCGCGCACGTCGAGCACGTGCGCCTCGGCCTTCGAACCGGCATCGGCGATGCGGGCCACCGACTCGTCCATGGCCTGGGCGCTGCGCCCCCCGAGCACCACCTGCGCGCCGGCCGCCCCCAGCGTCTCGGCGATGGCGCGCCCGATGCCGCTCGAGGCTCCGGTGACCACCGCCGTCCGGCCGCTCAACGGTGTCGACACGCCCATGGCTCCTCCTCAGGCCCTCAGGTCGGTGTGGGCCTCCTGGTGATGCTGTCGGGGTCGGCCGAGGGGATCCCGGCGTTCGCCGTGGGCGGAGGATACGCCACCCCGTCGTCGACCGTCCCGGCCAGCGCGTTGATCACCGCCTGCTCCGCGACGTCGGGGAACAGCAGGGAGGTGGCCGGGAGCTGGGGGACCGGGGTCACCGGTGACGCCAGGTTGGGGAGCGCGCTGGTCAGGTCGCCCACCGCCGAGTAGCGCCAGGGCGACACGTGGAGCCCGCCGTCACCTTCGATGGTGCCCGGCGGCAGGAAGAGCGATTCGATGAGCTTGAGGGTCGAGATGTGGTCGAAGGTGTCGGAGCACACCCAGCCGCCGGCGCTGAACGGGGAGATGACCAGGGCGGGCACGCGGAATCCCAAGCCGACCGGGCCGAGGATGCCGCCCCAGTCCGCCGGGGGCCCGCCCGCGGCGTTGGAGGGCGACGCCGTGGTCAGGTACTCGCCGTCGAACTGGCCGCCCGCACCCGCCCCGGGAGGGAGGTCCGTCAGCGAGGTGACGCTGGGCCCGGGGGTGGGCGGCGCCACGTGGTCGAACCACCCCCCGTTCTCGTCGTAGACGACGAGGAACACCGTGTGCGCCCAGACGTCCTTGTTGAGGAGCAAGGTCTGGAGGATCTGGGCCACCAGCCACTCGCCGTACTCGGGCGGGGTGGCGGGGTGCTCGCAGTTGGGCAGGGGCGGAAGGATCCACGACACCTTGGGCAGCGTGCCCGCGACCACGTCGGCGGCGAACTCGGCGGGGAAGACCGGCGTGAGGCCGTTGGCCACCAGCGTCCCGCTGTATCCCTTGGCCAAGGGGTCGATGTAGTTCTTGAAGTAGTCGAGCACGTTGAACAACGCGTTGCCGGTCGGGTCCTGGTACACCTTCCAGCTCACCCCGTGCTCCGTCAGCACCTCGGGCATGGTGGGCCAGTCCAGGGTGCCGAACAACTCCGGCCGCGTCTGGACGTACGTGGTGAGCACCTGCCCGCCGGCATCCGCCGAGTGGGCGCCGACGCTGCCCGACATCCACATGAGCCGGTTCGGATCGGTGGGCCCGAGCACCGAGCAGAAGTAGCCGTCGCAGATGGTGAAGGCGTCGGCCAGGGCGCGGTAGAACGCGAGCTGGTCGGATTGGCGCAGATACCCCATGGTGAGCGGCCCGATGGGGACGTTCGTGGGCTCGAGCACCGGCACGCCGCGGACGTTGCCGACCTGGAGCTTGGCGTCGGGGTCGTTGAGGAGGTGCTGGACGGCGAACTGGTCCATGGCGCCGTCGTTCCACGACAGGTGCTGGGGGCCCCAGTCGTGCGTGATGTCGTTGGTCGTCTGCCCGTCGACGGTCGGCGGCTTGCTCAGCAACTCGAACGGGTCGATGTAGGGCTGGCCCGCCACGGTGAACAGGGGTTGGCCCGTGCTCGGGTCGACGGTGCTCTGGCGCAGGACCCCCGGCGCACCGGACATCGGGTCGGGCGGGACGGTGGTGGGGCCACCGGCGAACGAGCCGTACGCGGAGGTGTCGAGGAAGCCGCGCACGCCGGGCATCGTCCCGAAGTAGTGGTCGAACGACCGGTTCTCCTGCATCAGGATCACCACGTGCCGGACGTCGGACAGCGACCCGTCCGACGTGGCCGCCAATGCCGCGTCGATCAGCCGGGCCTGGTCGGGGGTGATCGTCGAGCCGACCACGCCGGCTCCCACGGCGGCCGCGCCCGCCTTGAGGAACCCACGTCGCGTCAGTCGCTTCGCCATGTCGGCGTCCTCCTGCCCTTCAGGGCGCGCCGGGGCTCCGGCCCGCTTCGGAGTGGAAACGCCCGCGCCAGATCCCAATCACGGGCGCACCGCGTCGGCGGTGAACAGGGGGTGACTGTCCGTGGCGGGGCACCGTCCCAAGCGACCAGGAGGTGACGAATCGGTGCACGACAGGTGAACCCGAGCCGGAGCGGGCCTACGATGCGGGCCGTGAGCGACACCGTGTCGTCCCCGGCGGGCTCGTCCCCGGCGGGCGCCGTCACGCAGGGCCGGCTGGCCGCCTGGGTCGAGGTGCTGCGCACCACCAACCCGCCGACCGGGCGGCCGACCGACGTCGTGGCGCGCTGGCTCGTGCTGACGCGCGCCGCGGTCCTGCCCATGACGCTGGTGTCGGGGCTGGTGGCCGCGCTGCTGGCGGTACACCGGCCGGGACTGCGACCGGGTCTGCTCGTTCTCGCCCTCGTCGGCCTGGTGCTCGCGCACGTGGCCAACAATCTGATGAACGACCTCTTCGACGTGGAGGTCGGCGCCGACACCGCGTCGTATCCCCGCGCGCTGTACGCCCCGCACCCGGTGCTCTCGGGGATGATCTCCCGACGCGGGCTGGCCACCGCCGCGCTGGTCGTCAACGTCGCCGACCTCGCCATCCTGGTCACCCTGGCCGTCTTCCGGGGCTGGCCGGTGGTGGCCTTCGCGCTGTCGGGGTTCCTGTTGAGCGTCGCCTACACCGCGCCGCCGCTCCGGCTGAAGAAGCACGGGCTGGGCGAGCCCGACGTGTTCGTCGTGTGGGGCCCGCTCATGGTGTGCGGGACGTACTACGCCGGGGTGGGGCACCTGCCGTGGCAGATCTGGTTGGCGTCGGTCCCCTACGGCCTCCTGTGCACCGCCGTGCTCATGGGCAAGCACATCGACAAGGCCCCGTACGACGAGCCGCTGGGGATCCACACCCTGCCGGTGATCCTCGGCGAGCGCCGGGCGCGCACCGCGACCATCGGGCTGATGGCGGCCTTCTACGCGGTGGTCGCGCTGTGCATCGCGCTGCGGGCCCTGCCCTGGCCGGCGGCGCTCGTGGTGGGGGCGGTCCCGGTGCTGGTGCGCGTCTGGGGCGCGTTCCGCTCGCCACGGCCGGAGGTGCCACCCGAGGGCTTCCCGGTGTGGCCGCTGTGGTTCGCCGCGGTGGCGTTCGTGCACACCCGCCGCGCCGGGTCGCTGCTGGTGCTCGGGCTGCTCGTCGCCGCCGTCTTCTCCATCCACTGACGGGCCCGGTCAGGCCGGCGCCGGCTGCCGCGGCCCCGGGGATCAGGCCGGCGCCGGCGCGGCGACACAGCGGTTGCGCATCTCGCCGAGCCCTTCGATGCGCGACACGACCTCGTCGCCCGGTGCCAGGAACCGGGCGGGCGCGCGGGCCATGCCCACGCCAGCGGGCGTCCCGGTGAAGATCACGTCGCCGGGCTCCAGCGTGCACACGCCCGAGAGATGGGCGACGAGCTCGGGCACCGAGAAGATCATGTCGCTGGTGCGCGACGACTGGACCGTGTCGCCCGACAACTCGCACGAGATGGCCAGGTCGAGCGGATCGGCCACCGCCGCCAACGACACCAGCGCGGGCCCGATGGGGCCGAAGGTGTCGTACGACTTGCCCAGGTCGAACTGCGGGGGCTTGCCCGACCACTGCACGACACGCTCGGAGACGTCCTGGCCGATGCAGTAGCCGGCCACGTGCGACAGGGCCCGCTCCTCGGGGATGTGGCGCCCGCCGCGCCCGATCACCACCACGAGCTCCACCTCCCAGTCGGTGGACTCGCTGGGCAGCACGATGTCGGCACCCGGCCCCGCCAGCGCGCTGGAGAACTTGGAGAACACCAGCGGCGACGACGGGATCTCCGCACCGGTCTCCGCCGCGTGCCCCCGGTAATTGAGGCCGATCCCGATCACCTTTGCCGGGTGGGGTACACACGGCCCGAGCGCCCTGGCGTCCACCGGCGCCGTGGGCTCCGCGTCCGCCAGGGTCTCCGCCAGCTCGTCGAGCTCGGCCATGCGCGCCGGCATGGCCATGGGGTCCGGAGGGAGGCGACCCTGACTCAGCGTGGCCACGTCGTAGGCGGCGTCGCCCTCCACGAGCACGGCTCGGCCGGCGAGGTTTGCGACGCGGGCGGGCATGAGGCCTTTCTAGTCGGACCGCCGGGTGCACCCCGGGGCTGCACCCGTTCCCCCCCGAGACCCGTCTCCTGTCCCGCTACCACGACATCCGCGAGGTGAGCCTGGTCACGAGCAGCCTCGTGCGCGGTCAGGCCGCGCTGCCGGTGGCGCTCGACGCGCGGTGAGGCACAGCGCCCGGTGCTCGCCGCGCCGGGGGCGGCTCGTCGCGCGAGATAACGTTCGGGCGAGCGCAGCGTCCGGGGGGCGGATCGGAGCGCAGATCATGACCAAGGCCAGGGGGCTCGTGCGGAGCCTGCTCGCCTCCTCCCTGGCGGCAGCAGCCGTGACGGTGGCGGCCACCACGAGCGGCGCCGGGCCCGTGGACCTCACCTCCACCGTTCCCCCGCCCACCTACCAGGCGAACGACTACTCGGGGGGCAACGCCTTCGCCGTGCTCCCCCCCGGGGCCAACGGGCTGGTCGACGCGCTGCAGGCGGCGCAGTTCGAGGCCGAGGGGACTCGTCCGCCCGACAGCCAGGACCAGCTCGGGATGTACGAGAGCCTCCTCTACGACGCCAGAGGGCTCAGCGACTCGCAGCTGCCCGACTACTTCACCGACGAGTCCTTCGGCATCCCCCCGGGCCAGGTCACGCGTGTCGAGCACCCGTCGACCACCGAGCCGGTCACCATCTACCGCGACGCTCATGACATCCCCCACGTCTACGGGGCGACGGATGCGGCCGCCGCCTTCGGCATCGGCTACGCACAGGCCGAGGACCGGTTGTTCATGATGGACGTCCTGCGCCACTACGGGGAGGGCACCCTGTCGCAGTTCCTCGGGCCGTCGTGTGCCTTCGAGCAGATGGACCACGACGAGCTGCTCAGCGCGCCCTACACGCGCGCGCAGGTCGATGCCCAGCTGGCCGCGCTGGGGGCCGAGGGCCCGATGGGCCAGCGCCTGGTCTCCATGCTCAGCAGCTACGTGGACGGGATCAACGCCTACATCCGCGCCGTCGTCACGGACCCGCTCAAGCTCCCGGCCGACTATGCGGCCGCCGCGCTCGGCCCCCCGCAGCCCTGGTAGACGAGCGACGTCGTCTACATCGCCGCGCTCATCGGCGGCATCTTCGGGCGCGGCGGCGGGGGTGAGGTGTCCAACGCCGCGCTACTGCAGTACCTGCAAGGGCAGCTGGGCACGAGTGCCGGCACGCAGGCGTTCGGCGAGTTCAAGGAGCAGAACGACCCAGGCGCGCCCACCACCATCACCGACCAGAGCTTCCCCTACGAGATCCCCGGAACCATCGACCCGGCGACCACGGCGCTGCCCGACCACGCGGGCGCGCCGCTCGTGGGCGGGCCCAAGGACACCACGCCCGACTGCGACCTGACCAAGCCGAACATCAGCGGGCTGGCCGACGCCGTCGCGTTGCTCGGCCTGCCCCGCCAGATGAGCAATGCCATCGTCGTCGACGCCGCCCACTCGGCGACCGGTCACCCGCTGGCGGTCATGGGACCCCAGGTGGGGTACTTCGCACCGCAGATCCTCATGCAGGAGGACGTCCACGCGCCCGACTACCAGGCCGAAGGGGCCAGCTTCCCCGGCACCGGGCTCGTGGAGCTCGGACGTGGCGAGGACTACGCCTGGTCGGCCACCTCGGCGGGGACGGACAACGTGGACCAGCGCCTCGAGCTGATCTGCGACCCAGCCGGCGGCGCGCCGGGCGCGCAGGGCACCTCGTACGTCTTCGACGGGAAGTGCCTGCCGATGACCCACGAGGTCTTCACGGAGGTGGGCGTGCCCAAGCCCGGCGGTCAGGGTGGCCCAGCGGTCATCGTCCACGACGTCTACCTGACGGTGCACGGGGTGGTCCAGGGGTGGACGACCGCCGACGGCGGCAGACCGGTGGCGGTGGTCGACCAGCGCAGCACGTTCGACCACGAGCTCGATTCCGGGATCGGGTTCCTCGAGTTCGCCGATCCGGGGGTGGTCAGCGACCCGAGCTCGTGGATGCGCGCGGCCCAGGACATCGACTACACGTTCAACTGGTTCTACGTGGACGACCAGCACATCGCGTACTACGTGAGCGGCCTCGACCCCGTCCGGCCCGGCGACGTCGATCCCAACCTGCCGAGCTGGGGGACGGGCATCGCCGAGTGGCAGGGCTTCCTGCCGCCCGACCAGCATCCCCATGAGATCGACCCCCCGCAGGGCTACTTCGTGTCGTGGAACAACAAGCCGGCACCGGGGTTCTCCGCGGCCGACGACGACTACAGCATGGGACCGGTCCACCGACAGGTGAACATCGTCACCGCGCTGCGGGCGCAGCTGGCGGCCAAGGGCGGCAAGCTCCACCTGTCGAACGTGGTCACGGCCATGGAGACCGCGGCCAAGACCGACCTCGACGGGCTGCAGGTGCTGCCCGAGCTGCTGGATTACCTGTCGACGAGCGGGATCACGCTGGGCCCCGGCGTCCAGGCCATGGTCTCCCAGCTCCAGACCTGGCTCTCGCCGGGGCACGGCCCGTACCGGGTCAAGGCGTCGCCCGCCGACGCGCAGTATGAGGACGCCGCCGCCGTCGCCATCATGGACGAGCTCGAACCGAGGCTCACCCGCGCCTTGTTCGACCCCATCTTCGCCGCCGGCGGCGTGGCCAGCTACGACAACACGTCGATGGCCTACGACGTGTTCCCCATGGAGCTCTACGACCCACCCAACAAGGAGGGCGCCAAGCAGGGCGACGCCTACGGCGGCGGCTGGGAGGGCTACGTGCAGAAGCTGCTCGACCAGCTGCAGGGGATCGCGGTGCCCCAGCCCTTCACCAGCGCGGTGACCGACGCCGTGTGCGGCCCTGGCGGCATGGGCTCGGGCGCGTGCGCCGGGGCGATCGCCGGGGCGCTGCAAGCGACCTTCGACGCCATGGTGGCCGCCAACGGCGGGAGCACCGACCCCGCCACGTGGGTGAACGCCACCGCGAACGCCACTGCGGGCCAGACCATGCCGGCGTTCGATTCGATCACGTCGGAGACCATCGGCCTCGTGGGCCAGCCGCAGATGGACTGGCAGAACCGCCCGACCTTCCAGCAGGTGATCTCGTTCACCAGCCATCGCTGAGCGCCCGGCCGCCACGGGGCCGTGGCCGGCGTGAGGGCCGCGGCACGCCCGGCGGCCCGCTGCCAGACTGTCGCCCATGGGCACCTGGACGCGTGGCGAGCTGGAGCGGGCGTTCGCCGGCTACCAGGCCGCGGCGACCGCCGCTGCCGCGAGCGGGGACTGGAACCCGTGGGCCGACCTGTTCACGGAGGACGCGGAGTACGTGGAGCACTTCTACGGCACGATGCACGGCCGCGAGGCGATCCGCGCCTGGATCACCGAGACGATGTCGACCTATCCGGGCAATGCCATGCCCGAGTTCCCCATCGGGTGGTCGATCGTCGACGAGGACCGCGGCTGGATCGTGTGCCAGGTCTGGAACCGCATGGCAGATCCCGGTGACGGCTCGGTCCACCAGGCGTACAACGTGACGCTCCTCAAGTACGCCGGTGACGGGCGATGGTCGTACGAGGAGGACATCTACAACCCCGCTCATTTCGCCTCGATGATCGGGGAATGGGAGCGCCGTCGGGCCGAGCTCGCCGGATCGGGCACCGGCGGCTAGGGGCGCCCGATGGTGCGCACCAGGTACTCGCTCATCGTCACGTTGCGGAGCAGTTCGAGGTCGAGGCAGGCGGCGACGCTCTCCAGCATGGCGGCCACGTTGGCCTTGAGCACGGCCGCGTCGCCGCCGGCGTTGAAGAACAACATGGGGTCGGCCACGTGCGCCGCCGTCGGCCACGCTTCCTCGACGATGCCGTCGACGTCGGGGGCGTCCGGCGTCAGCGACCGGACGACTTCGTTGCGCACGTAGCGGCACCGAGGCTGGAGCGCGCCGGAGAGGGGCGACTGGGTGCCGTGCCAGCGCTCGATCCATGTGCGCTCGTCGAGGCCCGCCGGCCGGTGGATGAGCGAGACGGTGAGCACGCCGGGCGATCGCGTGCCGTCGGGCCAGTCCCGCGGCGGTGCATGGCGCGTCGTGCCGTAGTCCTCGTAGAGCGACTCGACCACCAGGTACGCGGCCCATGGAAGCCCGAGCCCGCCGATGACGTCGTCGACCGGGGCACGTCGGTCGTAGCTGTCGACCCACACCGAGACCTCGGCGGCCAGCGGCGCCTCTCCCGGCGGTGTGGGCACCGGCGACGGCACAGCGGCGGCCGCGCTGTCGTGCACGTTGACGCCGATCCCCAGCGCGCCCACCTCGGCCAGGCTCGGCGCGCTCGTCTCCAGGAGCACGGCCCGGAGGCGGTCGCCTGCCGCACCCCCGTCCTCGGCCGGTTGGGCCGCACCCCAGAGCAGGTACACGATCTTCTCCACCGCGGCAGCATAGGGTCGCGTCCGCCACGACCCGGGGGGCGCAGATGAAGATCGTGATGGAACCCATCGGCACGGTGGTGGGGGGCCGGACCGAGCCCGAGGACGAACATTGGGGCGCCGTGCAGTCGAGCATCGTCCTCGACCCCGAGCGCGTCGGCGCCGATGCCACAGCCGGCCTGGCGGACTTCTCCCACATCGAGGTGCTCTACGTGTTCGACCGGGTCGACCCGGCGACGATCGAGCGAGGGTCGCGCCATCCGCGCGGCAACCGGGCCTGGCCCAAGGTGGGCATCCTGGCCCAGCGGGCGAGGATGCGCCCGAACCGGATCGGCGCGAGCGTCTGCGAGCTGCTCTCGGTGGAAGGGCGCGAGCTCCAGGTCCGCGGACTGGATGCCGCGGACGGCTCGCCCGTGCTCGACATCAAGCCCTGCATGGTGGAGTTCGCCCCCCGGGGTGCGCTGCGACAGCCGGCATGGGCGTCCGAGCTCATGCGCGACTACTGGTGAGCGGGGCGGGGTGCCCGAGCAACTGCGCCGGCTCCCCATGTTCCCGCTCGGGACGGTGGTGTTCCCCGGCGGGCACCTGCCCCTGCACGTCTTCGAGGCGAGGTACCGGGCGCTCGTGGCCGAGTGCCTGGCGTCGGGCAGCGGGTTCGGCGTGGTGCTCATCACCCGCGGATCGGAGGTGGGCGGCGGCGACCAGCGCGTCGACGTCGGCACCGAGGTCCGCATCGAGGCGGCCCAGCCCCTGGAGGACGGGCGCTGGGCGCTGCTCGCCCGTGGCGTCGGGCGGATCGAGGTGGCGCAGTGGCTGGAGGACGCCCCCTATCCCTGCGCGATGGTGCGGGACCGGCACGACGCGGGCCTTGCCGTGGCGCCGGACACCGCGCGGCGGGCCGGCGCCGCCATCGCGCGCGTGCGAGCCCTGGCGGAGGAGCTGGGCCATGCCCTCGTCGGGCCCGCGCCCGGATCCGACGCGTCGGGGACGGACGGGCTGTGGCGCCTGTGCGACGCGGTGCCCTTCGGCGCCTTCGACCGCCAGCGCCTGCTGGAGGCTCCCGATCCCCGGGCCCGGGGCGAGCTCCTCGTGTCGCTTGCCGAGGCGTTGGGCGACGACCTGGCCGCCATGCTGCGGTGACCGGGCCCGGGCGACCGGGACTAGACGAACTCGATCAGGGCTTCCCATCCCCGCGGGGGCGGGGCGAGGCGCCAGTACTGCTCGGGCACGTTGGCGTCGAGGCGCTCGGTGAGGACGTGGTCGCGCCGCAGCGGGGCGACCTGGCTCTGGTAGCACTCGATGGCCGCCCGCTTGCGGCCCATGTCCACCTCCACGGGCACCACGGCGGGTGTCGGCCAGATCCCGGCCCGAAAGAGCCTGGCCACCCGCCAGGCCAGCAACCCGGGCAGGTGCTTGTAGCCGTGGTCCTCGTAGCAGAACCAGGCGGGCGCGCCCGGCTGCCCTTCCATGAGGGCGCGTGCCGCGAGCGCGGCGTCGTGCGTCGTGTCGTGGTCGGGGTTGGCGATGCCCATGGGGACGAACACGGCAGTGGGCGCCATCGCGTCGAGCGCGCTGCGCAGCGCCTCGGCCACCTCGCCCGACGCGGGCCGTGCGCCGGGTTCGAGGTACTGGTGGTCCGGGAATTCGAGCCACGACGACACGCCGCCCAGCGAGGCGGTGGCCGCTTCGTCCTCGGCGCGCCGGATGGCGACGACGTCGTCGCCGCTGCGGAAACCCCCCGCCGCGTCCCAGTCGGTCGGTGGGTCGGGGTAGGCGGGGGGACGTCCGCCGAAGACGGTGAGGACGTGAGTGCCCGGGTAGGTGCCGATGAGGTGAGCGGCGCCGAGCACGGCGTCGTCGAAGTGCGGGGAGACCACGACGACGTGCGCGAGCACCCCGGGTTCCACCAGCCCCCAGGTCGGTGCCTCGACGCCGAGGGCCTCCACCATCTCGTCGGCCTCGGACCGGGGCTGGGTCACGACCCGACCGTACCCCGGGCACGAGCCCATCAGGGGGTGGACCGGACCCCGTCGTCTCGCCGCTCGGCCAGCGTTCGGAACGCCTCGGGCACGCGGTCGACCTCGCCGAGGGACGACGAGGCGTAGCCGATGGCGTGGCGGCCGAAGCGGTCGCGTATGGCGTCGACGGAGCGGTCCACCCCCCAACGGGTGGACCCCCATGGCGACCCCGGCCGCGACCGGTCGTCGAGGCCGATGCCCGGCAGCTCGAGTTGGAGCCCGGGCTCGCCGACGAGGTTCGAGAGCGACACGCCGACGAGGGTGACGTCACGCTCCTCGGGGTGCGCGGCCAGGGCCTCGAGCGCCAGGGCGGTGGCCGCCTCCGCGAGCGTGAGGGTGGCGGACACTGCCACGGGGAAGGTCGACGAGCGCGTGACCGAGCGGAGCCCGGCGAATCGCACCCGGACGGTGACGGTCCGGGCGGCACGCCGCCCGGCACGCAACCGGCCGGCGGCCCGATCGACGAGATAGCCGAGGGTGCTCCTGATCAAGGGCGCCGAGGCCGGCTGCCGTGCCAGGGCCGATTGGGCCCCCACCGACGAGGCGCGGCGCGCGGTGACGACGTGGCGGGGGTCGACGTTCTCCGCCAGCATCCCCAGCTTGCTGCTCGCGGCCTGCCCCAGCAGGGGCTCGAGCAGCTCGTTGCGGGCGCGTGCCAGTTGGCCGATCGTCTCGATCCCGGCTTCGGCCAGGCGCGCCCGTGTCACCGGGCCGACGCCCCAGATGAGCCCCACCGGCAGGGGGTCGAGAAAGGCGCGTTCGTGCTCGGGGTCGACGACGACCAGGCCGTCGGGCTTGGCCACCTGCGAGGCGACCTTGGCCAGGTGCTTGGTCCGCGCCACGCCGACCGACACCGGGAGCCCGAGCTCGTCCCGCACCCGGCGCCGGATGGCCGCGGCGATCTGCGCCGGGGCACCGAACAGGTGGGCCGCACCGTGCACGTCGAGGAACGCCTCGTCGATCGAGACCCGCTCGACGAGCGGCGTGAACTCCTCGAACAGGTCGACGACCGCGTCGCCGAGGCGCTGGTACTCGCCGAAGTGCCCACCGACGAAGCGGAGGTCGGGGCACAGCCGGCGGGCCTGCCATCCGGGCATGCCGGAGCGCACGCCCGTGGCCCGCGCCTCGTAGGAGGCGGCGAGGACCACCCCGCCGCCGACCGCGATGGGCCGTCCGCGCAGGCTCGGGTCCAGCAGCTGCTCGACCGACGCGTAGAAGGCGTCGAGGTCCGCGTGGAGGATCGTCGCGGCCCGGGGGGCGCCCATGCCCCGACGCTAACCGAACAGGTGTTCGAATCGGGCGGGCGTGTGCACCGACGGCCCCCGGGACTGAACGGCCGGGCGAACAGGACCGGTCGCGGGGGCGACGGCGTCAGACGGTGAAGGCGATCCCCATCGCCGTGACCACCGCGCCGAGCGCCACGGCCAGGGCGAGCAACAGCAGCAGGATGGCGGCCTCGCGCAGGAGACCGCGATCGGCGGTCGCCGCCCTTGGCTCTGGGGTCGTGGCGTGGACATAAGCGCCCGTCAAACCCGTCGGCAGGGTCGCCGGCAGGGTCGGCGGGAGGCCCAGGAGCCCGGGGCTCTCGTCGTACCCGGTGAACCCGTCGGCGACGGGCCCCACCCGCTCGTCGGTCACCGTGGGGGGTTCCAGCAGCTGTGTCATCTCGTGCCCCCTCTGTCTTGCACCGAGGGTGTCCTGTTGCGAGCGTGCGCCGCGGTGCGGACATCCCGTAGGGCCGATGGTCCTACGGTCGTCGTCCGGCCGGCCCCTAACAATTCCCTCATCTCCGCATGACACGGCGGTGACCCCGTTGCGGCGCGATAGGAGGGTGGATGCCGCCGACGCCGTCGCGTTGCTCTACCGCCGGGCCGGCTTCGGGGCCTCGCCAGCCGAGCTGCAGGCCGCGCTGGCCGCCGGCTACGAGGCCACGGTGGTGTCGTGGGTCGCCGGGCTCTCGTCACCCGACCCGGGCACCGCGTCGCTGGCGCCGCCCACCCTGACCCCGTATCCGGTGAGCTTCGCATCGCTCGGCGCCGGGTCCCCGGCGCGGGCACAGCTCGAAACCACCCTCCGGCGGGAGTTCCCGACCCTGGTCCAGTGGTGGGTGGCCCGCATGATGGCGGCCACCAACCCGCTCACCGAGAAGCTGCCGCTGCTGTTGCACAACCAGTTCCCGACCGCGGTGTCAAAGGTCCGGTTCCCGAGCCTCATGCTCGGGCAGAACGCGGTGTTCCGCCAGGCCGGTGCGGGGTCCTTCGGCGCCCTCACCGTGGCCGTGGCCAAGGACCCGGCCATGCTGATCTGGCTGGACGCGAACTCCGACCACAAGGCGCATCCCAACGAGAACTTCGCGCGCGAGCTCTTCGAGCGCTTCACCCTGGGGATCGGCAACTACAGCCAGGCCGACGTGACGGCCGCCGCAGCCTGCTTCAGCGGCTGGCGCTTCGATCCGCGCGCGGGCGGGTTCGGCTTCGACGCGGGCGACCACGATGCCACGCCCCAGACCGTGCTGGGCCGGTCCGGGGTGGACACCGGGGAGGAGGTGATCGCCGTCGCCACGGCCCTGGCCGCCTCGGCGCACTGGGTGGTGAGCCGGATGTGGAGCTTCCTCGCCTATCCGGTCGCCACCGACGACCCCGTGGTCTCCGACCTCGTGCCCGGTTACCAGTCGGACCTGGACATGGGCCGGCTCCTGCAGGCCATCTTCCTCCACCCCCAGTTCGCCTCGAGCACCACCGTCGGCGGCCTCGTCAAGCAACCGGTGGAGTGGCTCGCCGGCGCCCTGAAGGCCCTCGGCGTGTCGCCGGCATCGGTGGTCGACGGCACCGTGCCGGTCACCGGGGCCCTGGCGGGGCTCGGCCAGGTCCCCTTCGACCCGCCCAGCGTCGGCGGGTGGCCACAGAACGAGGGCTGGCTGTCGACCGCCGCCACGTTGGCGCGTTGGGAGGCGGCGGCCCGCCTGGCGCGATCGCCGGTGGTGGACATCTCCTCGGTGGCCGACGCCGCCGCCGGCGACCGCCCGGATGCGGCCGCGACCCTTCTGTCGGTGTCGTGGTCGTCGAGCACGGCTCAGGCGCTGGCCCAGCTGGCCGACGACCCTGCCGGGCTGGTGACGCTGGCGCTGGTGTCCCCCGAGTACGTGAGCAATTGAGGGCAGGCGCGCCATGGCCGACAACACGCAGCAGGTGACGCAGGGTGCGGGCCGGTTCTCCCGCCGGCGGTTCCTGGCCGGTGCCGGCGGCATCGCGGGGGCGGCGGCCGTGGCGGGCCTCGGCGGCTACTGGCTGGAGCAGCATCTGACCGCGCACGGCTTGCCGGTGAACGCCACGGCGTCGGCCGCCGACGGCCCCGTCCTCGTCGTCCTCACCCTCTACGGCGGCAACGACGGGCTCAACACGGTGATCCCCTACGAGAGCTCGGCCTACGCGTCGGCCCGCGGCCTGCTGGCCGTCGACCCGGGCACCGTGCTGCCGATGGCCGACGGCTTCGCCCTCCACCCGTCGTTGGCCCAGTTCCACGGGTTGTGGCAGAAGGGCCGGCTGGCGGTGGTGCACGGCGTGGGATATCCCCAACCGAACTTGAGCCACTTCGCCTCCATGGACATCTGGCAGAGCGCGAGCCCCGACGGCTCGCAGGCCACGGGCTGGCTCGGGCGGTGGCTCGACGTCACCGGACGCGACCCCCTGCGGGCGCTGGCCATCGGGCCGATGCTCCCGCTCGAGCTGAGCGGGGCCAAGGTCCAAGGGGGTGCCGTCCCGCCACCACCGCTCCTGCTCCCGGGGACGGCGGTGGGCCAGCAGGCGTTCAGCGCCATGCAGCGGGCGGCCGCGGGATCGCCGGCACTGGTGGACGACGTCACGGCCTCGGGCAGCGACCTGCTCCTGCTGGTCAAGGAGCTCGGCCCGCTCTTCGACCGGGCGGGCGCCTCGGGCGCGGGGGCGTCGACGAACCTGGAAGGCGGCGCGGGGGGTCTGGCCATCGCGCAGGGCGGCGGCGGGCGGAGCGCGGGGAACGTCCTCGCCCAGCAGCTGGCCATGGTCGCCGCCATGATCGAGGCCAAGGTGCCCACCAGGGTCTACGCGGTGAGCCTCGGGGGTTTCGACACGCACGCGGACCAGCTGGCCACCCAGAAGGCCCTGCTCGACGAGCTCGACGCGGCGGTGCCGTCGTTCCTCTCGGGGCTGGCCTCGAGCGATCGGCCGGTGGTGGTGCTCATCCACACCGAATTCGGCCGGCGGGTGGCCGCCAATGCCAGCGAAGGGACCGACCACGGCGCGGCCAACGTCGTGCTCGTCGCCGGCCACCAGGTCAAGGGCGGCTTCTACGGCGACGCGCCGACCCTCACCGCGCTCGACGACAACGGCAACCTCCGGTTCTCCACGGACTTCCGCTCGGTGTACGCCACCGTGCTCGACCAGGTGATCGGCGTGGATCCACGTGGCGTGCTCGGTGGCAGCTTCTCCACACTGTCGTTCGTCTGACACCGTCGACCGTCTGACACCGTCGACCGTCTGACACCGTCGACCGTCTGACACCGTCGACCGTCTGACACCGTCGACCGTCTGACACCGTCGACCGCCAGGTCAGGCCAGCGGGCTGCGGCCCGTGGCGAACCATTCCGCCATCATGGGCTCGATCGAGCGGCTGACGAGCTCGACGCGGGGCCCGCTGGTCCCCATGCAGTAGGCCCACAGGGCCGACCCGTCGGGCAGGGGTGCTCTCACCTCGACCTGCAGTCCGCTGCGGACGAGCGTGTCGATGTCGCCATCGACGTCGTCGGACCAGTAGCCGAGATGGTGGACACCCGATGTCGACGGCATCCACAACGTGCCTGGGACAGCCTGCAGCACCTCTAGCCGGGGCTCGCTCATGGAGTAGGCGAAGCGGATCGGGACGGTCCGCTCGCCCTCGGGGGTCTCGACCGTCTGCTCCAGCGCCATCTCGTCGCACCACCGGTATCCCGCCACCGAGGCGAACCACTGCAACGTGCCGTCGAAGTCCTCGACGACGATGCCCGAGTGGTACAGGTCGTCGGCCTTCATGGCGGGCCTCCCTCTCCCGGTGGGGGTCGTGCCGGTGTCCGTCGGCGCGGCACCGGAGCCGATCATCGCAGATCCGCCGAGGGCCCGAGCGAGCCGAGGCCGGTGGTGATCGCGTATGGTGCCGGCGATGACGCAGTGCCGCGCGACGGTCATGACCACCATGGGCGACGGCCGGTGACGAACCGGCTGCATTTCGATTTCGACGGCACGACAGTGCTGGTGACCGGGGGGACGAGCGGCATCGGCTTCGCTGTCGCCGCTGCGTTCGCCCGGGCCGGTGCCTCGGTCGCCGTGACCGGCACGCGTGCGTCCGCCGACGACTACGACAACGACCTCTCCGCATTCGCCTTCCACCGGCTGGAGATGCGCGACCGGGAATCGGTCGACGCGCTTGCCGCCGATCTGGAGCGCCTCGACGTGCTCGTGAACAATGCGGGCGCCAACTTCCCCGACGGCCGGGACGAGTGGGACCCCGACGGCTTCTCGGCCGCGCTCGGCCTCAACGTCGAGGGGGCAATGCGCCTCACCGTGCGGTCCCGGCCTGCCTTGGCCGCGAGCGCCATGTCCGGCGGCGCCAGCGTGGTCAACCTGGTGTCGATGACCGCCTTCCGGTCGACCACCGTCGTGCCCGGGTACTCGGCGGCCAAGGCGGCGCTGCTCGCACTCACCCGGAACCTGGCGGCGCACTGGGCCGGCGACGGCACCAGGGTGAACGCGGTGGCGCCCGGGCTGATCGACACCCCCATGACGGCGCCCCTGAAGGCGTATCCGGAGCTCCTGGAGGCCGAGACGGGCCGTGCCATCATCCGGCGCATGGGGACGCCCGACGAGGTGGCCGCCGCCGTGTTGTTCCTCTCCAGCGACGCGTCGGCCTTCACCACCGGGGCGGTCCTCACCGTCGACGGCGGCTACCTCGCCTACTAGGGGCGCCAGGCCGTGGCCGAGGAGATCCGCATCGACGACCTGGCTGTGCCGGTCCTCGACGACGTGCAGCGCATGGCGATCGAGTACGGAGAGTCGAAGCACACCGCGCTGACCGTCGGCACCGTCTGTGACGCGGCCGTGGCCCGCACCGGGCTCGACGACTTCGGGCCCCGCGACTTCACCGAGCGCCTGGGCCTGCAGCTGGCCGAGATGGACGCCGACGAGGAGCGCTCCGGGATCGGGCGGATGCTCATGTTCGGCGACTGCACCCGCTACGCGGCCAACCGGTTGCTGATCCGCGACCTGCTCCGGCGCCACCCGGAGATCCGCCGGACACCGATCGAGCGGCCCGTGATCGTCGTCGGGCTCCCCCGCTCCGGCACCACCCATCTGGTGAACCTGCTCGCCGCCGACACCCGGTTCCGGTCGATGCCGCTGTGGGAGTCCTACGAGCCGGTGCCGAACCCCGGGGAAGCCGCCGAGGCCGACGGCGTGGATCCACGGTGGACGCGATGCAACGACGCGTGGCAGGCGATGCAGGCCGCGGCGCCCCTCGTGGCCGCCATGCACCCGATGGAGCCCGACCACGTCCACGAGGAGATCGAGCTCCAGCTCCCCGACTTCTCCAGCTACAACCTGGAGTGGGTGGCACGGGCGCCGAAGTGGCGGGATCACTACCTCGCCCACGACCAGACGCCGCACTACGCCTACATGAAGACGGTCCTGCAGATCCTGCAGTGGCGCCGCCCACGCGAACGATGGGTGTTGAAGTCGCCGCAGCATCTCGAGCAGCTCGGACCGCTGCTCGCCACCTTCCCCGACGCCACGATCGTGGTCACCCATCGCGACCCCGTGGCGGTCGTGCAGTCGACGATCACCATGAATTGCTACGGCGCCCGCACCACCTACCGCACGACCAGGCCGGAGTGGTACCGCGACTACTGGACGGAGCGCATCGGACGGTTGCTCGACGCCTCGCTGCGCGACCGCCACCTGTTGCCCCCGGGCCGGACCGTCGACGTGCTGTTCCACGAGTACATGGCCGACGAGGCTGGCACGCTCGAGCAGGTCTACGAGTGCGCGGGCATCGAGCTGACCGACCGCGCCCGCGCCGAGATCGCCGCCTACCGGCAGGCCCACCCGAGGGGGAAGGAGGGCAGGGTCGTCTACGACCTGCGCCGCCACTTCGACACCACCCCCGCCGAGGTGCGGTCCCGGTTCTCCGACTACCTCGACCGCTTCGACGTCCGAATCGAGGTCCAGTGAACGTCCACGAGCAGGTCGACCGTTTGATCGACAGCCGCCCGGGTCGGGAGCTCCTCCGCCCCGTCTACGACGACCCCGCCCATCCGATCGGCGGCGGCATCTTCCGCTCCGGGGGCACCACGGCCTCGTACCTCGTGCTCACCGACGGCGGCCGGGTGATCGTCAACACCGGGATGGGATTCGAGGCCCCCCACCACAAGCGCGTCTTCGACGCCGTCCGGCCCGGACCGACCCACCACATCGTCACCACCCAGGGGCACGTCGACCACCTCGGGGGCGTCGACCTGTTCAAGGAGCCGGGGACCACGTACGTCGCCCAGGCCAACAACCAGGCCTGCCAGGCCGACGACGCCCGCATCCGCCCCCTGCGCATGCGCACCGCCGGCATCTGGTTCGACATGCTGGGCACCGAGGCGCGCCGCATCGCCGAGCAGAACCCCGGTGTGCCCATGCGCCAGTCGGCGCCGATTCCCGACGTCACCGTCGGCGAACGGCTCGGCCTCGATGTCGACGGCCTGCGGATCGAGCTGATCGCGGCGGTGGGCGAGACGATCGACAGCCTGATCGTGTGGCTGCCCGAGCGGCGCACCGCGCTGGTCAGCAATCTCTTCGGGCCGCTCTTCCCGCACTTCCCCAACCTCAACACCATCCGGGGCGACCGGTACCGCTTCGTGGAGCCGTACCTGCAGAGCGTGCGCACGGTCCGCGCGCTTCAGCCCGAGGTGCTCGTCACCGGCCGGCACGAGCCGATCGTCGGCGCCGAGCTGATCGACGCCTCGCTCGAACGACTGCACGGCGCGGTCGACTACGTGCACAGCCGGGCGCTCGAGGGGTTCAACGCCGGCGTCGACGTCTGGACGTTGATGGAGCGGATCCGGCTGCCCCCGGCGCTTCGCGTCGGCCAGGGCTACGGCAAGGTGTCGTGGGCCGTGCGCACGCTGTGGGAGAGCTACGTCGGGTGGTTCAAGCTGCAGTCGACCACCGAGCTGTACCCCGATCCCTCGGGTGCGGCGCTGGCCGAGCTGACGGAGGCCGCGGGGACGGAGGCGACGCTCGAGCGGGCCGAGGCCGCGCTGACGCGCGGCGACGCCGTGGTGGCCATCCGGCTCGGCGAGGCGTTGGCCGCCGCCGACGCCGAGGAGCCGCGTGTCCGGGCGCTCATGGCGCGCGCGCACCGGTACCTGCTGGACCACGGCGGCGACGTCAGCTTCTGGGAGAACGGGTGGCTGGTCGACCAGCTCGCTCGCTGGGAGGCCGACTGAGGCCGGCCGGCGCCGGCCGAGGCCCGTCGGGGCCGGCGGCGAGCCTGACGCCACTGTCACATTTCGTGCCCGATTGAGTAGTGTCGGGCCATGCCCGGATCCCATCCAACGGCATCTCGGCCGGGGGAGCCCACGGCAGAGGGCGACGGCGCGGCAGCGGGTGGCGGCGCGGCAGCGGGTGGCGGCGCGGCGGGCTACGACCCAGAGGCCGTCAAGGCCAAGTACCTCGCCGAGCGCGACAAGCGGCTGGTCCCGGGCCGGGCGGACATCCGCGACCTGCGGACCGACGAGCACTTCGCCCACTACCGCGACGATCCGTTCACACCCGTCACCGAGCGCGACCCGGTGGCCGACGACGTCGACGTCGTGATCGTGGGCGGGGGGATCGCCGGGGTCCTGGCCGGCGCCAACCTCCGCAAGGCCGGCATCGAGCGGATCCGCATCGTGGACCAGGCGGGCGGCATCGGGGGCACCTGGTACTGGAACCGCTACCCGGGGGTGATGTGCGACGTCGAGTCGTACATCTACATGCCGATGCTCGAGGAGCTCGGCTACGTCCCCACCCAGCGCTACGCCTTCGGCGAGGAGATCCTGCACCACCTGGAGGCGGTGGCGGCCCGCTTCGACCTGGTGGCCGACGCCCTGTTCCACACCGGGGTCACCCGCGCCGAGTGGGACGAGGCGGCAGCCCGGTGGCGCATCCGTACCGACCGGGGCGACGAGATCACCGCCCGTTGGTACGTGCTGGCCGTCGGGATCCTCAACCTCATGAAGCTCCCCACCATCCCGGGCATGGAGGACTTCGCGGGGCGCTCGTTCCACACGGCGCGGTGGGACTACGCCTACACCGGCGGCGGCCCGCACGAGCCCCTCACCGGGCTGGCGGACAAGGTCGTCGCCCTCATCGGCACCGGGGCGAGCGGCATCCAGTGCGTCCCGCCGCTGGCCGAGTCGGCGAAGCACGTCTACGTGTTCCAGCGCACGCCGTCCGCCATCGGCGAGCGCGGGAACCGGCCCACCGACCCCGACTTCGCCCGAGGACTCGAGCCGGGCTGGCAGCGGGCCCGGATGGACAACTTCCAGGCGATCATGCTGGGCCGGCCCGTCGAGGCCGACCAGGTGGACGACGGGTGGACGCACCACTACGCCGCCGTCCAGCACCCCCCACGGCACAAGGGCATGACGACCGTCGAGTACGTGCGCGGGGCCGAGGAGCTCGACTACGGGATCATGGAGGAGCACCGCCACCGGGTCGACGAACTGGTGGCCGACCCGGCGACGGCCGAGATCCTCAAGCCGTACTACCGGTACCTCTGCAAGCGCCCGTGCTTCCACGACGAGTACCTCTCCGCGTTCAACCACCCCAACGTGACGCTGGTGGACTGCCCCGCCGGGATCGAGCGGATCACCGAGCAGGGCCCGGTCGTCGCCGGGAAGCAGTACGAGGTCGACTGCATCGTCTACGGGACCGGCTTCGAGCCCGAGCTCACCCCGCTGTACCGTCGCGTCGGTCACGAGATCGTCGGCCGTGACGGTGTCACCCTGGCGCACAAGTGGGCCGACGGGGCCGCCAGTCTCTTCGGGATGATGAGCCGCGGCTTCCCGAACCTGTTCGTCATGCCCGCACCCGGGCAGCAGGCGGTGGTGACGGTCAACTACACGCAGCTGGCCGTGCTCGGCGCCGAGTTCGTCGGGGGTGCCATCGGCCTGCTCGAGCAGCGGGGCGTGGACGTGTTCGACGTGAGTGCCGAGGCCGAGGACGCGTGGACGCAGAAGATCGTCGACTCCTTCGTGGACGGGAGCGCGGTGATGTCCCTCTGCACGCCCTCGCGCATCAACAACGAAGGCCACCCCGAGTTGCTGAACCCGCGCAACGGCAACTACGGGCGCGGGATGGGCGACTGGTTCGCCTACCGCGAGCGCCTCGAGCAGTGGCTCGAGGCGGGCGACTTCGAGGGCCTGGAGCTCGAGGTCCGGTCGACGGCGTCGTGAGCGCGCGCCGGCGGGTCGCCGTGGTGACCGGCGGCGGGGGCGGGATCGGAGGGGCCATCGCCGAGGAGCTCGGCCGTGGCGGCTGGCACGTCGTCACCGTCGATCCCCTCGTCACGCTGGAGGGCTCCGAGCAGCTCCCCGAGCCCCAGGAGACCACTGCCGACCGCATCGTGGCCGCCGGAGGCTCGGCCCGGGCCTCGTCGGTGTCGGTGACCGACGGCGAGGCCCTCCGCGGCCTCTTCCAGGAGCTGGTGCACGAGCACGGCGCACTCGACGCCGTCGTCAACGTCGCCGGCATCACCCGGCAGACCTACTTCGCCTCGGGCACCGAGGAGGACTGGCTCGCGGTGCTCGCCGTGCACCTCGGGGGCTATCTCAACGTGCTCGACGCCGCGCTCCCGCTCATGGCCGCCGCCGGGCACGGACGTGTCCTCGGCGTCACGTCCGGGTCAGGGTGGCGGGCCGCCGACGCCGGGGCGTACAGCTGCGCCAAGCGGGCCGTGGCCTCGTTGACGTGGCAGCTGGGACGCCATGCCCCGCCGGGCGTGACCGTCAACGCCATGTCGCCCATCGCGGCCACCCGGATGGTCGCCGCCGCCGTCGAACGCGCCCGTCAGGCGGGCCGGGCCGGGGGCGGTGGCGGGCTCTCGCTCAACGTGATGCCCGGCCCCGAGGACCTTGGGCCGCTCGGCGCCCACCTCGTCGGCGAGGGTTTCGGGTGGTGCAGCGGCCGGGTGCTCTTCGCCGGGGGCTCGGAGGTGGCGGTCATCGACGAGCCCCGCCTCCTCGAGGTGGTGCGCAGCGACGGCGCGGCCGATCTCGCCGCGGTGCTGGAAGCCGTCGTGCCCCGGGCGTTCGTCACGGCCGAGACCAACCAGGCGACCGCCGGCGGCGCCAACCCCCGCTTCGGACGGATCTTCGACGAGCCCCCGCCTGCCGAGCTCGCACCCGCGCAGGTGCGCACCTGCGCCCTCGTCACCGACCGCCCGGGCCTGGCTGGGCCCCTCACGACGGCCCTCGGGGCCCGCGCCGTGACGTGTCACCGTGTCGAGGTGGCGCGGGGCTTCGGTGCCGCCGCCGACGTGCTGCGCCGCGTCGACGACGCCGCCGGCCCGGTCGACGCCGTCGTGGTGGCGCCCGCAGGCCGCGACGCGACGGTCGCGCCGGTCGAAGGTTGGGCGCGGGTGCTCGCCGAGCACAGTGGGATCGTCGAGGACATCCACACCGATGCCGCATGGGCCCGGGCGGCCGCCGACTACGCCGCCGGCGCCGCCCATCCGGTCCGGCTCGTGACCCTCACCGATGCCGCCACCGCCGGAGGCCGGAGCCGGGCCCAGGCCAGCGCGCAGCTGGCCCGTGCGGCCGCGGGCGGGACGGAGGGGCGCGTCACGGCGTTCGCCGCCAGCATCGAGGCCCCCGAGGCCGCAGCCGGCGGGTCCGCGGCTGCGCTCGTCGCCCACCTGTTGGCCAATCCCGACACCGCGGCGCTCGCCGGCGCGGAGCTCGTGATCGGCCCGGGCTGGCTGGGACTGCGCAGTCACCCCCGGCCCATCGGTGCCGTCACCTACGGTGGGCCCGCCGTCCCCGACTGGCTCGACGCCACGCTCCGGGAGGTGGTCGGCGCCCCCGACGAGCCGGCGCCCGTGGAGGCCCGATGACCACGCAGCCCACCCGCGTGGTCGACGCACACGTGCACCTCTGGGACCCCGCCCGCACCGACTGGTACCCGTACCTGTCGCGCCCCCAGGGACATGTCGGCGAGGGCGGTGACCCGTCGAGGATGAGCCGCCGCTTCGACGCCGACACCTATCAGGCGGAGGCCGCCCGATGGAACGTGGAGAAGATCGTCAACGTCGCCGCCGCCACCGGTCGCCATTCGATCGAGGAGACCATCGAGCTCGACCAGGTCGCCGATGTCACCGGCCGTCCCCACGCCATCGTCGGCGGCCTCCCGCCGGCCGACTCGGTGGCGGAGGCCGTGGCGTTCGTCGACCGCCAGATGACCGCGTCGCGCTTCCGTGGCGTCCGTCCCATGGGCGGCCTCGACCGGCCCGTTCCCGATGCGGAGGTGCTGCGCGCCCTGCAGGAGCGGAACCTGGTGTTCGAGCTGATGGCCCATCCCGACCAGCTCCTGGTGGCCGCGGCGCAGCTCGCGGCGTGCCCCGGCCTCGACGCCTTGACCGTCGTCGTCGAGCACACCGGGTGGCCCCGCTCGAGCTCGGACGAGGAGCAGGCCCTGTGGCGGGCCGGCATCGACGCGCTGGCCGGCCTCGGCGACAACGTCGTGTGCAAGCTCTCGGGCCTGGCCATGCCCTTCGGCTCCATGGGCGTCGACGTCCTGGGCCCGTGGCTCGAGCACGCCATCGAGGTCTTCGGGGTCGAACGCTGCATGTTCGCCAGCAACTTCCCTGTCGATTCGGTGCACGGCACCTTCGACGAGCTCTACTCGACGTTCAGCGAGGTGACGGCCGGTTTCGACGGCGAGTCCCGCGACAAGCTCTTCGCAGCGAACGCGGAGCGCGTCTACCGCTGCTAGGCGGCGGCGTCGGGCGGGGACCGCAGGATCAGGCGACCACCGGGGTCCGCGGCCGGCCGCTGCGGGCGACCATCGAGGCGATGAGGCGCCGGGCCCGCCACCCGAAGTCGCCCCGGCGCGCCGACCACAGGTCGAGGGGGCCCTCGGCTCCGGTCACGATCACCTTGACCACCGGCAGGGGCACATCGGGGTGCGACAGGTCGACGGCCACCACCTCCGACATGCCGGCGAGGGCGAGGGCCTCGAGCATCATGCGGATGTCGTCGACCGCGTCCGCCCTCGCGGACGACGGGAACGACTCGAACGGGACCCGCTGCACCTCGGCGCCGAACCACCCGCCGGTCGGCTCGGCCTGCTCCCTGATCCCGGCCAGGACGAGGTCCTCACGGCCGCCCTGGATGTAGCCGACGCGGCCCTGCGCCGCCTCGGTCACCGCCCGCCGGGCAGCAACGGCCGAGTCCGGGTGGCAGCCGAAGCCGACGTGGGTCTGCGCCCGGCCCCCGCCGGCCGGCTCGTCGATGAGGGCCAGGAAGGCGGGCACGGCGACGTCCGACGCCATCCACCGAAGGTCCACCCGGGCACCGGCGGCGGTGATCCGGTCGACGGCGTCGCCGAGGGGCCCGGGGAGCGAGGCCAGGTCGACGAAGGGGTAGGCGAGCTCGGGGGCGGCCTCGAAGCCGGGGGGCGCGGTAGCGGTGGGGTCGGGCTTCGCAACCAGGGCGAGCAGGTGCGGCGTCGCCGCGTAGTCGCAGGCCAAGGCCTGGAGCGTCGCCGCGTCGCGCTCGATCACCTCGGCCAGCCCGTGGGCCAGGGCCTCGGCGAGGCAATTGCCGGAGGCCAGGCCGTTGGAATCGCGTCGCCACGGGGGGTCGGCGCCATGCCGGAACCACACCCGGTCCACCGGCACCCACACGGTGTCGCCGGTGGCCACGTCCCAGCCCTCGACCCAGTCCAGGTCGCGCTGGCCGTCGACGTCGAGGGCGCGACCGGGAAGGTCCGTGCGCGGCCCGCGCCGGGTCGGGATCGGTGGATCGTGGGCGACGGCCGTCTCGAACGCCTCCATCTGGGCGCCCACACGCGCCTGGGCTGGCTCGAGCGACTTGCCGGCGAAGGTGGAGATCGTGTGCCCCGGGCTGACGGCGTTGAAACAGGGGACGCCCAGCCGGTCCAGACCGGTCACGTCGGCCACGCGGGTGATGCCGGACACGGCCCTGGCCTCCAGCAGCACCATCTCGGTGAACTCCGGGTCCACCGTGCGCACCGAGGCCCACCCGGGACGCTTCCGCGCCGGGGCGAGGTCGCCCACCGCGCGCCCCGTCACGCGGTGGGGTCGGCGGCGTCGGGGCGGGGGTGGGCGGTAGAGGCCCGTCCACGGTGTATCGGCCAGGCGGCGCAGCAAGGCCCGGGCGTCCGCCGCCTTGACGTCGGTGGCCTCGTGCCGGAGGAACTCGAGCAGTGCTCGGGCGGCCGGCAGGTCCATCGGGGGGTCGAGCACGGCGGTGACCCGCCGGTACGTGCGGTCGGCGAAGTGCAGGTCCGAGGCGATGGCCACCGCCCGCTCGGCGGTGGCGGGGTCGAGGAGCCCGGCGGAGACGGCCTCGACGAAGCCGACCCGCATGGAGACGAGGGCGTCGGACAGCGCCCGCCCGCTCTCGGCGTCGTAGGCCACCGCCACCTCGTCGTCACGGTCGGCGATCCCGGTGGCGAAGCGCTCGTGGACGTGGCCGACGCCGACCATGCCGAAGGGTGCGAGCTCGACCGCCCGCAGTGCGCCCATGCTGGCCGCGCCGTACACGTCGTGGCCGCAGCGGAGCGCGGTGAGGATCTCGTTGGGGCTCACCGCCACGGCGTGGAGGAAGACGCCGTCGACGATGCCGACGACCCGTGGCGCGCTGTCCGGCGGGAGGAGCCGGGCCAGGTCGCCCCGCGCCACCGGTGGGTGGTACTCGGCGTCGCAGATCCGACGGGCCTCGGCCAGGGACAGGGACGGCCCCAGGAACACCAGCGGTCGGGTCACGGCCGCGACGACTCGTCGATGGCCGCGGCCACCAGTGGGTGGACGCCGGCTCGCGTCCCCGCGGGGATCCGGTCGAGGACAGGCCCGGCCTCGAACCCATGCGCCGCCACCGCGTGCCGTTCCTCGGCGTGGGCGCGGTCGAAGGTGCCCAGGTCGCGGGCACGGGCCCAGAAGGCGCGCATGCCCGCCCACACGAGGCACGCCTGCAGGTAGGCCCAGAGGGGGAGCGGGTTGCCGGTCCAGGGCGACTCGACCGTGACCGTCGCCGCCGGGTCCTCCACCCACCGGGTGTCGCGCACGGTGACGTTGCAGAGGTGGTGGACCGCCTCGTGGAGCAGGCCTTCGGCCAGCCTGGCCACGGAGGCGCAGGCGGACGAGGGATCCATGATCACGGTGCGCCCCAGGTCCACCACGGTTGAGCCGTGCCCGAACCCCACGCCCGGGCCCCTGATCACCACCACCGTCGTGAACGTCTCCACCAGGGCGGCGGCCACCGGGGCGGTGGCCCGAAGGCCGTTGCCCGCCTCGTCGAGGCGGGCGACGACACGGCCGATGGTCGCCTCGTCGAATTCGGGCCAGGTCACGCTGGGCCCCTGGCAGCGCGACAGGTGGACGGCGCGGGCCAGCGGGCTCCGAGCGTCCACCGGGATGCCCCCGCCGAATACCGGCGCCTGCTGCAGCGTGGCACGGCCGGCGTCGCCATGGGGGGGCCGCACGACGACGTCGGGATCCCCCTTGCGCCCTTCGTCCCAGGCGGTGGGCACGGGCGGGAGCCGGCCGGGCCCGAGGCGGCGATCGCCCAGTGCCGACCAACTCCGGTGCTCGAGCTCGCCGGCGCGTGCCGCCGCCGCCTCTTCGTGGGCCAGGCCGGCACCGATCCACCGAGCCGCCTCCAGGGGGCGGTGCGGCATCCACAGGACGCGGCGACAGGTCGCCGGAGCCGACGTGACCCGCCACCGGGCCCCGTTCTCGGCCCGCGCCCAGGCCGGGGCCAGGTCCCGGACGGTGGACGAACCGGCGACGGCCGAGTCGGACCGGGACAGCTCGTCCACCCGCGCCAGAAGCGAGGACATGGCGTGCCCGAGGAGTGCCCGATGTGCCGCCATGGTGTCGGCGACCACATCCGCGCCGTCCTCGGCCCACCGGAGTAGCGCGGGCAGCCGGTGCAGGGTAAATGTGCGCGCGCTGGTGAGCGTCGTCACTGCCTACTCCCTGCCATCTGACGACGGGTGCCGGCGTTCAGAGCTCGAGCAGGACGATGGCGTTCTGGGAACGGTCGAAGGTCCCCTGGAACTGGCCGAGGGCGGCGGTGTTGTGGAGCTGGACCGAGCCCCAGTCGATGCTGCCGAGCGCGAACGAGAACCCCTGCACCTCGTAGCCGGCCGCCTCCACGTCGGCGGCCAGGGCGTCACCGATCGACGTGCGCTCGTCGTCGGTCAGGTCGTAGGACTCCAGCGCCCCGGCCGGGTCGGCCAGCACGGACCCGGCGAACTCCGGTTCGGTGGCGATGCGCTCGATGGCCTCGTCGATTCCCTTGGCGCTCATGGGTCGTCCTCCTGCTGTGGTTGCTTCGTTCGTCGGTCTGATAGACGGGCACCCGGGGTGCCGGTTACCGGCGGGCGGTCGCGGGGGCCCGGAGCTGCGTGCGTTCAGGGCCCGTCGTGCAGCTCGTAGCCGATCAGCGGGTTCTGCGACCGGTCGAAGGAGCCCTCCAGATTGCCCAACGCGGTCGTGTTGTGGAGTTGGACCGCGCCCCAGTCGAGGCCCCCGAGCGACAAGGCGAACCCCTGCACCTCGTAGCCGGCCGCCTCCACGTCGGCGGCCAGGGCGTCACCGATCGACGTGCGCTCGTCGTCGGTCAGGTCGTAGGACGCCAGCGCCCCGGCCGGGTCGGCCAGCACGGCCCCGGCGAACTCCGGTTCGGCGGCGATGCGCTCGATGGCCTCGTCGATTCCGTTGGCGCTCACCGCGCCCTCCTGCTGCCGCCCGCCCTCCGGGGTGGCCCGCCCGGAAAGACGGCGCGACCTGGCGCGGGTTACAGGAGGAGCGGACGGCCTCGTCGCGGGCCAACGGCGCTGTCCTCAGTCTCGGAGCGGGCGACGGGAATCGAACCCGCGTTCTCAGCTTGGGAAGCTGATGTTCTGCCGCTGAACTACGCCCGCAAGTGCCTGGTCACACTATCGTGCTGCTCGTGGTGCTCTCAGACCGCTCCATCCGGGAGGAGCTCGAGGCGGGCCGGATCGTCATCGACCCGATCAGCAAGGACTGCATCCAGCCCTCCTCGGTGGACCTCCATGTAGACCGCTACTTCAGGTTGTTCCGCAACCACTCCATGCGGGTGATCGACGTCAAGGAGGACCTCGAGGACCTGACCGAACTGGTCGAGGTCCCCGAGGGCGAGGCCCTCATCCTCCACCCCGGGGAGTTCGTCCTGGGCTCGACCCTGGAGCGGGTGGCCCTGCCCGACGACCTGGTGGCCCGCCTGGAGGGGAAGTCCTCCCTGGGGCGGTTGGGCCTACTCATCCACTCCACGGCCGGCTTCGTCGACGCCGGCTGGGACGGCCACCTCACCCTGGAGCTCTCGAACGTGGCCAACCTGCCGATCACCGTCTACCCCGACATGAAGATCGGCCAGATCTCGTTTTTGCGCATGACCACTCCGGCGGAGCAGCCTTACGGGTCCCAGGGATTGGGCTCGAAGTACCAGGGCCAGCGGGGCCCGACCCCCAGCCGGTACTTCGAGAACTTCCGGACCTAGCGCCGGGCGCCCCCTCTCCCGACCCGCCCCCCAGGAGGAGCGTTGCCAGTCAGGATCGTCCTCGGCCTCGGCGTCACCGCCGCCGCCTTCGCCATCGCCGGCCGGCGCTTCTACTACCTCTTCCGCCTGGCGGCCGCTGGACGCCCGGACAAGGGCCGGTTCAAGAACCTGGGCGCCCAGATCTGGGCCGAGCTCTCGGAGGTGGGCGGCCAGCGCAAGCTGTTCAAGCGCCCCGGCCCGGGTATGGCCCACGCCTTCACCTTCTGGGGCTTCACCATCCTGCTGCTCACGATCCTCGAGGCCTACGGGGCGCTGTTCGACAAGTACTTCACCATCCCGCTCATCGGCCACGACAACTGGCTCGGGTTCCTGGAGGACTTCTTCATCTGTGCCGTGCTCGTGGCGCTGGTCGTCTTCAGCGTCATCCGCCTGAACGAGGCGCCGAGTCGTCTCGAGCGCAAGTCTCGCTTCTACGGCAGCCACCTCGACGCCGCCTGGATCGTCCTGGGGATGATCGCCCTGGTCATGATCACGCTGCTGATCTACCGGGGCGCGCAGATCAACACGAACCCGACGCAATTCCCCTTCGACCACTCGTGGTGGGCCTTCGCCTCACAGGTGGTGGGCAAGATCCTCCATCCGCTCGGCTCGGGCGTGAACGCGGTGCTGGCCACCACCTTCATCATCCTCAACATCGCCGTGATCACGGGCTTCCTGGTCTTCGTGTCCTACTCGAAGCACCTCCACATCTTCATCGCCCCCATCAACGTGCTCGCCTCGCGCCGTCCCCGGGCGCTCGGCCCCCTCTACCACACACCCGACATGGACATGGAGAACGTGTCCGAGGACACCGTGTTCGGCGCGGGGCACATCGAGGACCTGTCCTGGAAGAACCTCGTCGACCTCTACAGCTGCACCGAGTGCGGCCGTTGCCAGGACGCCTGCCCGGCGTGGAACACCGGCAAGCCCCTGTCCCCGAAGCTCCTCGTCATGAACCTGCGGGACAACCTCTTCGAGTCCGCACCCCGGCTGGTGGGCCACCCCGTGCACCTCGACGCCGGTGAGCATGTCGACCCCGCCGATGCCGCGACCATGGCCAAGGCGGACGCGCCCACCCTGGTCCCGGCCACCATCGACAGCGACGTGCTGTGGTCGTGTCTCACCTGCGGGGCCTGCGTGGAGCAGTGCCCCGTGGACATCGAGCACGTGGACGCCATCGTGGAGATGCGCCGCTACGAGGTCCTCATGGAGTCGCGCTTCCCGAGCGAGGCCGGCCTCATGCTGCGCAACCTGGAGAACCAGGGGGACCCGTGGGGCCTGGGCGGCTCCAAGCGACTCGACTGGACCGAGGGCCTCGACTTCGAGGTCCCGGTCGTCGAGGACACCATCCCCGCGGACGTCGAGTACCTCTACTGGGTCGGGTGCGCGGGAGCGCTCGACGAGCGCGCCCGCAAGGCCACGCAGTCGACGGCCCGGCTCCTGCACCGCGCCGGGGTGACGTTCGCCATCCTGGGCCCGCGCGAGTCGTGCACCGGCGACCCGGCGCGGCGGCTGGGCAACGAGTACCTCTACCAGGAGATGGGCAAGGCCAACATCGAGACCCTCAACGGGGTCGGCGCCAAGAAGGTCATCGCCTCGTGCCCGCACTGCTTCAACTCGCTGGGGCGCGAGTACCCGGACCTGGGATCCGACTTCGAGGTCATCCACCACTCCCAGCTCCTGAGCCATCTGGTGGGCGCGGGCAGGTTGGCCCCGGGGTCGATGGAGGCGAAGGTCACATACCACGACCCCTGCTACCTGGGCCGGCACAACCGCGTGTTCGACGAGCCCCGCAACGTGCTCGATGCCATCACGGGCGTGCAGCAGGTCGAGATGCGCCGGTGCCGGGAGAAGAGCTTCTGCTGTGGCGCCGGCGGCGCGCGCATGTGGATGGAGGAGCACCTCGGCGAGCGGGTCAACCTGACGCGCACCGACGAGGCGCTGACCACGGGCGCGGACGTCGTCTCCACCGCGTGCCCGTACTGCCTCATCATGCTGGACGACGCCGTGCGCGCCCGTCAGCGCGAGGACGAGGTGCGCGTGCTCGACCTCAGCCAGGTGGTGGAGGAATCGCTGAAGGTGAGCGAGCCGGCGTCGTAGCCCGCCGGCCTAGTGGACGGCCTTGGCGTCGGCCTCGCGGATGCGGGTCGACATGGCCACGAGCAGCTTGTGGCTCAGGGCCGGGACCGCGTCGAGCAGCCCGTTGAACCGGCGCTGGTCGAGTACGAGCAGCGTCGTCGGCGTCTCCGACACCACCGTGGCCGAGCGCGGCCGGCGGTCGAGGAGCGAGAGTTCGCCGAAGTACTGGCCTTTGCCGAGGGTGGCGACCTTCCGGCCGTTGCGCCGGACCGACGCGGTCCCTTCGAGGATGAAGAAGAACTCCTTGCCCACCGTGCCCTCCTCGCAGAGGACGGTGCCGGCGTCGACCGTGATCTCCTCCACCTGCCGCCGGATGGTGCGCAGCTGGCTCGCCGAGCACGCCGAGAACAGCCAGATATCACCGATATCGAGGTCCTTGGTTCGCGCCATGGCAAGAGGCTAGCCACCAGGTCTGGACCGCCGCTGATCTGGCGCGCCGTGGTCGTCCCGGGCCTCCTCGGCGTCGTTCCCGGGCGGTGCGGCTTCGCTCGACGCGCGAAGGCCGGGCTACCCTTGCTCGATGGTCGAAAGCGGGGACCCCGGCGACCGCCACGAACCTGCCGGGAAGATCAGCCTGTGGCAGCGCTTCCTGCTCGCCCTTCCCTCGGCCCGTCGTGACGAGACCGGCGAGCGGATCCCCTTCGGGGAGCGGTTCCGCAACGCGGTGCTCAAGGCCGAGGTCGGGGAGACCTCGGCGCCACCCTCCGAGAAGCCTCAGACGGTGGAGGAGCTCGAGGCCGCCGTCCGCTACGCCGACGACACCGAACGCCTGATCGGCCTGATCGCCGCACCCCTCGCCGCCGCCATCACCCTGGTCGTGGTCAGCAACCAGATCTCGACCGACCCCCGCCACACAGCGACCTACCACACCCTGGAGCTCGTCTTCCTGGTCATGGCGGCCGGGCTCATGGCCGCTGCCTGGTTCCGGAAGCGGCTGTTCATGGGCATCCTGCTGGCCCTCTTCGGCCTGGGCGTGTTCAACCTGCACTACTGGGAGTTCGGGATTCCCTTCGTGCTGGCGGGCGCCTGGTACCTGGTGCGCGCCTATCGGGCCCAGCGGGCGCTCAAGGAGGCGACGACGGGGGGGTCGCCGACGACCAACGGCAGCAAGGGGGGCGCCCGGCCCACCCAGTCCAAGCGCTACACGCCGCCGACGCCCTCCAGGCGCCCGAAGCCCCAGAAGCCTCAGGACAAGCGCCAAGCCGGTTAGGGCGGGCCGGTACCTGCCCCCGAGGAGGCGGCAGCTGCCTGCCGGTCGCGGCGTCGCCCGCGCAGGACGAGCAGACCGGCCACCGCGAGCACGAGGACCCCGGTCAGCACGGCCGGGAGCACGTACACCCGCCACGAGGCGTGCTCCGAGTGCAGGAGCGCCGGTGTGGTGAACAGCGCGGGGTCGCCGGCCACGGTGACCCCGGCGAGCTTGGCGCCCGGCGCATAGAGGGAATTGCCTGGGATGGGGTCGTCGTAGGTGCGCCCGCCGACCGTGATGGTGCCGTGGCACGAGTAGCCGACGGGGTTGCTGCCGCTCCCGCCGAGCAGGCCCATGCAGCTCGACACCGTCATCTCTGCCGGGATCCCGTGCTGGCGGAGCTCGGTGATCTGGGCGTTCTTCCTCGCCCCGGCCGCGTAGAAGACGAACACGAGGACGGCCAGTCCCGCCAGCAGAAGGCTCGCGACGATCCTCGCCACGCGCCGCACGTCGGCGGACACGCCCGCCCCCCGCAGCGGGGCGAGCCGCTCGTGGGTGTCGTCCGGGTTCGGTCCTGCAGTCGGCACGGAAGGAAGATCGTATCGGCCGCGGCCGGCCCTCCAGAAGCCCAGTTGGCGAAAAATGGACGTCGAGCTGGGCAGACGTCCAGTTCACGCGTTGGTAACACTCCATTGACGGTGCCGAAACGCCCGCCTTGCATCCTTGGGGCGGCAGGGCGGAGAACGACTGCCGTGGGTCCTGGCGCATCCGACGACGTGTGTTGCCAAGCGGCTGGCGGCACGCGGGCTCCTCCCCATCGACACATACGAGAGGAGTGCGCGAGCCGTGTTAGCCGCAGCAGTATCCGTTCCGTATCCGAGTTGGCTGAATACGGGCGACAACACGTGGCAGCTGGTGGCCGCGACGTTCGTCGGCCTGATGAGCCTCCCCGCCCTGTGCGTGCTCTACGCGTCGATCGTCCAGAAGAAGTGGGCGGTCAACGTGCTGGCCATGATGTTCGCCGGCTTCTCGCTGGTGCTCGTCGCCTGGGTGCTCTGGTCCTACAAGATGGGCTTCGGCGCGACGTCGCTGGGTAGTGGTGTGCACAACGGGGTGCAGACCCAGTTGAGCGGCGTCGGAGGGTTCAAACATTTCATAGACAACTTCGTCGGGAAACCGGGAACCATCACCAGTGCGAACGACGAGATGGCCCAAGCCGTCTCTGCCGCCAACACGGCGATACCGTTCCACTTCCCGACCACGACGCTGGCGTTCTTCCAGTTCGTGTTCGCGGCGATCACCCCGCTGCTCTTCCTGGGCAGCGTCCTGGGCCGGATCAAGTTCAGCGCCTGGTGCCTGCTGGTGCCGCTGTGGTCGACGTTCGTCTACGCCATCGACGCCTTCCTGCTGTGGGGCGGTGGCTACTTCGCCCAGGAAGGATCGCTGGACTTCTCCGGCGGCTACGTCATCCATATGTCCGCGGGTGTGTCCGGCTTCGTCGCGGCATGGGTCCTCGGTCCAAGGCTCCTGCGAGATCGCCAGCATGCCCTGCCCAACAACCTGGTCATGGCGGCGGTCGGTGCCGGCATCCTGTGGCTCGGCTGGAACGGGTTCAACGGCGGTGACCCCTACTACGCCGGGGTGGACGCGGCCGCGGCGGTCATCAACACCAACCTGGCTACCGCCACCGGTGTGCTCGTCTGGATGGGCATGGACGCCTGGTTGTCCAAGGCGAAGAAGCCGACGTTCCTGGGCGGCGTGAACGGGATGATCTGCGGCCTGGTCGGCATCACGCCCTGCGCGGGCTGGGTGAACGGCAAGGGTGCGATCGCCGTCGGTGTCATCGCCACGGCCCTGGTGTGGGTGGCCTGGAACTACCTGTCCAAGGTGCGGCCGTTCTCCAAGGTGGACGACGCGCTGGGGGTGGTCTACACCCACGGCATGGCCGGCTTCATCGGTGGCATGCTGCTCGGCGTGCTCGGCGATCCGAACATGCTCGAGTACGGATGCGGGAACCTCGGGACCTTCGGGCAGGTGGTCGGCACCTCGCAGGCGACCTACGGCACGGCGACCAAGAGTTGCACGCCGTTCTCGGTGGGCGGGCTCATCTACAGCCACTCGTGGCACCAGGTCTGGGAGCAGTTCCGGGCGGCCGTGTGGGTCATCTTCTGGTCGGCTCTGGTGACGTTCATCCTCATGAAGCTCATCGGCCTGGTCCTGCGCGGCCTCCGCTACAAGGACGAGATCCTCGAGACGGGCGACCTCGCCATCCACGACGAGGAGGCCTTCCCCGAGGAGAAGTTCGCCGAGCGGGTCGGGGCCTTCGCCATGGCCGGCATCGGCACCGGGGAGTCGAGCCCACCGAGCCCAGCCTCGATGCCCGATCCCACACCGTCACGAGAACCGACGCACTGACCGCGACGAGCGAGAACGAAGGAGAGCAATCACATGAAGCTGGTCGTGGCAGTCCTCAAGCCCTTCAAGCTCGACGAGGTGAAGGAAGCCCTGAAGACCATCGGGGTCCAGGGCATGACCCTCACCGAGGCGCAGGGCTTCGGCCGCCAACGCGGGCACACCGAGGTGTACCGCGGTGCGGAGTACGAGGTGGACTTCGTCCCCAAGATCCGGGTCGAGGTGCTCGTCGACGACGCACAGGCGGACGAGGTCGTCAACGCCATCGTGACCACGGCGGCCACCGGCAAGATCGGTGACGGCAAGGTCTGGGTGGTCCCCGTGGAGTCGGCGGTGCGGGTGCGCACCGGCGAGCGAGGGGCGGACGCCCTATAGGGCTCCAACAGCAGTAGGCGGTCGGTGGCCCGTCACGTCGGCGGCCTGCGGTTCCCTCCCCCCTTGGGAGCCGTGGGTCAGCCGGCCTGGCGGGCCACCGCCTCCGCCGCAGCCTTGATGGCGGCGGGGTCGCCGAGGAACCGGTCGTCGGCGATGGTGAGGTCGTCCTCGAAGCGGAACAGCCAGGGGACGCCGGTGGGGACCTCGAGACCGACGATGGCGTCGTCGGGGATCTGCTTCAGGTGCTTCACCAGTGCCCGGATCGAGTTCCCGTGCGCGACCACGAGCACGCCGCCGTACGCACGGAGGTCCGGGACGATGTCGTCGTCCCAGTAGGGCAGCATCCGGGCCACCACGTCGGCCAGGCACTCGGTCCGGGGGATGGCCTCCCGGGGGACGTCCCGGTAGCGGGGGTCGCCCGCTGCGTCCCGCTCGTCGCCCCGGTCGAGAGGCGGCGGGGGTGTGTCGTAGGAGCGGCGCCACACCTTGACCTGTTCGGGGCCGAACTCCTCTGCGGTCTCCTTCTTGTTCCTGCCCTGGAGGGCGCCGTAGTGGCGCTCGTTGAGCCGCCAGTGGCGCCGGACCGGGAGCCAGGCGCGCCCCAGCTCGTCCAGGGTGATGTTGGCCGTGCGGATGGCCCGGGTGAGCACCGACGTGTGGACGACGCGCAGGTCCAGGCCGTTGGCCTGCTCCTCGCGCAGCAACCGCCCGGCCTGGCGGGCCTCGTCCTCCCCGAGCGGGGTCAGGTCGACGTCGGTCCAGCCCGTGAACAGGTTCTCGGCGTTCCAGGTCGACTCGCCGTGTCGGAGCAGCACCAGGTCGGGCACGGCAGGCGAGCGTAGTGCGGCCAACCGGCGGGGCCCAGGTGGCGAGAGAGCGGGACGGCCTCTCCACCCAGATGAGCAGGGATTTTCCTGCCATCGCCCGCCACCGAAGATCTTGATACAAGTCCACTCAAGTTTGCTATACTCAGAGCAATCAGATCACCAGCCCGGCGAGGGTCGCCGGGTGGCGCAGCACCTCTCGGAGGCCCCCCATGCCCAAGGCCGTCGGAATCGACCTCGGCACCACCAACTCGGTAGTCAGCGTCCTCGAGGCCGGCGAGCCGGCCGTGATCCCCAACGCCGAGGGCAGCCGGACCACGCCCTCGGTGGTCGGGTTCTCCAAGGCCGGCGAAGTCCTCGTCGGCGAGGTGGCCAAGCGTCAGGCGATCACGAACCCGGACCGGACGATCCGGTCGGTCAAGCGCCACATGGGCACGTCCTGGAGCGTCGACATCGACGGGAAGAAGTACACCGCCCAGGAGATCTCGGCCCGCATCCTCCAGAAGCTCAAGCGAGACGCGGAGTCCTACCTCGGCGACACGGTGACCCAGGCGGTCATCACCGTCCCCGCCTACTTCGACGACGCCCAGCGCACCGCCACCAAGGAGGCGGGCCAGATCGCGGGCCTCGAGGTGCTTCGCATCATCAACGAGCCGACCGCGGCCGCCCTGGCCTACGGGCTCGACAAGGAGAACAAGGAGCAGACCGTCCTCGTCTTCGACCTCGGCGGCGGCACCTTCGACGTCTCCATCCTCGAGATCGGGGAGGGCGTCTTCGAGGTCAAGTCGACCTCCGGCAACACGCACCTCGGCGGCGACGACTGGGACCAGCGGATCATCGACTGGCTGGTCACCGAGTTCAAGAACAACGAGGGTGTGGACCTCTCGGTCGACAAGATGGCCGTGCAGCGCCTGAAGGAGGCGGCGGAGAAGGCCAAGATCGAGCTGTCGTCCGTCCAGGACACCCAGATCAACCTGCCGTTCATCACGGCCACGGCCGAAGGGCCCAAGCACCTCGACGTCAAGCTGACGCGGGCGAAGCTCAACGAGCTGACCAACGACCTGGTCGACGCCTGCAAGGGCCCCTTCGAGCAGGCCATCAGCGACGCCGGACTGTCGAAGTCCGAGATCGACCACGTCATCCTCGTCGGCGGGTCGACGCGGATGCCCGCCATCCAGGATCTCGTCCAGCAGCTGACCGGCAAGGAGCCCCACAAGGGCGTGAACCCCGACGAGGTCGTGGCCATCGGCGCCGCCGTCCAGGCCGGCGTGCTCAAGGGCGAGGTCAAGGACGTCCTGCTCCTCGACGTCACCCCGCTGTCGCTCGGCATCGAGACCAAGGGTGGGGTCATGCACCGGCTCATCGAGCGCAACACCACCATCCCGACGAAGCGCTCCGAGGTCTTCACCACCGCCGAGGACAACCAGCCCTCGGTGGAGATCCACGTGCTCCAGGGCGAGCGTGAGATGGCGATGTACAACAAGACGCTGGGCAAGTTCCAGCTCGTCGACCTCCCCCCCGCTCCGCGCGGCATCCCGCAGATCGAGGTCACCTTCGACATCGACGCCAACGGCATCGTGCACGTCTCGGCCCGGGACACTGCCACGGGCAAGGAGCAGTCGATGACCATCACCGGTCAGTCGTCGCTGGGCAAGGACGAGATCGACCGGATGGTCCGCGACGCCGAGTCCCACGCCGAGGACGACCGTCGCCGGCGTGAGGAGGCGGAAATCCGCAACAACGCGGACACCCTCGTGTACCAGACCGAGAAGCTGCTCCGGGAGCAGGGCGAGAAGTTCGAGGGCGAGGAGAAGGAGAAGGTCGAAGGCGCGCTCAAGGCGCTGAAGGAGGCCTTGGAGGGCTCCGACGTGGAGCGGATCAAGGACGCCACCGAGGCCCTGGTCCAGTCGAGCCACGGCTTCACCCAGCGCCTCTACGAGCAGGCCTCGGCAGCGTCGGCTTCGGCCGGCACGGGCGCCGCGTCCGGCGGCGACACGGGGTCCGAGGACGAGGTCGTCGACGCGGAGATCGTGGACGAGCCCGGGGCCTCTTGATGAGCCCGAAGGACACGGAGGGATTCGACCGGATCACGCCGCGGCCGTCGGCTCGCCCCGACGAGCCGACGGGCCCGCGCCCAGCCACTGCTGCGCCGTCCGGCCCGGGCCCCGGGCCGGCTCCGGGGCCGGCCCCGGCCGGCGAGCCGGGCCCGCCGGTCGAGGAGCAGGCGGCGGAAGTCGTCGAAGCGGACCTCGCCGTGCTGTTGGAGCGGGCGAGCCGCGAGCGCGACGAGTACCTCGACATGTCCCGCCGGGTGCAGGCCGACTTCGAGAACTACAAGAAGCGCATGCTGCGCGAGCAGACGAGCATGCTCGAGCGCGCCGGCGAGAGCCTCGTGACCGCGTTGCTGCCGGTGCTGGACGCGTTCGACCTCGCCCGGGCCCATCTGGGGGACGGCGCGGACTCACCGGAGGGCAAGGCGCTCCTCCAGGCCGCCGCGCTGCTCGACGACACCCTGTCGAAGGAAGGTCTCGAGCGGATCGACGAGGTCGGCGTGCCCTTCGACCCCAACGTCCACGAGGCGGTGGAGCACCTGCCCGTCGACGACGGCGAGGCCGACGCGACGGTCGGGTCCACGGTGGTCGACGTCCTGCGTGCCGGGTACCGCTGGAAGGGCCGGGTCATCCGCGCCGCGATGGTGCGCGTCCGCGGATGAGGGGGAGCTGACACCGGATGGTCGCTCAGCGCGAGTGGCTGGAGAAGGACTACTACGACGTCCTCGGGGTGTCGCGCACGGCCTCCGACAAGGAGATCACCCGCGCCTATCGGAAGCTGGCCAAGCAGTACCACCCCGATGCCAACCCCGGCTCGGAGGACCGGTTCAAGGAGATCAGCGCGGCCTACGACGTGCTCGGCGACCCGGCGAAGCGCAAGGAGTACGACGAGGTGCGCAGGCTCGGGGCCGGTGCCTTCCCCGGTGGCTTCGGGGGTCCGGGCGGCTTCGGGGGTCCGGGCGGCGCGACGTTCCGGGTGGAGGACCTCGGCGACCTCGGGGACATCCTCGGCGGGATGTTCGGTGGTGGCGGCGGCCGCACGCGCCGGGCCGGCGGGCCGCGCCGGGGCGCGGACGTCGAGACCGAGTTGCACCTGTCGTTCGAGGACGCGGTGCGCGGCGTGACCACCGCGGTCCACGTGGCAGGGGAGGCCCGCTGCGAGACCTGCCACGGGTCCGGGGCCGCGCCCGGGACCTCCCCGGTGACCTGCCCGCGGTGCAACGGTCGCGGCCATCTCGACGAGCCCCAGGGGCTCTTCTCGCTGTCGACCATCTGCCCGCAGTGCTCCGGGCGCGGGACCGTCGTCGAGAAGCCCTGCCCGACCTGTAAGGGCAGCGGCGTCCAAAAGCGCGTGCGCGAGGTCAAGGTGCGGATCCCGCCGGGCGTGGAGGACGCTCAGCGGATCCGGGTCAAGGGCCGGGGCGCGCCCGGACGGGGCAACGGGCCCTCGGGCGACCTGTACGTGCAGGTGCGGGTGGGCAAGCACAAGCTGTTCGGGCGCCGCGGCCGCAACCTCACCCTGACGGTGCCGGTCACCTTCGCCGAGGCGGCGCTCGGGACCACCCTGACGGTGCCCACCCTCGACGGCACGGTCACGCTGAAGATCCCGGCCGGCACCCCGTCGGGCCAGACCCTCCGGGTCAAGGGCCGCGGAGTCCCCGCGCAGGGCAGGAACCCGGCCGGCGACCTCCTCGTCACCGTCGAGGTGGCCGTGCCCAAGAAGCTGACCAAGGAGCAACGCACCGCCGTGGAGTCCCTGGACCGGGAGCTGGCGGGCCTGGACGTCCGTGGTCACCTGGGGGCGTCGCATGAGTGACGACCGGGCGGTCTACGTGATCTCGGTGGCGGCCGAGCTTGCCGGGATGCACCCGCAGACGTTGCGGATCTACGAGCGCCGGGGCCTGGTCGACCCGAGGCGCACGCGGGGCGGCAACCGCCGCTACAGCGAGCGCGACATCGAGCGGCTGCGCCACATCCAGGAGCTGACCACGGCAGGCATGAACCTCGAAGGAGTGCGCCAGGTCCTCGCCCTCGAAGCGGAGGTCCAGCGCCTTCGCGACGAGCTCCAGCGGATGCAGGCCGAGGCGCGCGCCTCGATCGAGCGCATGCACAAGCAATACCGGCGCGACCTGGTGCCGGTGCGGACGGCGGCGGTCGTGGCGCGGCGCATCGGGCGGGCCGAGAGGAGGTGAGGCGATGGTGCTCGACCCCAACCGTTGGACGCTCAAGGCCCAGGAGGCCTTTTCGCACGCGATGGAGCGCGCCAGAGCGGCCGACAACCCGGAGGTCACCCCGGACCACCTGATCATGGCCCTGCTGGGCCAGCAGGAGGGCATCGCCCTGCCCCTGCTGACCCGGGCGGGGGTCGAGCCCACGTCCCTGGGCAACGCCGTCGCCGACCGCCTGGCCGCCCTCCCCAAGGCCTACGGCGGGGAGGAGCCGCGCCCGTCGCGAGACGCCCTCGCCGCGTGGGAGACCGCCGATGCCGTGCGCAGGGACATGGGCGACGAGTACCTGTCGGTGGAGCACCTCCTCCTGGCGCTGGCCGATCGGATCGGTGTGGCCAAGGACGCGCTGCTCTCCGCGCTGCGCGAGGTCCGCGGCAGCCACCGGGTGACGTCGCAGAATCCCGAGGAGCAGTACCAGGCGCTCGAACGCTACGGGCGGGACCTGACCGACCTGGCCCGGCAGGGCAAGCTCGACCCGGTCATCGGTCGCGACGACGAGATCCGCCGCGTCATCCAGGTCCTGAGCCGCCGCACCAAGAACAACCCGGTGCTCATCGGCGAGCCCGGCGTGGGCAAGACGGCGATCGTAGAAGGCCTGGCCATCCGTATGGTCGAGGGCGACGTGCCCGAGTCGCTGCGGGACAAGCGGCTCGTGGCCCTCGACTTGTCGGCCATGGTGGCGGGTGCCAAGTACCGGGGCGAGTTCGAGGAGCGGCTGAAGGCCGTCCTCAAGGAGATCACCGACTCCGAGGGCGAGGTCGTCACCTTCATCGACGAGCTGCACACCATCGTCGGCGCCGGCGCGGCCGAGGGCGCGATGGACGCCGGGAACATGATCAAGCCGATGCTGGCGCGCGGCGAGCTGCGCTTGATCGGCGCCACCACCCTCGACGAGTACCGCAAG